>Ga0123353_10000097_pt1 | contig 100665 bp, 97 predicted proteins | sample TergutLab28metaG_3_FD_92763 | JGI IMG/M metagenome (GOLD analysis project Ga0123353, IMG submission 92763) | Labiotermes labralis P3 segment gut microbial communities from Petit-Saut dam, French Guiana - Lab288 P3 | ecosystem: Host-associated > Arthropoda: Insects > Digestive system > Gut ...
CACACCCATCTGTACGCTTTTTTGCTGTTTTTCGTTCTTTCCTACACAGATAGTTTATCATATTTTGCCGGCTTTTGCTATGCTTCCAAGGTTTTTCGGTTCTTAAGTATCGCCTAATTAAACTTAAATGTCAACCAACGCTTATTTGACATCAATCAGTTTATTCTGATGCGCTGCCTTGCGTGATGCCACCGTCAGTAGCTACAGAAAGACCTTGACCGGTAATTGTTACAAAGGTATTCATATCGTTAGCGACAAAAAAACACCAACACTCCTCATCTCCTGATGCATCAACAAATATTTCTAATGCAAAGCCATTTTCAAATTCAATTTTTAAGTCACCCCATTTGCTTACCGTCACTTTTTTCACGGTAAATTCGAAGAGTTCGCCGTTGAAATAATTGTTACAAATTTCATCGTAACGGTTATTGCCTCTAACATCCCACCCGTCATTTTCATCAGTAGCCCATGTATCCCAATTAAAATTAGGTTCACTTTCCTTTTTTGTGGAGGGATTAAACATATCGTTTTTCGAGAGAATTATTTCATCCCCACACGTCATGCGAAAACGACCGTCAATATGCACGGCAAATTTCGGTGTATTTTCTGATGTAGGAATTAAATCCATGTGTTCATTTTGTCTCTGCACTTTTTTTTCTATATCATCGCCAAATCCAAAATCCCCCATCGAACCGGCGCGATTTACATACCGAAGCTTTTCACCTTTTAAGCGATTAAGAGCTTCGGAAACATTAACTAAATCTTCTTTTTTCATTAAATACAATCCTTTCATTATTTGCCAAACATTCCGTTGGCAATGTCTTTTATTTCTTGATAACCATAACCCCTGCCAGAAATTTCGCGGTGAAGTTGTTGAGATTGATTTTTCGTGAGACCTAATTCGCTCACAACCGCTCTAAACTGCCTGTTCTGTGCTTGGTTATTCATGGGTGAGTTGCCTTGTTGCCTTCTACCGCTACCACGACTTCCTCTAAAACCGCCTCCACCCCCACCACCGAAAAACGATAGATTTATGGGTATCAGCAATTTCATTTTGCCGAAAACCATTAAGACACCGCCTTTTTTCTGACGGTTAATGAATGATTTTCAATTTCGATTACATTAATTCCAGCATCCCTGTATTGGTTGAAAATATCATCGGGCGTGTAGCTGTAATTAACAATCGTATCCGGTTTTATCGTTTCAACCATTTTGGCAAGACCCTTTTTAAAGAAATAACGGTCAAGCTTATTTTTAATACAACCGTTTGTACTGACAGCTATTGTTCCACCCTGTTCAATGCCCTCAAAGGCAAACGCATATGTTCGTTCATCACCCCAACGGACGTTAAGTACAATATTCACGCCATTGTTTTGAAGCCAGTACGCAATCGCTCTGTTGCGATATGTGTTCCATATCTGCATAGCGATTGGCAAATCACGATAAAGACTGTAATCCGGCGTTATTACGCTATCATATCTCTTAAACATTTCCAAATACTGTTTGGGATTGTTCCATACACATTGAAATTGTCTGTCATGTGTAAAGAAATGCACCCATTGGTCATGCATGTTACATTTTGACGCTTTCTCAAACGGAATCGCCATTTCAGGTTTAAAATCTGTTTTCTTAACTATAGGAAACTCGTATGTGGAGCTCAAAAACACCCCTTTTACCAATTCCGACTTGAATACATCAAGCCGAGGTTGTTTTTCAAAATCAACCATAATCTTCACTCCTTTTCAAAATTTACTATTGCTTTTTTGAAAAGGATGCGCTATTATGAAATTGTAAGTTTGGCGTCTCATAATAGACGCATCCCTGTGGGAGTCTCGCCAAAGACTCTTACGCCCCAAAGTATGCTGCCCGCTGCGCCAACAGCTTTAGCATACTTTTTTTATTTCAGCAAACAATCGCACCACCCCTTGCTTTCTTTAATTGATATACAGCGGCTTCATCAGAAACCCCGCATTCATCGACAATACTTTGTGGCGACATTTTAACAATCAAATGCGCCGCACACATTAATTCACCCGACAATGCTTTTGCTTGCCACTCGGGGTCTTGATATGTTGGTACAGAATATCCGGCAAATGTTCTTGCAAACTTTATTCCACATACCACAAGAAGTATGTAATGGGCGATTTCATGAGCAACGGTCATTCTATCCCTACCGTTGCCTTCCAAAGCGCCGATATACACATCTTCTCTAATTCTGATACACTTATTTGCTACATCAGTATCACCGTGTTTGCTCGCACCTAATTCCGATTCTGTGGCAATCTCATAATAAAACCCCGGGAAAATCATAGGCATGATATTTTCCAAAAAGACAATCACGGGGAAGCGTGGTTTATTTTCAAAACCGATAAGCTGACGGATTTGAAACGCTAACTGCCGTAATTGCTTTCTGGTCAGGGGTTCAGCGATATAAGTCAATATTAATCCCCCTTGCTTTTGTTCAACAACTCACGAATTTTTTCAGCGGTGGAATCGTCAACGTCCGAAAACTCCCTTGCAAATAAAATAGCGGTTTCTCTTTTGTTTCCAAATAGGTTGTTGATGTCAATTTTTAGTGTTGTTACTTCGGCCATCGCCGCCGTTCTGAGTTTTTCCTCTGTATCGCAATCCAAGCTGTAGAGAGAAACAATTTTATCTACCCATCCATCCGGTATGGAACGTTTTCCCGTTTCCACTGCCGATAAATATGAAGCTGTACACCCCAATTTATCTGCCATGTTTTTAATGATTTCTCCGCAATCAATACGCATCTTGCGAAGTGTTTTTCCAAACTCAGTCAACATGATAAAACCCTCCTTCCATATTCATGTTTCATTATAACACGGAATAGAATATATTGTCAACACATTTGTTGATATAAAAAATAATCGTGTTTAACTACTTGAAAAATAGAAAAGCCTGATGGGTTACGAGCCATCAGGGCATTTTATATACTCACATATTCAACTTCGCACTATGCCAATTTGTTGCAACCCTCAATTCAATATCATCCAACGTCTTAAAATGCGCCTTGCCGCAATGGATTTTCAATTCTTCTCTCGCTCGTAAATCAAGCATATTCGTACTGCCTTTTGTTTCCAACACAAAATACATCTTCTCAACGCCGTTACGTTCAAGGAACACAGCCCAATCGGGGTTGTATGTTCCGATTGGCGTATGGATTTTGAACCGTTCCGGCAATTTGAAAAACAGCTTTACTTCCTCGTCTGCATCTAACGCCAACGCAAAAGGTTTTTCAACGGTGCTGCTATCGTAAACAATATAATCGTATTGTTTCTTTTTCATGTCCTTCCCTTATCCCGCTAAAAAAATAGCTGACTGAGTTTCTTTGCTTGAGATGTGGGTTCATGCGTTCGGCGTGATAGTTTACTTAGATGGGTAGACAAAAACAAAGGAGGCTTTTTATGATTCCGAGCAATATTCAAACGATTTTGGCAGAAATGCGTCAGGTCGATATTCTGCTAAACATGATTGTACATCAATGCGTGTCCGTCCCCATTAAAAACCGGGGCAGAGAATGGCATGAGAAAATAGAGGCATCCCTGTATTTACTGGCAGATTTATACCGGCAGAAAACAGATGCCCTCATAGCCGCTTTGGAGGAGGCGCGGAAATAACAGCTTTATCCGGTTTTTAGCGCGTTGTGGGCGTTGACTCTTTGCAAAGCGTCATCATCGGCCCGGCCAGACATCAGCCATAGAACACCATCGCGTAATGAGGCGTAATCATAACGTTCCGGGCAAAGTCGTAATATCGTACCGAGTCCGGCGGTTTTTTGGTCTTGCAACATTTCGGACAGCTCCGATGTCAGAACCGGGTAAAATTCCCATTGGTCGAGAACCAACGGGTCGGCCTTTTCCCTGTCGCGTTCCGCGAATACGCAGAATATGTACATATCCGATTGATGAACAACGTCCTCGGCGTACCCATCCTCCGGGGTCCATGCCCGCGTTGGCCGGATTGTAAAGCGTAAAGTGGATTCAGATGTTTGGTTCCATGATTGGACATAGGCCGAGGCTTTTACCTCTATGCGCCACCTATGCTTATGGGATGAGATACGTAAAGGGGAGCATCCAGCCCCCTAACGCACATTATACCTGCACCACCTGATTATCGTCTTTTGGTAAAAATACCAGTTTTAGCCTCATGTCCATGCCATCCGCAAGGCGTTTAAGTGTACTCAACGATGGATTGGCTTCACCGCTTTCAATTCTGCTTATATCGCTTTGGTCTATTCCCGTTTTGGCCGCAAGCTGCGTTTGCGTAAGCCCGTTATTTCTCCTCGCGTCAATCATCGCTTGGATAATAGTAAACTCTGGCTCAAGGGCTTCGTATTCTGCGCGAAATTCCGGGGCTTTCAACTGCTCATTCAGATGTTTTCTGAACTCACTCATTTCTATTCTCCTCCCTGCTTAAATAATCTTTGCGGTAGCGTTTTGCTCTATCAATCTCTCCCGAAGGCGTCTTATCAGTTTTGCCGCCTCGTTTAGTTCATAGGGAACGGTATCGTAGAACTGCTTCATCAGAAATACGCCAAAAGCAGTAAACGCTTGCAATACAATGATTGCCGCATGGGTATCCACCAGGCCCATGGAACTTTCAAAAGAAATGCGCCTTGCACGCGGCGTCTCTCCTTTCGCGGTGTAAGGAGCCTGTTTTGTATCTCCATTTCAACGTCTTTCCGGTAAATTTTCCGTTAGTCGTCGTCATAACGAAAAATTTTTGCGGAAATCCACCGAAAGCAAGATACTAAACAGGCTCTAATAAAAGAGAGGGACGGGGACCCATCCCTCTCAGTTAATTTAAGGAATTTTTACCGGCCCAGAAGCTCAACGCCGATACGCTGGTTCATCATTTCAATACCGGCCTGGACGGTCATGGTTCTGTCCATGATTTCCGTATGGGCTTCGTTGCGGATTGCGTTGATTTCAGCCGCGAATTCGTTCATGGGCATTTCGAGGAAGATATTGCTGGGACGCATTGCCCCTCTGGTTGTTTCATCCTGAGGGAAGCCCGGAACCGCTAAATTGTATCCGCCGCCGCTTCGGGATTGTTGGCTGTGCGGGGGATGGCAAACTGCGTCACCTGACCCAGTGTGTTTCCGTGATACGCGGGGCCGGGCACGGGATATGCCGCTATGCCCCAATTGAATTCCGATTGCAGGGAGTCGGCGAAGAACCATGTGCCCATGTTCACTTGTGCTGTCTGCTGGGGCGCCCATGTATTTCTGTGGTGGATGCCGCCGGCTACCAAGTCGGTTCTGCGCGGGACAAAACCGTTGTCCTCAAGGGCGAGAACCGCTTCATAGTAGGGAATCAGCCAGTCATAATTGCCGTCCGCAATCGTGTGCTCGCCCGTCAAAATACCGAACAATGTGGTGGTGGACGCCCAGTTGTGGAAATGGTTGCCCCATACCTTGTCCGTACCTTCGCCTTGGGTTACGGCCATGATGATTTCGGCCGCGTCAAACAGGTCCTTGTTGTAGAAACAACCCAGAAGTCGCTTCTGAAGGGCAGCGCGTACAGATTGCTGTCAACCAAAAACTGCTCCGGAATACCCATGTAGTTGCCGAGGTCTATGTCCGCGGCACCAAGCAAGGCGTTCAGGGGCAGCAGTAAATCCGCGTTTACATGCATTGCGTAGCTCGGCATTAGTCCAAAAGCATATCCAAATACCTTAACATATGGTTTAAGGCCTGACGGCTTATCAGCAGCCGCGCCTCGGCCTCGCCTTCGTCCGTTACGGCATAAAAACTGTTGTTAAAGGGATAGTAGTAATTGGTCAGCGCGCTTGCGCTTCCGTCCGCGGCATAGATATTGAATGTCACGGTCAGTTCGGGGGCGTTTTCCGGGATAAAAGGTTCTATCATCTGTTCGTAGGTTATGCCTACCAACAGTTGATAGAATGAAATAAAATCCCGTACCGGCACTTGCCGCCCGTTTACCTCAGGGCTGATGTCCGGTGCCGCGGAATCGTCTAAAACCGTATCCCCGTGGTTTAGAAATATATCATAAACCTCTCCGGGGCTTTCGATGCGGATGGAATGAACCGTGCCTATATTGACCAGGCGGACAAAGCGTTCGGTAAAGCTGAGGAAATCAACCGCCAAAAGCGGCTCGATCATCTCCCTGGGCACTGTAAATATATGCGGAATGCCGTCATATAACACGTAATAGTATTCCCCGTTACCGTCTGGATTGCCCGCCCTGAACCGCCAAAAGCTTTGAGGCAGGGCGTTTCCAACTCGTTCGGCACTGAAGTCCGCGTATATGAATATAAGCTCAAGAACCGGGGTGTCCAGCCCGTAAAGCTCTGGATTTTCGATGGAGAGGTCCGCCAAGGCGTGCAGTCTGATATTTGCCGCCGGGGTCATAACGAATTCGGTAAAGTTCCTCATCCTGACGCTTCGCCCTTGCAGCGGCGCGTACATCATAAGGCCGCTGTTCATGGCGAAGGCCCTGTCGGGATGTATGCCCTCAGCTAACCCGGCGGCAAAATTGGGAACCAGTATTATATCGTCACAGCCGTCCCGCGCAAGTATGACATTGATTAAAGAGTCCGGTTCAATGACGTTTATGTCCCGCGTTACAATATCGTTATAAGTCCACAAATAGCGGTCTCCAATTATATTCCTGATAAGATATACCTGATCGTTTCCTAACATCCGGGCATAATAATGCTGCCCGTCCGGCGTAACGCGGCCTATGTGGAGGGTGTCCGAAGTGTTGTCCGCGTACCTGGCTTCAACCGTCCGCAACGGGGGATCAAGCCCGTATTCCGCCAGCCCCCCGGCAGCTTCCATACTAAAGCGAGGCCCGATTATAGGCATAACAAAATCAACAGCCATAACCCGCACAAGATGTTGATCCAAGCCGATAAATTGGCTGGCGCCGTTCCAAAAACCGGTGTTTCTGTCCTTGGCCAAATCCATAATCCCGTATTCATTGGTTATTGTTAGGCTGGTTATATCGGAGGGATTTTGGTCAGTCATCATATAGGTCTGGAATGAGGGGTCTGGTATTTGGGCGGGCGGAGACTGCATTTCCTCCGCGCCGCTTCCGTGGATTAAGATATTCGCGATAACCAAACCCGTTAAAAGCACCAATAAACCCAAGGACACGCATATTTTCTTTTTCATTTCAGCTCCCTACATATTACGTCTTTTTAGCCATACGGCTATGCCCGCCGCCGCTATTACGCCGGGCAGTATCCATAATGAAAATACCATTATGTTGTTCTGCTCGGCTTGTGTAAGCATCAAAAAGCTGTCATTCCGCAAGCTTTTTGGTTGAATGAATATCATTCCGCCATCGGTTCTGTTAACCAGCCAGTCCAGGGAACCTATTAGGAAATCCCCGTTGGCCCCGTAGGATTGCTGATTGAGCGTATTGTCCGCAATATTAGACGTGCCTATAAGAACTATTTTGGTGTTATAAGTCCCCGACGGCCCGGTGAAGAAATCCTCTATGGCGGCGGCTAGAGGGAAGGGGCCGGACGGCTCGCCGGGAGCTTGGTTTATGGCAGTATTATGCGGGTTATTCCTGCCAAAGGACGCGGAGGTAGAAACCAGCAGAGGCTCAACCGTCAAAAATGTTCTGCGCAAGGGGGATTCGCCAATCCCCTGGCTTTCCAGTAATAAAGGGCTTGCCCCGTTTTCAATGATCCGGCTGTTTATCTCATGCTGAGCAACTTGCGGAAAAATAAGGCGGTTTTGCTGCGGCCAGTGCCTTGAAGTATCGCCCTCATGAACATAGAAGCCGTTTAACGCAACGCCAAAGGATTCAACCACCGAATGCAGATTGGGCATGGGCATTCCGGGATTTATGTCTATCATAAGCAGGGCGCGCCCGCCCGTGTCAAGATATTCGATGATTTTACGGGCCTCCTCCGGGCTGATGTCCCTTTGGGGCGTCGCGAGCGATATAACATCCGCGTCCGCCGGTATATCTTCCATAATCAAATTCAACGTATTGTGTTCATATCCGGCGTGGCGCATGAGGTCAATAAACTCCGGCGGCAGGGGGATGTTGTTATTGCCTTCGATTTCATACAGCTTGTACACCGTTTTCCGCATTAAATAGGTTAGAGCGTTGGTTACCATGGGTTCGATATTTAGGGCTGCGGGCACGGTACTGCCCGCATTAGCGTCAAATTCAAAGATAAAAATATCGGACGCGGGTATGACTCGGCTGCGTCCCGGGCCTGTTACAATTACGCTGTTGTTGGGGATGTCCCTTCCGTCCTCCACAAATTGGTCTACAAAGGCCCTGTGGATGATGGGGTCCCTGTTGGCAAGGGTTATGAACCCGGAGTGGGCGGCGTATTGGTTCAGTATCTCCGTCATTTCGATGTTTTCCTGGCCCGTGGGGAACAGGGTGTAAATGCTTATGTCCTCGTCTAAAAGCCCCAAAACTATCATGGTTTGAGGTGAAAGCGCGAAGAATCGGTTCTGCGTCATATCGAAGCGGATATTCAACCGGTCAAAAACGGCGGCCGTCATAATCAGCACGGCAATTACCGCGGCGGCAATCAGGGTGGAAAAAGCCCCATATCTGAATTTCTTATTTTTAAAGGATTGGATAATCTTTTTCATGAATTATTTCCATCTCCGCTTCTCAATGGTGTTAATGGTTAAGTAAATAAACGCGGCGGAGAACGCCAGATAATAAACAACGTCGGCTAAAGCCAGAATACCGCGCGAAAACGTTCCGTAGCGGCGCAGAACGGAAAACCAGTTCAATACACGGCGTATCACAGCGTCATAGAATATTGGGTTTGCAATGTATATGATAATGCCCGTGATAACCGCTAAAACAAGAAAAATAATGCCGGAAACAATATTTTTCGTTGCGTCGTAGATAATGAATGAAACGGCAATTGCCAGAAAAATAAGAAAAACCGCCGAGGATAGCCTGCTAATGGGCATAAAGGCGGCTATCGCGTCCATTACGTAGAATAAAAATAACGCGGCGAACGAACCCACGGCGGCAACCGCCGTATTATTCGTCAGACAGGAAACAAACAGCCCCACGGCAATAAAACATAACCCCATCAGCACAAAACCAAGGTACGCGCCGGCGGTTTCGGCAAGGGGAACCTCCGCGTAAAAACCGATAATCAGCGGGAAGAGAAGCGTAATGGCAACCCCTGTGAAAAACAGCGAAAACGCGCCAAGAAACTTTCCGATAACGATTTGCGGTATACCGGTTGGGGAGGTGTACAGCAGTTGATCCGTCCTTTGCTTGGTTTCCTCGGAAAAAAGCTGCATGGTCAGTATGGGTATCAGGACAAGGAAGGATATTTGCGTGTTTGGGCCCGACAGGGTCTGCGCGAACGATGTGTTTGCCCCGGCTATGTTTATCATGTAGAAGAACAGGGCCATCAGGAAAACGAAGCCCGCCAGAAAGATATATCCGGAAAAGGACGTAAAATATGTCCTCAGCTCTTTTTTATATATCGCCAGCATCAGGGGCATCTCCTCCCGAAATAACCTGCATAAATATTTCCTCCAGCGATAAGCCCGCCGCGTTCATGGACAATATGGGCAAGCTGTTCCTTGAAGCGCAGTAGAATATCGCGTCCCGCACATCCATACCCTCGCCGCCCGTGATTTCTATGTCAACGGTACCTTCCTCGCGGCTTGCCAGCGGTGTTACGGATTTAAAAACACTTTCTTTATTAAATGCTTTTAAGACATCATCCCTGACGCCCCTTATACGAACCGTTATTTTTAATCCCTTTGCCAGGGACGCGGATAGCCCCGACGCGGTATCTGAAGCCGCGAGCCTGCCTTTGTGCATAATCAGGACGCGGTCGCACAGGGCCTGTATTTCCGGTAATATATGGGAGCTGACGATCAATGTGCGGTTTTTGCCCAGCCCTTTAATGACCTCGCGCATTTCGATTATCTGCCCGGGGTCAAAACCGTTTGTAGGCTCATCCATTATAAGGGCCTGGGGATAGCCGATCAAAGCCTGCGCCAAACCCACCCGCTGCCGGTATCCCTTGGAGAGGTTTCCCACAACCCGCTTGCCTACAGCGGTAATCCTTACCATCTCTTTTATATCCGCAATCATCTTTTTTCTGGCGTTTCCGGCTACTTTCTTTATCTGGCAGACAAAGCGCAGATACTCGTCCACGAGCATATTGTTATAAAGCGGCGGCGCGTCCGGCAGATAGCCCGTCGCGGTTTTTGCTTCTGCCGGGTTGTCCAGTATATCTTTGCCGTTTATGGTAACATCGCCGTTTGTTGCGGAAATATATCCAGTCAATATATTCATGGTAGTAGTCTTACCGGCGCCGTTGGGACCTAAAAGCCCCACAATTTCGCCCTTCCCCGCTGTAAAACTGATATTGTCCACAGCCAGATGGGTCCCGTACCGCTTAGATAGGTTTCTTACCTCGATCAACTTCCCTACCCCGCTTCTCAGCCTTTGATTCGTGTTAACAATTATACTATACCATATATTTCTTTATTTCCGCAATCATAGTTATCAACATTTGTTCAATAAATCCCGAATGGCTACACTCCGTTTATGTTGATAACCCTGTTGATAACCCTGTTTGATTGTGAATAACTGCGGTTTGTATAATATTTCCTTAATTTGGTAAAAATGAGAATCATAGGGGTGATTTCCGATGATTCATGGAATGAGAAATGTCTTTAGAAAGGCAAATATCGTATTATCAGTTTTTTTTGCGGGAATGTTCATCTGCCTGGCCGCCGTGACTATCTCCGCGGCGGCTTACTCCAACAATATTCACGCTGAAATCACCTCTGAAATCATGCGCCTGCATGTCTATGCCAACAGCGATTCCCCGGAGGATCAGGCGCGTAAGTTTTATGTCAGGGAAGCGGTTTTGGCGGAGATTGGCGGCTGGCTTTCCGGTGATGAGGATTTAAACGAAACACGCGCGGTTTTGGAGAACCGTCTGCCGGATATTGAGCGCATCGCATCCGGCTTGTCCGGTTATCCCGCTAAAGCCGTCATCACGCGCGAATATCTCCCGACGCGCACATACGGCGGATTCACCTTGCCGGCCGGGGTTTACGAGACCTTGAGTATAACAATCGGGGCGGCTTCCGGGCGCAACTGGTGGTGCGTGGTGTTTCCGCCGCTTTGCATGGGTCTTGCAGACACGCTTTCAGAACAGCCGGATGGTGAAATCACGGAGTTAAAAAACATCCTTTCCGACGAGAGCTACAGCATTGTCTCCAGACCGGATTCCGTAAGGTTCAAGTTTAAGGCCGTTGAAATCTGGCAGGGAATGAGGAATTTCTTTGCAAATACAAGTTCCGCGCAACAATAAGATAATTATTCCTCAATACTAATCTCCAGCACAAGCCTGTCCCCGCCGCCGATAATCACCGCGTTGTACCGCCCGGGCCTGGTATTCGCCGCAACCCTCCACGACCAGACCGCGCGGCCTTCGCCGTCGCTTAACGTCAACCCCAGACCGGCGGCCGAGCTTTCCCCGGACGCAAGGATCACGCTTAAATGATACTCCGTATCCGGTTTGCCGGCAATGGAAATCGCCGCCGATTGTCCGCGCGGGAACGGTTCAAGCTCGCCGTCCAGCACGATATGCCCGTCATAATACGCAAATGCCTCAAGCTCGGTAAAGTCTATAAACCCGCCTTCCGCCCTGTCCGGATAAATCCTCTCCGTGCCAGGCTCACAGCCCGTCAGAAAGCATATTGTAAATAAAGTTACCGCAAACCGCCTAATTCTGCTCATCTGCTTCATCTTCGGGTTTTTCCAGATGCTTTATCGCATATTCAAAACAATGTACCGCAAGTTTATTAAACGAAATATTATTATTTTGCGCTAATGTATCCATTTCCTCGAGTAATACCGTCGGTATGCGAATTGACCTTGTGATAGTATTAACTCCCTTTGGTATTCTGAACGACATATACTCCACCTCCGCACTTATTATGCAGAGAAAAACGAATAATATATGCTACCACTTATGCAAATGTATATGCGTCCATGAATAACCGCATTGCTTCTATTTCTTCTTCGCCCAATTCCTTTCCTCAATTGGAAAACTAATATTAGGCGCCGCTGTCCGCGCCTGCTCAACGATATACCTCACATACCGCCCGATGCTCTCCATAAACCGCCCCGCGTCCATCTTCCGCCCCGCGATGGACACAAGGCCTTTCTCCCACTTACCCGTGGTTTCCGGTGATTTCAACTCCGCCGGCACCGCGTCTATCAGCAGAACACCCTTTTCATTCGGCACCAGCGCTTTGCCCCTGCGTCGGATATAACCGACTTTTATCAGCCGCTCGATAATGGCGGCACGGGTGGCGGGCGTACCAAGCCCAGAGTCTTTAAGGCTTTCCTTCAGCGCCTCGTCCTCCACAAAACGCCCCGCGTGTTCCATTGCCGAAAGCAGCGACGACTCCGTGTACGGAACGGGCGGCTTTGTCTTTTTCTTATCCAGCGCGATTTTATTGACACCGGCCTTATCTCCCGCTTTCAAGGCCGGAAGCTCCGGGTTATCGTCCTCATCCTGATTTTTAACGTCCTTATCGTCTTTATAAAGCTCCGTCCAACCCACCGCAATCACGGATTTGCCCCTCGATATAAAGCTCTCGCCGCCGATATCTGTAACAACGGTCATTGAATTATATACATAATTCGGATAAAAAACCGCCATAAACCGCCGCGCGATAAGGTCAAAAATATTGGCTTCCTGTTCCGTCAGAGCGGAAACATTCAACGTCCCCGCATCCGTCGGGATAATGGCGTGATGGTCGCTGACCTTGGAGTCATCAACAATACGCTTTGTAACAGGCAGCTTTTCAAGCGCCAGTAAACGCGCCGCAAATGGCTTATACCTCTCGTCCATGTTAAGCTTTGTTATGGTTTTATTAAGCTTGGGGACCAAATCATGGCTCAAATAACGCGAATCCGTGCGGGGATAGGTTATAAGCTTGCGCTTTTCGTACAGCTCCTGGGCTGTATCCAGCGTTTTCTGCGCGGTGTAGCCGTATTTTTTATTGGCGTCCCGCTGCAACTCGGTAAGGTCGTATAAAAGCGGCGGCGGCTTCTGCTTTTCCTCCGTTTCGGCTGATAGTACGGCAGCAAAGGCCGGAGCCGGGGTCAGCATTGCCATAATCCCGTCCGCGCGGGTTTTGTCCGTAATTTTCGTTTCACCGTCTTTTTTATCTTGCCATTTCGCCCGGAAATTGATGTTCCCTGCGTTAATCTCCGCCAGAATCTCGTAATAATCCGACGGCACAAAGGCGTCAATCTCCTTCTGCCGCGCAACGATAATCGCCAGCGTCGGGGTCTGCACCCTGCCAATGGACAGAAGCGTGTTATACCGCAGCGTATACGCGCGTGATGCGTTTATGCCTACCAGCCAGTCCGCCTCGGAACGGCATTTCGCCGAACTGTACAGCGCGTCGTATTCAACCCCCGGTTTAACCTTCGCCAATCCCTCCCTTATAGCCGCGTCCGTCATGCTGGATATCCATAAACGGTCAAAAGGCTTGGTACAGCCCGTAAGCCTGTATATGTACCGGAAAATAAGCTCCCCTTCGCGCCCGCTGTCCGTGGCGCAGATAAGCCGCCCGGTTGCGGGGTCGTTCATTAACTTCTTCAAAATGTTGAACTGCGCCTTTGTCCGCTCCGACGGCTTCAGCCTTAATTCCTGCGGAATAATAGGCAGATCGGAAGTACGCCATTTTTTATAAGCGGGTTCATAGTCGTCAGGCTCGCACAACTCAGCCAGATGCCCTATCGCCCAGGAAACGATATGCGTTTCAGACGAAAGAAATCCATCCCCCTTAACGCCGCATTTCAACACCCGCGCTATATCCCTGCCAACAGAGGGCTTTTCCGCAATCACAAGCATTTTTTTGTGTTTTTTTGTGTTTTCTGTGGTTGATAAATTTAACATTCCTATACCCCGTACTCCATTTGATTAAGTGTTTACAACACCGCTATATTATATTATAATATAGGGAAATATTCAACAAGGGCGGGAAAGCGGACATATGAATAAAGTAATCTTAGGGAACACGGGTCTGGAAGTAACCGAATTGTGCTTCGGCGCGCTGCCCATCGGGCCGGCCCAGGGCAACAAGCCCGTAGATGAAAGCGCGCGCGTTATGGCGCTTGCGTTGAAATCGGGTATTACATTTTTCGATACCGCACAGATGTATCGTACGTACGAGCCTATTGCGATGGCTATGCGCGAAACGGGCATACGCCCCGTAATCTCCACCAAATCGACCGCGGCTACCTACGAGGACATGGACAAGGCGGTAAACGAAGCGTTGGAAAAGTTGGGTGTAAATTATATCGACATGTTTTTCCTTCACGCCGCCCGTGTCGGCCCGGATGTGTTTGAACAGCGCGCCGGGGCCATTCAATGCCTGCTTGACCATAAAAAGAAAGGCACCATCGGTTTTACGGGCATCAGCGCCCACGCCGTGGACGTGGTTGAGCAAGCCGCCTGCCATAAAGATCTGGACGTGGTCTTTGCCATAATAAACATGAACGGAATGGGGATACTGCGCGGAAACCTTGAGGGTATGGAGCGCGCCATTGAGCGCTGCTTTGAAAACGGCAAGGGCGTAATGCTGATGAAGGTTCTCGCCGGGGGCAATATCCTGAAAGATTACGTGAAGGCTATGGAATACGCGAAAAACATAAGTAAGGGCAGGGCGGCAATCGCACTGGGCATGGTTGCGGAGAATGAGGTTACCTCAAACGTCGATTACTTTAACGGCAAAGATATTTCCGAATATCTGTCAACCGTGGCGGGGAACACAAAACACATGCTCGTTTTCGCCGCAATTTGCAAAAGCTGCCGTAAATGCGCGGAAGCATGTCATTCCGACGCGATAGATTTTGAATCGGGCCCCGCCGTGATTAACGCTTCAAAATGCTTGAAATGCGGTTACTGCGTAACCGCCTGTCCGGAATTTGCGATGAGGTTTGTGTAAACATTAAAATATAAGCAGGGGGTGATATGGTGGCTCAAAAGAAGAAGTCAGGCTTTGAACTGGAAGGTATCGAAATCATTGAAATAGAGGACGATAAGCCGGTAAAACCGCGAAAAGAGAAGAAAGTAAAAGAAAAAAAGATAAAAGAAGCCGCCCATCCCGAGCCGGCCGTATCTGAACCTGTTATACCTGAAACGGTTCTTTCCGAACCCGCCGTGACAGGGGTTGAGGCAAAACCGGAAATTGAGCCAGAACCAGAGATTGTATCAGACCCAGAAATTACGCCAGAACCGATATTTCAACCTGAGCTGGAATTCGAGCTAGAGCTTGAACCGGAAATCGAAATAGAATCGGAATCGGTACTTGAATCAGAATCAGATACAGAGCCGGAACTTGAACCGGAATCGGAACCAGAGCTTGAACCGGAAGTTGAAACGGAATTGGAACTTGAACCGTATTTGGAGCCAGAGCTTGAACCAGAAGTTGAGCCGGAATTGCAACTTGAACCAGAATCGGAGCCAGAGCTTGAACCAGAAGTTGAACCGGAATTGGAAATTGAACCGAATTCGGAACCAGAGCTTGAACCAGAAGTTGAGCCGGAGTTGGAACCTGAACCGAATTTAGAGCTAGAGCTTGAACCAGAAGTTGAGCTGAAATTGCAATTTGAACCAAATTTGGAACCAGAACTTGAACCGGAATTGGAACTTGAACCGTATTTGGAGCCAGAGCTTGAATTAGAAGTTGATTTGGAATTGGAACTTGAACCGGAATTGGAACCAGAGCTTGAACCAGAAGTTGAACCGGAATCGGAACTTGAACCAGAATCGGAGCCAAAGCTTGAACCAGAAGTTGAGCCGGAGTTAGAACCTGAACCGAATTTGGAACCAGAGCTTGAACCTGAAGTTGAGCCGGAATTGCAACTTGAACCAGAGTCGGAGCCAGAACTTGAGCCAGAAGTTGAGCTGGAATTGGAACTAGAACCGAATTTGGAACCAGAGCTTGAGCCGGAAGTTGATCTGGAATTAGGACTTGAGCCGGAAGTTGATCTGGAAATGGAACTTGAATCCGAATCGGAACCAGAACTTGAGCCGGAAGCTGAGCTGGAATTGGAACTTGAACCGGAAGCGGAGCCAGAACCGGAAATTGAAACCGAACCAGAATTAGAGATTGAGCAAGAACCGGTGTTAGAATTGGAGCAGGAATCAGAAGTTATACCCGAAGTTGAGCCAGAACCTGAACCGGAATCCAATGAAGACGATATCCCCGAGCTTTCCATCCCGGACTCCGTTTTTGGCGATGCTTTGGAAACGGATGGCGAAGCGTCTCCCGGGGAATCGCAGGACGGGCAGGAAGAGAAACCTAAAAAAGAGAAAAAGAAGCGTAAAAAAAAGGCAAACGCCCAGCCGATGTACATCGACATCGACGACGAGAACGCAGCGGCGCTTATGAAGTATGGGAAGGCTAATAAAAAGCCAAACCCGCTGACAAGCACATTTGAACCGAAAAAGATACCGCTGCGCGTATATGTCGCGGCTATATGCGTACTTGCGCTGGCGGCGCTTGTCGGCGGCGCGTATTTGTTTAACAGGATCAGAAACCTTGCCAATCAAACGCAAGAACGGGATATCAGTAAAATATACCTCGACAACACAGCCGCTGCGCCAAACGCGTTCAATTTTCTTTACAAGGATATTGAATTCAATGTCGGCGCGGGAAGCATGGCAATCCGCCGCTTCAGCTTCGACGGCGACGCGTCGGTTATTTATTTTGACAGGAATTTCGATTTTACGCGCTATGATATTTGGCTTGTGGATAACTACGGACGGAACTGCCCGCTTGACACGGCTTATATTGATTACGACGGCAGAACGTTTTTCCCCGACCGTTCCGTACGTTTTGGCCCGCTAACTACAGGAGCGCTGGGCTTCACGCTGGGTTTCAGGGAGATTGATACCGGTCACGAGCTGACGCTGGACTTTTTGTTTGAGGCGGTTCACGGAATGATGGCGGATAAGCGGTTCGAGCGGCTGATGTCCATTAGGGGAAGCGATGGTAATTTACTCGGCTTCATACAGGGCGCGACGTTCACGTCAACCCGCAGCAGAATATTCTTCACCCTTGACGGACAATTAGAAAACGAGGGTAAAAATATAACAGGCAAACTGCGTTATGACGAGGATTTGTGCGGCTCATCCATAATGCTCCGGGAACGCGGAAGGGACATTGCCCCTCTGACAGGCGTCACGCTGCATGAAACGAACGGTTTGTTTCTATGCCGCGCCGATTTCAGGCCCCTCAACCATCTTAACGGCATGGTTGACCTCACTTTCTCGCGTCTGTTTTCGGAGCATTCCATAAATCAAACAGTATCACCCGGGCCGCTTTTCAGGAATTTGGACGCGCTTAACTTTATTAAATTCGAGACCGGCGGTTACCGTGTTGTGCTTGAACGCTTGCTGCCGCATCTGGACTCGTCCTATCAGCTTGTTTTCCATTCCGTGGACATGAGCGCTGAGGTTTCCGGCCCGAATGACCGGACCAACCGGCGGGAGGTACTGCTGGACTGCCAGCTCGTATTTACAATGTCCGACGGAGAAAAGGTTGCTTTCAACGCAACGGACGGGCGTTCACGCGATGTCGGCTCCAACGTATTCTTCAGGTTCGCGGAATCACCTTACGCGGATCAAATCGCCGCCGGGCAGTTCAGGAGCATGGAACTTGTGGTAAACGAAGCACTGATAAGAATCGGCGATGCTACGTTAAGGCTTGATTTAGACCAGATGCGCGGCGATGAGGGCAGCTTGGAAAGGAATATGAACGCTTATCTAAATAGGATAAATGCAGATAAAAACCGGTATTCGGCCTCTGTTCTGGCGTTCGAGAGATTAGGCGAAAACCACCGGGCCGTTGTGCGGGAGCTATGGTACGACGATGACGGCGTATGCCATATCGTCACAAGCGAGATCTTTGGGTTTATTGACCCGTACGTGGCAAGACTGACAGAAAACAATATCATACACAGAAGTCAGGGATTGTATTGACAGAGATAATATTCGCCACGCAAAACGCTAATAAAATGAGGGAAGTCCGGGAAATCATGAGCGGTTCCGGCTTCATAGTTAAATCTATGCTGGAAGCCGGGTTTGATTTTGACATACCCGAAAACGGCGATACCTTCGCAGAAAACGCGCTGATTAAAGCGCGTGCCGTTGCGGAGGCTTCCGGCGTGTTGGCGCTGGCGGACGACTCGGGAATTGAGATTGATTTTTTAGGCGGCGAACCGGGTGTGTACTCCGCGCGGTATATGGGATACGATACCCCGTACGGTGTAAAGAACCGCCGTATTGTTGAGCTTATGAAAGACGTGCCGGAAGAACGGCGCGGGGCGCGTTTTGTGTGCGCCATTGCCGCCGTATTCCCGGACGGGCGCTCTATTGTTGAGGAAGCCTCAGTCGAAGGTATAATAGCAAACGAACCGCGCGGCGGCAGCGGTTTTGGCTATGACCCCATTTTTTATGTCACCGAATACGGTTGCACCACCGCCGAGATGACAACACTACAAAAAAACGCCATAAGCCACAGGGGAAAGGCCTTAAAGCAAATGCGCCGCAGGCTGGCTCATGTCCTTGATTAAAAAACGGCTCGATTACTTATTAACAATGGACCAGATATATCTTTGATTGAATGATTTCCATTAATATTTCAGGAGGATTGCCTTTATGAAGTTAAAGTCGAAAATCATGGTACCCGTGCTGGCGTTTCTGCTTATATCAACCGCGTCGATAACCATTCTCAACTATAATATCGGGAAAAACTCAGTTACCGCCATGATGGAGAATATCGTGGACTCAAGCTTGCAAACGCTGATCAATCAAGGGAATATTACGGTAAGGGCCGAGGCGGTCGTTATCGGCGAGATAAACAGGAAAAACTTCTCCCTTGCAAACGCCCTTGCCGAAATTGTCCGGCTGAACAACGTTTCCGGCGTTGACTGGGACGACGCGGCATTGTTCCAGGATATCGCGGATTTATTAGGGATTGCGGAGATAAACGTTACGGATGCCTTGGGCAGCATCATTGGCAGTAATCACGCCGATAACTACGGGTTCAACTACGGTACCGCCGATTCGACGCGCAGATATATGCAGCTCCTTGACAACCCCGCTTTTCAAGTGCTTGAGGAGCCTCGCGCCAGCGCGGTTTCGGGTGATATGTACCAATACACCGGAGTGGCGCGCCTGGATGAAAAGGGTTTTGTTCAGATAGGCGTGGAAGCCAACGCGGTAAGGGAATACCGGGATACGCTGGATATTAAATATAAGGCCGAGACTATGCGCGTCGGCTCTACGGGCCGCGCCTCTATCCTGCGCGACGGCGTGATCGTGTACAGCCAAAGTCAGGAGCGGATCGGGCAGGACGCCAGCGGCGAGCAGTGGTTCCGGCAGGTATCCTCCGGGCGCGGCAGGGCGTGGATTAACGTTTACGGCGACATGATGTACGCCGGTTACGCCAATATTGACGGCGCAACGATGCTTGTCCTATTCCCGGAAACCGAATACCTTGAATATCTGGCGCCTGTACGTAACATGGGTTTAATCGGCTCGGCGGCAAGCTTTATTATCATGCTCGCGCTTGTATACGCGGTAATGAGCCGGGTAACCAAACCCATCACGGAGCTTTCGGATAAAATCCGCGCGGTTGCCGCGGGGGATTTGAACGTTTCCCTCGCATCGAACGCGAAGGACGAAGTGGGCGGTCTGTCACGCGATATAATGAGGGTTGTGGACAATTTCAAGAGCATCGAATCCGACCTTTCGCGGTTCGCAACGGAAATCAATGAAAACGGCGACATCGACTACCGCATGGACACCTCCGCGTATAACGGCGCGTACAGAGGGATGGCGGAGAGTATCAACGGCTTTGCCGCCGTATTAATAGACGATGTATTAAACCTTCTTGACGCGCTTACGGAAATAAGCAACGGCAACTTCAATATAACCACTCGTCAAATGCCGGGTAAAAAGGCTGTCCTCACCAACCGCATAGAGTCCCTTACGGCCAACCTGAACAGCATTCAAAACGAAATCGGAACCCTCGCAAACAGCGCATCCAACGGCATTTTAAACGCAAGGGCCGACGCGGGCAAATATTCCGGCGGATGGTCGCATATGCTCACCGCGCTTAACTCTTTGGTCAGCGCTGTGGCGGCGCCCATTTCTGAAATTGAACACGAGCTTATCGAAATGTCTAAAGGTAATTTTCAGGGCAACATCACGGGCCAGTACAAGGGCGAGTTTGACAAAGCCTGCCAGGCCGCCAAGTCCACGCAGAAAATCACCCTGTCATATATCAAGGAAATCTCCGAAATCCTTGAATCCATTGCCGCGGGCGATTTGACCGGCTCAATAAAACGCGATTATCTGGGTGATTACGCGCCCATTAAAGGAGCGTTGGAAACAATTCTTTCTTCGCTTAATAAATCTATGTCCGAAATTGAAATAGCGGCACATCAGGTAATGGACGGAGCCGGTCAAATATCCAACAGCGCGATGAGCCTTGCCGAGGGTTCCACAAGGCAAGCCAGCTCCATCGAAGAGCTGACCGCCTCCATCGAATTAATCAACGCGAAGATCCAGCAAAACTCGCAAAACGCCAACAACGCCAACGAGATATCCCAAAAATCCGCCCAAAACGCGCATATCGGCACAGAAGCCATGCAGGCCATGGAAACCTCCATGAACGGCATAAAACAATCGTCCGACACCATCTCCCACGTCATAAAAGCCATAGAAAGCATAGCCTTCCAAACCAACCTGCTGGCCCTGAACGCCTCCGTGGAAGCGGCCCACGCGGGTGAGCAAGGCAAAGGCTTCGCCGTTGTAGCCGACGAGGTACGCAACCTGGCCGCGAAGAGCCAGCAGTCAGCCAGGGAGACAGCCGAAATGATCGGCAACTCAAACAACAGGGTAAACGAAGGTATCGCGGCGGCCCAGCGCACCGCCGAGTCCCACGGAACCATCGTCGGTGATGTGCGCCATGTCTCCGAGCTTATCTCCCAGATCGCGCAAATGTCCGCCGAACAAGCCGAGTCCATCGACCAGATAACCGTCGGCATAACCGAAATTTCCAACGTCGTCCAATCCAACTCCGCCACGTCGCAGGAATGCGCGTCCACTTCCCAGGAGTTGAATTCGCAGGCAACCATGCTTATGCAGCTTGTTTCTTACTTTAAGCTGAAGAAATAATCAGAGTATTATATCACACAGGGATTTAATTTGGAATATGGTGAAATAGGCGTTTTCCATGGGCATCCATTCGTTGATGAAGCGGCCGTACAGGTCTTTGTTTCTCAGAAGAAGGCGGTCTTTCCTTGTTTGCTCGTCTATTTCGAGGAAGATTTTTAGGTCATAGGCTTTCATCAGGCGGGGGTGCATACTGTAGACGCCTTCGACTATGTTCAGGCGATGCGGTTTTATATGGATTTCGTCCGCCAATTCCTGTCCGGAGCAATCATAGGGGCGGTAGGTGAATGGATTTCCTAATAAAAGCGGTTTTATGATTTCTTCATAAAACCGCTCATAGTCCACGTTGCCGCCCGGTTCGGACAGTCTTTCCGCCGTCCTTTGAAACGGGCGCAAAAAAAACTCGTCCATCGGGAATACATTGCATCCATACGCCTTTTTAATTTTAGCTGCCAGCGTCGTTTTCCCCGACGCGCAGCCGCCTTCAATGGCGCAGATAACACGTTCCCTGGTTTCTAACAATTCATCTAAACGCTGGAAAAGTAGTATAAAACCACACTCCCCTGCCCCAGTGTTTTTTTTACGTCTATAAACCGCTGGTTCTTTGAGCCCGTATACATCAGTTCAAGGGATTTCCGGCCCTGCTCAAACCGCCCGTCCACAATGAAATCCGAGGCGTCTAAAAGCTCCTTAGCGCCGGGCAGCTCTTGCAGCTCCTCCCATGTGTACCCCGTGTAAGTAATCACCGTTAAACGGGGTGACAGCGCCTTAACGCGCCGGGCGGTTTCGGCAAAAGCGGCGGCCTGCATAAAGGGTTCGCCGCCGCTGAACGTAACGCCTGAAAGCAACGGATTACCGGCTGCCGTTTCCACAATTTCATCAATAGTACAGTCATACCCGCCGCCGGGGTCATGGGTTTCGGGATTATGGCACCCCGGACAGGAAAGCGCGCATCCTTGCGCAAAAATGACCAATCTTAACCCCGGCCCATCCGTAATGGAATCATTTACAATACCCGACAGACGCAGGGATTTACCCATGCTTAACCCTGTCATTTACCTCTTTAAGCTTAGCGTTATTGAACCGCTCAAGCGAACCGCCAAGGTAGCCGGTTACACGGCGGATACGTTCGACGGGGCTTTCTTCGTCGTGGGCGCTGCGCCCGCATGAAGGGCAGTTGTCGCCGATTACGCCGATGTACCCGCAGCAGGGGTCGCGGTCAACGGGATGGTTGATGCTGCCGTATCCAATACCGCATTCCTTCATGTGCCGGATGATCCGCATGAACGCTTCGGGATTTTTAACGGCGTCTCCGTCCAGCTCAACGAAGGTGATGTGCCCTGCGTTGGTCAGGGCGTGGTACGGGGCCTCCAAGCGGATTTTATCGGCTATAGATATGTGATGGTAAACGGGGATATGGAAACTGTTGGTGTAATAGTCGCGGTCGGTGATCCCCGGGATTTCGCCGAAAAGCCTGCGGTCAAGGACGACGAAGCGCCCGGCAAGGCCCTCGGCGGGCGTGGCGATAAGGGTATAGTTGAGTTTTTTAACCTGGGCCTCACGGTCAAGGCGTTCGCGCATGAAGGTTATGATTTCGATGCCGAGGCTCTGGGCTTCCGCAGTTTCGCCGTGATGGTGGCCGGTAAGGGATTTCAGGCATTCGGCAAGGCCGATGAAGCCGACGGTTAAGGTGCCGTGGCGCAGTACCTCGCTGATTTTATCTTCTGCGGAGAGGTTGTCGGAATCCAGCCAAACGCCCTGCCCCATCAGGAACGGGAAGTTTTTCACTTTTTTGGTGGCTTGCATTTTAAAGCGTTCGTCAAGCTGGTCGATACAGATTTTCATTTTTTTATCCAGCTCGCGATAGAACCATTTCAAGTCGCCCTTTGATTTTATGGCGATACGCGGGAGGTTTATGGAGGTGAAGCTCAGGTTGCCGCGGCCTGACGTAATTTCCTGATTAGGGTCGTTTACATTGGCGATAACGCGGGTGCGGCAGCCCATATAGGCGATTTCCGTTTCGGGACGGCCTTCCTTGTAATATTTGAGGTTGTAGGGCGCGTCCTGGAACGAGAAATTCGGGAACAGGCGTTTTGCGCTGACGAGGCAGGCAAGCTTGAACAGGTCGTAGCTGATGTCCGTTTCGTTGTAGTTAACGCCTTCCTTTACGCGGAAAACATGTATGGGGAATATAGGCGTTTCGCCCTTGCCAAGCCCGTCTTGCAATGCAAGCAGGACGTTTTTGGTAACCATTCTGCCTTCGGGCGAAATGTCCATGCCGTAATTGATGGAAGAAAACGGCGTTTGCGCGCCCGCGCGGGAATGCATGGTGTTCAGGTTGTGGACAAGGGCTTCCATTGCCTGGAATGTGACGCGCTCCGTTTCCTTAACGGCGTTATGTTCCGCCAGGGTGAGCGCCTTGTTTATGTGCGCGGCTACAAAGCCCGATTCCGCCAGGAATTTACGGATCAGATCGGCGCTTTTGGCGCGGCGTTCGTTTCTTTCGCCGGAAGGGTCAGCCATTATGGGCTGCAAGCCCGCGTTTTCGAGTTTCCCGGCAATTTCATCCAATATACGGTCAACGTTTTCCCAGTCGGATTCCTCAAAATCCTCCAGCGCCTCCAGCGCCCTCCTTAAATTCAGCCAATACAGCCTTACGTATGATTTACGAACGCCGTCCGCCAGCGCGTAGTCAAAATTCGGTATACTCTGCCCGCCGTGCTGGTCGTTCTGGTTTGACTGTATCACGATACAGGCCAGGGCCGAATAGCTGGCTATATCCTTAGGCTCGCGCAGAAACCCGTGGCCCGTGCAGAATCCGCCGTCCAGCATTTTTTTCAAATCTATCTGGCAGCATGTGGTGGTCATGCCGTAAAATTCCATGTCATGAATGTGGATATCGCCTTCTTGATGGGCCTTGGCGTGCTCCTGGTTCAGTACGCAGTTCAGGAAGTACTGCTTCGCGCCCTCGGAACCGTATTTCAACATCGTGCCCATTGCGGTGTCGCCGTTTACGTTGGCGTTCTCCCGCTTGCGGTCGCTGTCCTTACTTTCGCTGAACGTAATCTCCTCGTAAATCTTCATCAGCTTGTTGTCCATTTCGCGCACCCTTGTACGCTCGGCCCTATACAGTATAAAGGCCTTTGCAACCCTTGCGTGGCCCTTCTTTATCAGGATTTCTTCAACGACGTCCTGTATCTGCTCAACGTTTGGCGCCTCGTCGTGCCTGAAATAGACCTCGTTCGTAACCTCTTCGGCCAGCTCCCCACAGTAACTGTCCTCCTTGAAATCCGAAACGGCGATAAAAGCCTTCTTTATCGCCTGTACGATCTTATCCTTGTGATAGGGCACACGCCGCCCGTCACGTTTCACAATCTCCTGTATGCCGAAATGCAGGGAATCGAATTCCTGCGTGTTTTCCTGAGAGTATGCCAGCATGTTATCCACCTTCTTTAGATAATAAATACTATATATAGTATTCGCGGACTTTCATTATACTATATATAGTATAAGTTTGTCCATAGTTCTTTTCACTTTACAGAAACTTTTTTTTCATATATACTTTTTGTGAGGGCGAACTGTGTTCACCCGTATGAATAGACTACATTTGGGAGAATATACATATGGATATATTTACCAGCCTTAACCCGGCTCAACGCGAAGCGGTTATGGCTACGGAGGGGCCGCTGCTGCTTTTGGCGGGGGCGGGCAGCGGAAAAACACGGGTTTTGGTTAACAGGATTGCTTACATGGTATACAACGGTGTGCGCCCGTTCAATATTCTGGCTATAACCTTTACGAACAAGGCCGCGCGGGAGATGAAAGAGCGTATCGGCAAGCTTCTTGGCGAGGGCGGCGATGTGTGGGCCAGCACCTTCCATTCCATGTGCGTGCGGATTTTGCGGCGGGATATAGAGAAAATCGGGTACGACGGAAAATTTACGATTTATGATACGGAAGATGTTGCGAAGCTGATGAAGCAGATTTTGAAGGAACGGAATGTTAATGATAAGCTTCTGCCGGCGCAGACCGTTCTGGGGGTTATCGGGCGTAAGAAGGATATGCTGATTACACCGCAGATGTATATAAACGACGCGGGGAGCGATTTCCGGGAACAGCAGCTTGCGGAGCTGTACGATGCCTACCAGAAGCGGCTGCGGGCGAACAACGCGTTGGATTTTGACGATCTGATTTTCCAGACGGTAGAGCTTTTCCGAAAGAAGCCGGAAGTGCTGGACAGGTATCAGAACCGGTTTTTGTATATCAGCGTGGATGAATATCAAGACACAAACTACTGCCAGTATCAGCTTGTAAAGCTGTTATCCGCCAAGCACGGGAATATTTGCGTGGTTGGCGACGACGATCAGAGCATTTACGGCTGGCGGGGAGCGGATATACGCAATATACTGGATTTTGAGAAGGATTTCCCGGGGGCGCGGACTATACGGCTGGAACAGAACTACCGTTCCACAAGCACGATTCTGGACGCGGCGAACGCGGTTATCAAGAACAACCGGCGCAGGAAGGGTAAAACCCTTTGGACGGAGAATCTGGCCGGCACGCCTATTATGTACCACACCGCGCGTACAGACATTGAAGAAGCGGCATTTGTGGTGGGGGAGATAAAGGAAAAGAAAGCCGAAGGCGCGGCATACAGGGATTTTTCCGTGCTTTACAGGATGAACGCCCAGTCCCGTTTGATTGAGGACCATTTGGTGCGCGAGAGTGTGCCGTACAGGGTCGTGGGCGGCGTACGGTTTTACGAGCGGCGTGAGGTCAAGGATGTGCTGGCTTATTTGAAGGCAATAAACAACCCGCTGGACGATATATCGCTGCGCCGTATATTAAATGTGCCAAGGCGCGGCATCGGTGAAGAAACCGAGAACCGCATAAGCGCCTACGCGATGGAGATGGAAGTGCCGTTTTACGACGCGATGGAGAGCTGCGGGGAGATTGGCGGCTTGCCATATAACGGAAAGCGCGTCAAGGAGTTTGCCAATTTGATGGAGGGTTTGACCGCCTACGCGGCTGAAAAACCCGTCGCGGAAGTAATTCAGGAGGTTTTAAAGCAGACGGATTATGTGAACGAATTGCATTCTACAGAACACGATAAGGACGTAGCGAAAGACCGCGCAGGCAACGTTCTTGAGCTATTGGCGAAGGCAGAGGAGTTTGAAAAACAGGCGGAAAAGGAAAATACAAGCGCGAGCCTGGCGGCTTTTTTGGAAGAAGTGGCGCTGGTCGCGGATATTGACAACTATGCCGAGGGGCATGACGCCGTGGTGCTGATGACCGTACACAGCGCCAAGGGGCTGGAGTTCAACACGGTTTTCCTTGCCGGGTTCGAGGAACATGTGTTCCCCACCAGCCGTTCCATATTTGACACATCTGAAACCGGATTGGAGGAGGAGCGCAGGCTTTGTTACGTAGCCATAACCCGGGCAAGGGAACGGCTGTTTATCACAAACGCCAGGAGCAGGCGGCTGTTCCATGAAACGGCGTATAACCAGCCGTCACGGTTTTTGAAGGAGATACCCGTAAATCTGGTTGAAACCGTAGGTACGGAAACGAGAAACTCTGAATTTCCGCGTTTCAGCCCTTTGGCAGGGAATATGCGGCTGCTCCAGAAAGCACACACCATGCCCGCGCCAAAAACCGGCCCTCCGGCCTATGTTGAGGGTGATTCCGTTTTACAGAAAAAATACGGCAAGGGCAAGGTTTTGGCAATTAAGCCGGCGGGGGCGGACTACGAGGTTACGGTTGAATTCCCTGGAATCGGGCAGAAAAAGTTTATGGCGCATTTATCGAATTTGGAAAAAACAAACGGTGATGATTGACGTATAGTTATTAAAATAAAAGAAGGGTTGGTAAACATGGCTGATTTACCGGAATTGGTATTGGGGAACGAACTGGATGTTGAAGTAGCGAAGATAATTGTCGAGGACTCGGGGCAGCCGCATGTTGTGCCGGAACCGCAGGGGAACAATGCGCTGGCGATGAGCAGCCTTGCGCCCGAAGAACAGGCGCTGGTGCGCGATTTCGCGGCGAAGATCAACGTGACGGATCAAGCCATGGTTATGCAATACGGGGCGGCGGCGCAGAACAAGGTGGCGAAGTTCTCGGATCACGTGCTGCAGAATGTCAGATCCAAGGATTTAGGCCCGGCCGGAAAGATTTTGAGTGATCTTGTTGTTGAGATAAAAAGCGTGGATTCAAGCGGCGAGGGACGGGGAAAAAGAGGCGGCCTCGCCGGATTGTTCCAGGGGGGCGGCAATGTTAAAAAGAGCCTGGCGCGGATGAAGGCGGGATATGACAGGGCGCAGGTTAATATCGACAATATCGTTTCGGCGTTGGAAGGTCATAAACGGACGCTGTTGAAAGATATCGCGGTTATGAACGATATGTACGAGAACAATTACACCTATTATAAAGAAATAACAATGTATATTCTGGCGGGCGAGGAGAAACTGAAGGAATTTAGGGAGAATGATATTCCACAGCAAAGGAATATTGCCGCGCGGGATATGAGCGATATGGCGACGCAGAAACTGAACGACATGGTTGCGGCGGCGGACCGCTTTGAGAAGAAGCTGCACGATTTGAAGCTTACGCGTATGATAAGCATTCAAATGGCGCCGCAAATACGCATGATACAGAATAACGACGCGCTTTTGACGGAAAAGATTCAATCGAGTATAAATAATTCCATTCCGCTGTGGAAGAATCAGATGGTTATCGCGATGGGGCTTGCGAACAGCGCAAGTGCCTTAGCCGCGCAGAAGAAGGTCAGCGATATGACAAACGAGCTTTTGCTGAAGAACAGCGAGATGCTTAAAACTTCCACGCTCGAGGTTGCCAAGGCTTCGGAGGAAAGCATCGTGTCTATCGACACCGTGCGTAAAACCAACGAGAATCTGATATCCACCATTAATGAGGTTTTGGACATCCAGAAAAAAGGCCAGGAAAACCGCGCCGCAGCCGAGACAGAGCTGGCTAAGCTTGAGCAAGGGCTTAAAACGGCGCTTTTCGAAGCAAGCACCAGAAACTAAAGCAAAAATCAACGGGCTTTTTGCATACCCTTAACCATGTTTAAAACACTTTGAAAACGCGCGCGGTCGGGATCCGGCAGGGAAACAAGAAAAGCCTCTGTCATCATGTCCTGCTCCCCGCGCGTTAGCTCTTCGCCTTTGGGCATTCTCTTCATAAATTCGGTGATGACGCCCACGCTCTCCATGCCGCTTTTGCCCCGGAGTTTTTCTGAAAGACTCAGAAGCATTTCTTTCCGCTCCATTGATAGCGCGTCAAATTGCGGTTTTTTTAATATTTCTTCAAGATGATAATTTTCGGTCATATTTTAGCCTCCTGTAATGTTCCCATCATTTCAAGCAAGCTTACGATTGTCTGGAATTGCGCGCGGCTGGCCGGCGAAAGATGGGGCATGATAAGCTCCAGCATAGCTATCCGCCAACTGTTTTCGTCGCCGCCTGAGCCGGCGTTTATGCGGTTTATTGCGGCGGCGGTTTCCTTTAAATAATCTAGCAGCCGCTGGATTTCTATCAGCTTGATTATAACGCTGATCAGCCTCCGGTTCCTCGGCTCCAGATGGGGTATGGCGGATTTTATCATCGCAAGCTCCGGTGTATTAATCCGCTTATCAAGGGCGGACGCGCAGGAAGAAACATCCGGCGAAGGATTCCCCGCGGCTTGCTGGTACTTGTTTATAAATTCAGCCATTTTAAGGACTCTTTCAAAATTATTGTCAGGCATAAAAATCCCCCCACACTAATTTATGTGGGGGGGCTTAGCAAAATGACTTACACTAACATTATTCGCATACCGGTGCTCGCGGCCTCCTCCGGAGCAAGCACAATCCCCGCCTTCCCAAATGCCTGCAATGTCTTTTCCACGGCTTGGCCGCGCTGTTCCTTTGTCATTATACCTTTCATTCCTTTAACATAAGTTTATCGCATTATAGCACATTAATTAGTATTGACAAAATTTAATACTGACGTTATAATAATGCAGTAGCATCCGGGAGGCATAGCTCAGTTGGGAGAGCGCTCGCCTCACACGCGAGAGGTCACTGGTTCAAGTCCAGTTGTCTCCATTCAAGAGGCAAGAAAAGTTCCGTAGGTTTTTCTTGCCCCTTGCTCGGGGTCGTAGCACAGTTGGGAGTGCGCTCGGTTCGCATCCGAGAGGTCGAGAGTTCGAGTCTCTTCGACTCCACTTAGAATTAAAGCCTGCCATGTGCAGGCTTTTTATTCATCTTTATAATACAACGGAAAACGAGGGGATAAATCTGCGTTGGGAATATATGACAACTTATACGAACGTACACTTTACGCCGCTTAACCCAAAAGTTGAGGATGTGCGCATTGCCGATATTGCCCATGCCCTTTCCTTAATGACGCGCGCAAACGGTCATGTTAAGCGTTTTTATTCAGTGGCTCAGCACTCGGTTAACTGCGCCCATGAAGCGCGGGACAGGGGCTTCAGCAATAAAATACAGCTTGCCTGCCTGCTGCATGACGCAAGCGAAGCGTATATCGCCGATATGATACGTCCAGTAAAGCAAGAGTTCCCGGCATACCGTGAAATCGAAAATAAATTACAGGATGTAATAAATCAGGCCTTCGGGATAGACTTGACTTTAGAAGAGCAAGCCTTAGTAAAAGACATCGACGATGCCCTCCTGTGGCATGAATTTGCAGAATTAATGAACGGACACGCCAACGTGCCGGAGCCTGTGTTACATAGCAATCCCGACTTATCCGAACGCGGGTTTATCAGTGTTGAGCAGGAATTTCTCAGGTTATTTGAATCTTTAATTTAGGAGGAAAAAATGAAACGGTTTTTAGGAGAGTGGACGTCGATCTGCGCCGAGCTAAAGACAGACCCTCTGACAGGACTGTCGATTGAGCGGGTTGATGAACTGCACAGGACGCATGGCTATAACAGATTTGACGAGCCTAAGCCTGTCAGCAATTTTAAACGGGCATTGAAGCATTTCCGGGATGTACAGACGATTATACTGACGATTGCCGCCATACTTTCAACATCGTTTATCTTTCTGACGGGCTACCCCCCGTGGACGGCGATTACTATTTGGAGTTTGATCGCGGCGGGGCTTGTTATCGTAATTAAAGTGGAGAAGAGCGCTGAGCGCGACTTGTCCGCGCTGAAAAAGATGTCGTCACCCAAAGCCATTGTAGTACGGCACGGTTTACAGCAGCAGGTTGACGCCGATCAACTGGTGCCCGGTGATATCATCGTTTTGGAGAACGGCGGTTCCATCCCTGCGGATGCCCGGCTGATAGAGTCCGCTGATTTGTTGGTTGACGAATCCTCTCTGACCGGCGAGAGCCTTCCCGTAGAGAAAAACAAGGACGCCATAGTAGACGCGGACGCGCAGGTCGGAGACAGGCTGAACATGGTATTTTCCGGCTGCTATGTCATTAACGGTCATGCCAAGGCCGCTGTGACGGCGACGGGGATGCGGACAGAGATGGGTATCGTCGCCGGATGGCTTAACCAGACCGTCAAGCTCAAGACACGGATGCAGGCGCGTATGGAGGAATTCGGGAAAAAGATCGCGCTTATCGCAATCGTCGCCGGCGCTTTTCTGGCGCTGCTCTTGTATTTCCAGGGCGAGTCAATACACGAAATACTGATTAACGCCATGTCCCTGGCGGTTGCCGTTATCCCGGAAGCCTTGCCTATTGTTACGATTGCCACATTTGCCTTCGGCGTTAAGACAATGGCCAGGAAAATGGCTGTCGTAAGGACTGTGCCCGCGGTTGAGGTGCTGGGCGGGGCCACGGTTATTTGCAGTGATAAGACCGGAACATTAACAATGAACAAAATGGCAGTGCAGAAGGTGTGGGCGATTGGGCAGGACATCCATGACGCGGGGGGACACTTGGACAAGAAGGAAATGCACCTTCTGGAGATGGCGGGATTGAACTGCACGGCAAGCATCGGCGTGGATAACGGCAGGTATTACGAAACAGGCGATCCCACCGAGCTGTCGATAGTACGGCTTTTGAGGGATAAAGGCATTGACCGCACCAGCCTTTTAAACATTTTTCCCGTTGTTCACATGATACCTTTTGACAGCAAGCGGAAGAGGATGACCACGCTGCATCAGATGGAAGACGGTTCTTATATGGTCATTACCAAGGGTGCCGTCGATTTTATTCCATACGAAAGGGAATATAACCTTGACGACGAAATAAATAAAATCCTTGCGGAATACGGCGGCGCGGCATTAAGGACAATCGCCGTAGCGACGAGGCGTTTGCCCGATATGCCGGATGCGCTGACCGCCGATGAGCTTGAAAAAGGTCTTAAATTCGAGGGGCTTTTAGGCATAATGGATCCGCCAAGGCCGGAGAGTAAGGACGCAGTACGAATTGCAAGGGAAGCCGGCATCGGCACGGTTATGATTACGGGCGATCACAAGAACACCGCGATATCCATTGCCCGCGAAATCGGAATTTACCAGGAGGGCAACATTGCCATAACCGGCTTGGAGCTGGACCAAATGACGCAAGAGGAGCTTGAGGCCGTAGTTGAAAAAACCACCGTCTACGCCCGTGTCTCACCCGAGCATAAAATCAGAATTGTACAGGCGTTCCAAAAACACGGGCATATCGTCGCTATGACGGGCGACGGGGTGAATGACGCCCCCGCGCTGAAGGCGGCGGACGTCGGCATCGCAATGGGCATCGCCGGTACCGACGTATCGAAAAACGCCAGCGATATTGTATTGCAGGACGACAATTTCGCCACCATAGTAAACGGGATCGGCGAAGGACGCAGAATTGACCATAATATCAGGAAGGTTCTGTTCTCGCTGTTTAGCTGTAATATATCCGAGTTGATTATAATTATATTCGCGGTAGCGTTCCAGTGGGGCTTGCCGGTTGTCGCGCTTCAATTACTGTTAATTAACGTGTTCGCGGACGGTGTGCCGGATCTTATGATGTGCAAGGAGCCCCTTGAATCAGACGCCATGAAAAAACCGCCAAGAAACCCGAAAGCCGGAATTTTCGCGGGCGGGTTATTCAAGCGCATTGCGATTATGTCGGGCATTTTTGCGTTGATTGGCTTGCTTGCGTTCTTTGCGGGCGAAAGGCTACCGGTATCGCAATCAACCGGGCCTTCCTTTGAGGTGGCTAGAACCATGGCGTTCCTGGTTATCGGCCTGTCCTCCATTGTCAACATATTTAACGCGCGCAGCTTTACGGAATCCATCTTCAAAATCGGTATCGCGTCGAACCCCTCCATGCTGATTGCCTGTGTTTTTTCGTGCGCGCTGCTGATAGGCGTCGCGATTATTCCGGGCTTGCAAACAGTCTTTTCATGTGTGCCGATTTCTGGCGAGCACTGGGTAATAGTGGTTTTACTGTCGCTTGTACCGTTGTTCTATACGGAAATAGCGAAGAAATTGACGGCGGGTTCTTTATTGTAGGATATCACGCTTTTCGCGTGTTGCCGTTAAATCGGAACCGTATGAGGACGAAAACACCGTTTGGTTATATTTTTTAAGCTTCCATTCAGGTGTTTTACATATGGGGCAGGGTTTTTTTGCCCATTTATTCCTAAGCCACCGCGCGGCGCGTGAATTGCGTGAATCACGCGCGATAAAAACCTCGCCGCAGTGGGTGGTTATTTTAGCAAAATCCCCGCGCACCTCCATTTCGCGGACGCCGTGCAGGGCGCCGCTTTTAGAGGGCCAGAGCTTCATTTTCGTGACAAGGTCGAAAAGGAAAACGTTTTTACGATAGTATGTCTTTTTCGCTTCCATACGAGGAGTACGAGAGTTGCACTCGCCTACACGGATTTAGAGTCCGCGCGATCCATCCGATCTACCCCTCAAGATGCCCGCCTCTATCGAAACCCGGGGGCTGGGGCGGGCCGCCGCATTCGCGGCGTGTGCGCCGCAGGCGCACAGCGCGGGAACCGCGCGCCCGCCCCAGCCCCCGGGTTTCGATAGAGGCTCAATTAATCCTAGCCCCATTTAAATAAGCCGTGCTTCTTCCAAGCCGCCCTACCCCGGAATGCCCGGACACCGCCATAGCCACACGCTCAATGCCTATCCCAAGCCCAACCCATGTCTCAAAGACACCCCACGCGGCGTCAAGCGCGTGCGGGCCGGTTGCACCGGACGCAAGCTCCGTGCCTTGGCGTATAATATCAAGTGTTTCGCCGTAAACATCGGATGTTTCGGCGATTATTTCTGTCCCTTCAACGCCAGCGGCAGACATCGCCAAGGATGCCAGCTCACGGAGGCGGTTTTGCTGCTCGCCCTGTTTAACCGACGCGTATTCCACAAGGTTTAGCATTATAAACTCGTTCAAATGCCCCGCACCGCGCTGTTCTTTACGGAAGCACGTTCCGATTTCGTAAATCCTCACGGGTTTGTTCAGCGCTTTATGTAAATCGCGCATCAGCGTATATAAGCCTGGCGCAAGCATGGGGCGCAGACAGCGCCCGCCATCCAGCCAAAAAACCTGCTTCCGAAGCGGATGGCTTTCCGTTATAGACATCTTATCCAGACATTGCGCTGTAATTATATGAGGCGTGGACACCTCCGCGAAACCCATTTCACCAAGCCATGATTCAAGGCGTTCCGCAACCAGCGCAACGGTTGATTTTTCGCCATGATAAAGCGCTTTGGCAAGTAACTCGCGGTTTTTTTTAACCAATTCCGCAGAAAGCCTGCGATATGCCGCATCACGGGCTTCGGGCGTTTCAAAACCACTCTCCGGCTCAGTCCCGGCGTAATTTAATTCAACTAGGCGTTGTTTTTGCGCTGAGGTAAAGTAAACACTATGCATCAATCTCACTCCGTATATTATTGTATTATAGGGCAATACGAGAAATAAAACAACCACTTGCTTTGTTTTTGGTGAAATAGTATAATATTAACTGGAAACTAATCTATCCAAACGGGTGATCAAATGACAGGAAAAGAGCTTATATTCGCTGCTATGCGCCACGAAAAAACGCCGGCTGTGCCGTGGGTGCCGTTTGCGGGCGTACACGCGGGCGCATTGAAGGGATATAACGGTATAGAGGTATTAAAAGACGCGGATAAGCTATACGAATCGCTGATGGAGGTACATAAGCTATATCAACCCCATGGCATGCCGATCACCTTTGATTTGCAAATAGAAGCCGAAATACTGGGCTGCGATTTGCTGTGGCAGGAATACGCGCCGCCCTCTGTAAAATCCCATCCCTATTCGGAAGGCCAAAAGCTGCCCTGTCCCTGTGCCATACCCAATGAAAACGCCGGCAGGCTGCCCGTGGTGCTGGAGGCTATGCGCCGCGTCAAGGCAAGCGTCGGCGAAACAACGGCACTTTACGGCTTGATTTGCGGGCCCTTTACGCTGGCCTCACATCTGCGCGGCAGTAATATTTTCCTGGACATGATCAAAGATCCTGAATATGTAAAAAGACTGGTTGAGTTCTGCGCTCAGGTCTGCATAAAAATCTCGGGCATGTACATTGACGCGGGCATGGATGTTATCGCGGCGGTTGACCCGCTGGTAAGTCAGGTCTCCCCGGCGCACATAGAAGAAATGCTGCACGATGGGTTCAAAGCCATTTTCGACTACATACGCAGTAAAAAAGTGTTCTCCTCGTTCTTCGTTTGCGGCAACGCGACGAATCAGATTGAAGTCATGTGCCGCACAAACCCGGACTCCATATCCGTTGACGAAAATGTAAACATGCCCAAGGCAAAGCAGATTACCGACAAATACAACATCACCATCGGCGGCAATATCCCGCTTACAACAACAATGCTCTTAGGTACGCAACAGGACAACATGAAGACCGTCATAGACCTGCTGGACTCCCTTGACCACCACAACCTCATAATCAGCCCCGGCTGCGACATGCCCTACGACACGCCCATCGAAAACACCGTGGCCGCCGCGCAGGCCGTCTTAAACACGGATGCCTGCCGCAAAATCATCGAAAACTACGAAGCCCCCAAATCCGACATAAAAATCGAGCTGCCCGACTATAAAAGCAACAAAAAAGTCCTTATTGAGCTGTTCACCCTCGACTCCGATGTCTGCGCCGCCTGCACGTACATGTTAAGGAACGTTCAGGACGTTTATGAGGAAATCAAGGACATTGCCGAATACGTGGAATACAAGTACATCAACCGCGAAAACATCGCCCGCACAGGCGCAATGGGCATCTCAAACCTGCCCACCATGTGCCTGGACGGCGAAATTAAATGGGTTTCCATCATCCCTGACAGGGAAACATTCATATCCGAAATCAAAAAATACGCCGCAAAAAAATAATAAAACAACGCAAACTACTGAGGGGTGAACAAATGGACAAACAAACCATCTATAAATCCGCCGCCGACTCCATTCTGACCGCAAATGAGGAACTAGCCGTAAAAGTCTTCAGCGACGCCAAATCCGCCGGTTTCGACCTCCTTGATCTCCTCGGCAGCGGCTACGGCGCGGGGATACAGGAACTGGGCGAGCTGTTCGGCAAAGGGCGCGTGTTCCTGCCCGAAGTCATGATGGCAGCCGAAACCATGCGCAAAGCCAGCGAACTGATCGAAGCTGAGCTGCCTCCCGGAACAGCGGCTAAAAAGGCAACAATAGTAATCGGAACCGTTGCCGGGGACGTACACGACATAGGCAAGGGCATCATCTGCGCCCTTTTAAAATCAAACGGCTACATGGTGCACGACATAGGACGCGAAGTGCCCGCCCAAGTATTCATAGACAAAGCCGAGGAAGTTAACGCAGACTACATCGGCTCAAGCGCACTCCTTACCACCACTATGCCCGAACAGAAAAAAATCGAGGAACTTCTTACAAAACAGGGTTTGCGTTCTAAATACAAAACCTTGGTAGGCGGCGCCCCCGTCACCAAACGCTGGGCGCAAAAAATCGGCGCGGACGCATATTGCGAAAACGCTTCCGAATTATTGGCACAGCTTAATGAGTGGCAGGAGGTTAGATAATTTGGATAAAATCCTAACCCGCATGGGCGACGGTTCCCTCATCGAAATGACCTTTGGCGAGGTAATGGACGACATACGCGCCGGTGCCCGTGACGCGGCTGAACGCGCCGATGTCCCGTTTTTATCCGAAGCCGAGATGAAGCATATCTTTGAAATCGTAACAACGCCGGGCAACGCTGTGGGCGTTAGGCTGGGCGACGAAATCGTCTCGACAAGCGATTCCGGCTCCGAGAAACTCAGCGCTTATTGCATGATACCCATTGAAAAAAGCGTACAGGCTCTGATACACGAGAGGGTACTTGGCGGCGATTCCGTGGACATCGGTTTTGCCGACTACAACTATAAAACCGTAAAAGGCGTAGCGGAGCGCGAAGCCAACGTTCTGCGCAACGCCGTGGAACGCGCCGTAATGCCCATCTTTTACGGGGCAATGACAAACTTAGGGTTCTACACCTATCCCGACGGCCCCGTGCCGAACTGGGCGGAGCTTCTGCCCCAGGGCAAAATCGCCGAGGCGTTGAAAGCGCAGGAGGACGCGGCCCGGCACGCCGTCAGGGATATCGTCTACGTCGCCGAACGCATGTACGAAGCCGGGGCGGACGGTTTTAACCTGGACACCTCCGGCGCGGCGGGAGACGCGGACTTTTTGGCGGCGCTCCGCGCCTGTGAGGAGATCACAAAGCGTTTCCCCGGTATGGGCGTGGAAGTCGGCATGGCTGGCGAATTCGTGCTGGGTATGCACGGCAAAGTCGAGTATAACGGCACAAGGCTGGCGGGCTTATACCCCCACGAGCAGGTCAAATTGGTTGAGCAGGCCGGAGCGTCTATTTTCGGCGCTGTGGTAAATACCAACTGCAACGAGAGCTTCGCGTGGAACATCGCCCGGGTCTGCACGTTTATCAAGCCCTGCGTTGATGCGGCAACTATCCCCGTACACGCAAACGTTGGCATGGGAGTGGGCGGCATACCCATGTGTCAGACCTTGCCCCATGACGTGGTGTGCAAGGCCGATAAAATCCTGGTTGAAATTTGCAAAATAGACGGTTACTAGCTGGGTGTAGGGGATCCTTTCGGGATGGAAGCGGCTCACGCCTTGGCCGCGGGAATGGGCGGCATACGGACTGCCGGAGATCTGGTTTTACGTATGCAGCTTCTTCGCAAGATGAAGCTTGATGACGCCAAAAAATTCGTCGCGGAGAAACTGGGCGTTACCTTACAGGAGCTGGCCGACATCGTAACCATGACAGACGTGCGCGCCAATCTCGGCATAGGCGTGCAGCAGCCGTTTAACGGCGAAACCGCCGGTATGGCGGCAAAAATGAAGATATCGGAGTTGCTGGGCATTAAAATAAACTCTGTTGAACGATTCAAGGAACGGGCAGGGATAATTTGAACATTCAAACAGTATTAATCACGGGCTTCCTGGGTGCGGGCAAGACCACCTTACTGGAGCGGATTCTGGAAGCTTACAAAAACGAGAAAATCGGCATAATCGTCAATGATTTCGGTTCTGTAAACATCGACACAATGCTGGTTGAGGATAAAGCTCAGGGGGTGCCGCTGGTTCCCCTTAGCGGCGGCTCCGTTTTTTGCGCTTGCATCAAGGAGGATTTCGTAAAGGCGTTAATTTCCATGTCCCGCGAACCCATCGGCTATTTGTTCATAGAAGCCACGGGGCTTGCAGATCCCGGCGGTATGCCGGGTATTCTGGAATCCGTCGCGTCACGGGGCGGGGATACGCTAACATACCGGGGAGCCGTATGCGTCACCGACTGCACGGTTTTCGCGGAGTTAAGCGATTTGCTTCCCGTTTTGAAAAGCCAGGTCAAATACAGCGGCGCCGCGATAATCAATAAAATTGATTTGGCCGGCGGCGGTGACGTAACTAAAATTAAGGAAATCCTGTCGGAAATCAACCCCGGTATTACAATACACATAACATCCTTTTGCAACGTTGATATAAAGGAAATTGTTAACGGGCTTCAGCCCGGCGCGGACGGGGTTTCGTCAAACACCCAGGCGTCAAGGCCGGTCACTATTAGCCTTTCGGGGACAAAACCCATGGAACCCTCTGGTTTGCGCGGTTTTCTCGATGCGGTTGAACCCTGCGCGTACAGGATAAAGGGGTTTGCCCTGACCACGGAGGGCGGCGTGAAGGTTAGCCTATCCGGTAATTTAATAGAAATTGAGCCTTGGCCCGATGTGCGTGATACGCGGTTGTTTCTCGTCTCAAAAACAGGCCTCGGCCTTTACAGCGCCGTTTCCGCCGCCGCGGACGAGCATTGCCGCGGCTGCCTGTCCGTATGAAAGGGCATATGATTATTAATCTGGATATTAATTTAATGCATGAAACGGCTGAGAAACTGTTTTGCCATGTCACAGGTTTCTCCGACTCAAACAGGATGCTGGCCTTGAGAGAAGCCGGCTTTGCCGTACGCGACGCATTAATGGTTAAAATCCAACCCCGCGCGGTATTGGGCATTCATAAGGAGTTCAAGCTGGGTAAGGGCGTTCTTGAAATTGCCGGGAAACGCGCTGTTTGCCGTGAATTTGAGGTAATAAAACAGGAAAGTGTTCAAGGCGTGTTCAGTTACGTCCTGACTATCGGCGATATTAATATACCCGGTGATTTAATGGACGAGCTTTACGCTGATTATTGGGGAACAGCCTACGCCGAAGCCGCGCTGGATGCTTTACATAGCAAATTGACAGAATTCACGGCATCGGAGTTCGGCTGCGCGTTTGTTTCAGAGTCTTTCGGCCCCGGGCTGCGCAGAATGGGGCTTCCCGCCGTCGAAACTGTCTTTACTCTGGCTGACGGCGGCAGGATTGGCGTGGAGTACGGAAGCAGCTTTATGATGACGCCGCGCAAATCCTTATGCGGATTTATTTTCGCGCTGGATCATGAACCGGGCGGTGGGGACAGCTGCATGGAATGCACAGCGTCAAAAACCGGGTGCAACTTATGCCATGTCCGGCGTAAAAAGGATATATAAATTATGCGTATTATCTTTCAACCCAGCGGCGTAATAGCGGAAAGCTCCGGAAACGAAAACCTTCTGGACATTATCCGCGGATGCGGGCTGGCGCTGCCCGGCGCGGTTTGTGGCGGGCGCGGGGTTTGCGGGAAATGCGGGGTAAGCGTCAACGGCAATTTTAAGCTTGCCTGCCATTTTATCCCAACCGGAGACATAACCGTCCGCCTGCCTGAAGAACATGCCGATACATTAGGTTTTCAGCTTCCACCGGATTTTATATACGATAAATTTGAAAGTGACGGTTTCGGTTGTTCCTTCGATATCGGGACGACCACCATAGCGGGAGCGTTTATTAAGCTGCGGACAGGGTATCTGCTTGGCGTAAAATCCGTACCAAACCCGCAGAGCGCTTACGGTGCGGATGTTATAACCAGAATCGGCTACGCGGCGTGTGAAGGCGGTTTAAGCCGTTTGCTTGAATCGGCGGTTTCCGCCATGAACGGTATTATAAACGATTTTTTACGCGAGCACGGCCTTTTACACAAAGATATAAAAGCCGTTACAGCCGCCGGAAACACGGCAATGAGCCATATCCTGATGAACGTAGATCCGTCTGGCCTTGCCGTTTCACCCTTCCATCCCGTTTTTTTAGACGCGCCGGTAAAGACGGCAAATGATTTAGGGCTTTTGGCGGATCCCGAAGCCCCGTTTACGCTTTTACCCAACATCGCCGGGCATGTGGGCGGCGATATCTCCGCCGGTTTGCTTGCCACATCCTTGCCTAAAAAAGCTGGAATAACACTTCTGATTGACATCGGCACAAACGGCGAAATCGTCTTAAACGCAAACGGGCGCATGGCCGCCTGCTCCACAGCCGCCGGGCCGGCTTTTGAGGGCGCTTGCATAAAAAACGGCATGAGCGCCGGAAAAGGCGCGATTCGCGCGGTCTCTATATCAGAAAACAAAGTTACTGTAGATATTATCGGCGGGGGCGAACCCGCCGGTATTTGCGGCAGCGGGCTTGTAGACGCGGTATCGGAAATGCTCCGTACCGGCGTTCTTGAAGGCAGCGGCAGGCTTGCAAGGGACGAAAGCTTTGTCCTGTGCGGCGGCGATAAAAAAATTGTGGTAACACAGCACGATATCCGGCAGGTTCAACTCGCGAAAGCCGCTATATCCGCCGGGGTACAGGTTTTGACCGCGTTCCTGGGCGTGCGCATACAGGATATTGACGAGATCCTCCTCGCCGGGGCTTTCGGCAATTATATAAACATTCAAAGCGCGATAAACATCGGACTTTTGCCGGGCGTAAACCCAAGCCGCGTAAAGCGCGTGGGTAACGCCGCCGGAATCGGCGCGGCAATGGCGCTTTTATCGGAATCCGCTGCGAAAAAAGCCGCGGGCTGGGCGCGTACGGTGGAGCATGTGGAGTTGTCCGCACAGCCCGGCTTCATGGACGCGTATATAAACGGGATGAGTTTTAATGACGAGATTGAATGATGATTTCTTAGACGGCACCGGCAGAGGATTAGTTTCTTACGAACGCGAATTCCGGGCCTTTTCGGGCTTGGGGTTTTTTGAGCTGGGCTGTAAGGCCTGCGGATTAAGCTCTAAGCGCGGCAAGGAGATTTTATCGCGCCGGATTGGTGTTGTACCCATAACGAGCGGGGATGGGATCATCGGCACATTCGCCGGGGCGGTTACCGATATCTTAGAATATACGGGATTCACCGTTTTCGTAACAGATAACCGGGATGTCAACGGTTTTGCGGAAGCGCATACGGAGGGCGCGGACGCTGTGTTTATGGCTGATGACGAGCGGTTTATTGCCGTAAACCTGAACAGCCGCCGCATTTCGGACAATAACCGGGCCACGGCACTAGGCTTTATTACCGCCCTCGAGGGCGCGGCGGACGGGCTTGCGGGCAAGGATGTCCTCATTTTGGGATATGGCGTTGTTGGGAGTTGCGCGGCATATATTCTGCGTCAAAAAGGCGCAAACCCGGTGATTTTTGACACCGACCCGCTAAAACAAGACATCTGTTCATCCGAAATCGCGGATTACAAATATATTTTTGACGCGACGCCCGAGGGCGGTTGGCTTACCGCGGATATGCTTCACAAGGACGCGCTGGCCGTCTATGCCGGGGTGCCGCTGTCGCTTGACAGTGAGGCCCGCGCGCGTTTTAAGGGGCGTTTTGTCCACGATAATCTGTCCACCGGGGTAATCGTTATGGCTTTTGACGCGCTTGGAGTTTGATATGCACGATATCATCAAAGATTTAGTTGATAGACGCACTAAAGAAGCCATTGATGCCGCAATGTCTTTAGATACCGCGCTGCTTGCCGAAGCGGCAAGAAAAACCCGCGCCGCGTGTTCCCGGGATCGGGTTTTTTTATATGGTTTTATTTATTTTTCAACGTTTTGTATAAATAATTGCAATTTCTGTTATTTTCGCAAAGAGAACGATATAAAACGTTATCGTAAAACAGAGGATGAAATTCTGGCGGTTGCCGATGATTTGGGGGCTTCCGGCGTAAATTTGGTGGATTTAACGATGGGCGAGGATTCTTACTATAAAGAAAACAGTTTCGCCAGGTTTATCCGGCTTGCGTCAGAAGTGATGAAACGGACGGGGCTTCCGGTTATGGCGTCGCCGGGTGTTATGCCAAACTCCGCGCTGGAAAATCTGGCAAAGCAAAATGTGCTGTGGTATGCGCTTTATCAGGAAACCTTTAACCGGGAGCTGTTCGGGCGTCTCCGCGCGGAACAGGATTTTGACGGGCGTATGAACGCAAAACAGCACGCAAAAAGGCTTGGCATGAGCATTGAGGAAGGTATTCTGACGGGCGTTACGGAAACCCCTGAGCAGCTTGCGGAGTCCGTCGCGCAGATAGGAAACGGAGGCGCAAAACAACTCCGCGTTATGACCTTTGAACCGCATAAATCCGTACCGCTGGGGCAAAACACCCGGCAGGACATCACCATCGAATTGAAGATAATATCTATTCTCCGGCTGCTACACCCCTCCGCCCTTATTCCCGCGTCCCTAGATGTGGGCGGGCTGGACGGTCTGACGGCGCGTTTAAACTCCGGGGCAAATGTGGTGACATCAATCATTCCCCCGTCATCCGGGCTTTCCGGCGTCGCCCAGCGGGACAGGGACGTAGCCTCAAGCGGGCGTACAGCGGATGCGGTACGCGCCATATTGATAAAACTTGGATTGAAACAGGGGTCAAACACGGAATATTTACGGTTTATACGCGGGGAGCTTGTAGATGGTTAGAATAGCGGTTATCGGGGGCAGGCTGCAAGGCCTGGAGGCTCTTTTCCTTGCCAAGGAAGCGGGTTATAGAACTTTATTGATTGACAGGAAACAGAATCCTTTAGCGCGTAATCTTGCGGATGATTTCCTGTGCCGGGATGTTAGCGACCTTTGCGATGATACAATAGAAGCGTTAAAAAAATTTGATTTGATTATTCCGGCGTTTGAGGATTATGAGGTTTTAGCCAAATTAGACAATACCGCGGGACAGTGCGGTTTGCCTCTTATGGCGGATATGCGGGCATACGCGGTTTCATCGTCCAAAAAAGCTTCGGATGTTTTTTTCCGGAACCACTCTTTACCCATTCCTGAACGATATCCCGGCGGTTGTTTTCCTTATATCGGTAAAATCCCTGTTTCAAGCGGAAGCAGAGGCATTTGTTATATAGCGGATAAACACATGCTTGATAAGTATATAAATGAGGTTGATGGCATTGTTCAGGAGTTTATTGAGGGCAGGCAATTCTCCGCCGAAGTTATCGGCACGCCTGGGAACTATACGGTTTACGAGATTACGGAATTGTTTGTGGATGACGGATTTGACTGTAAAGCCGTCGAATGCCCAGCAAACCTGCCGGACGTAAAGAAAGCGGAAATCAGCGGTATCGCGCTAAAAACAGCGGAAAAATTAGGTTTAAGCGGCATAATGGATATCGAGTTTATACTGTCGCCAAAGGGCTTCGTTATATTGGAGATTGACGCGCGTTTTCCCAGTCAAACGCCAGTTTGCGTTTACCATGCCACAGGGGTAAACTATGTTACGGAGCTGTTGAACCTTTGGAAAGGCGTAAAACCGGAACACCGTAAACCTATAAAACACTCCAGATTGGAGCATTATAAGATAGAAAACGGCGTTATTCACGCGCTGGGTGAACATATAGTCGCGGAATGTGAACAAATTAATGTTTACAAAAATTGCATGGGCGTTGATTTTTGCTTTACCGATTATAAAGAAGATAAACGGAGTTGGGCCGTGACATTGGTTTATGGCGCGGAATCCGCGGCGGCCCTAGCGTGCAAGCATCGCCGCGCCCAGCTCGGCTTTTTCATCCCCTAAAAGAATATGTATGTCCGGGAACAGGGTTCGGAGGTTGGCATTTAGCTGCGTTGCTATGCTTTCATTAAGCAGTAGCACCGGCCCGCCTATAACCATATGCGTCCCCTCGCCGTCCGTCCGCGCTTTTATAATCATACCCGCTCCAAAAGCCGCCAGATCACGCGCCGCCTGTGTTTCAATCTCAAGAGCCGCGCCGTCTCCGTCACGCGCCGCTTTTTCCACAACCCCGGCAAGATTGCACACATTATTAGCCTTAAAGTCATCCCCGTTTATAACATTCAGAATCTCCGCCGGCTCTCTGACCCCAAGCTCCCGCGCCGCCATAACGGCCATGCTTGTATCGGAACCCCTTCCGTCCAGAAACATCACAATGCGACGCAAGGCGTTCGCGCCGATGGAATACGCCGACCCGCCCATTTCTATCAGTTTCCCGTAGCCGCCCGTAAAAGTCTCTTTCCCGCCGCGCCAGATATACCCGTACACATCGTCGCCGGAAAGCAGCAGCACTCCGGGAACATCGCCAATCTTCGCCGCAAGCGACGCGCGCTCCATACCTATAACTTTAACGGCGCAAACAAACCCTATATTTTTGAACATTTTAACCAATGACGCTTCATGCTCGTCAATCTCAGAGGAAGGCGCGGCAAAGCAAAGACCCGCGCAGCCTTTAACGGTGGTATTCGTAAGCCTGTGCAGCTCTTTCACCAGCAACGTAATATTATGCGCAACCGAAGCCGCCGGCTGCAGCCGTAAATCCGTCGGCACTCCGCTGTGCCGCCCTATAATCTTGTTATTTTCATCCAGCATCAAAAGCTTCGTGTACTTGCCGCAGCCGTCTATGCCCAGGTAATACATTATTGATACAACTCCACACCCAAAATCTTGCAAACTATATCATTTTCAAATATCTCTATATATCCGAAGGTAGGATAGGGGCTTCTGTTTTTATCAAAGGCCGCACTGCCCGGGTTCATAACTGTTATTCCCCGCTCCCGCGATATCAGCGGCACATGCGTATGCCCGAAAAGCACTATTTCCGCGCCTCCCCGCGACGCATGCGACACCATTTCGCTTCCCCCAGCCGACAAATACATCTTTGTGTCAAGCTCAAACTGATAACCGTGCGTAAGATAAATAATTTTCCCCGCAACATTTACATACTTCTCCCGCCCATAATCCTTATACGCATCACAATTGCCGTGGACGGCGTGAATCTCAACATCCGGGTACATTATCCCTATATTATCAATATCACCGCCATAATCACCCAAATGCATAACCACATCGGGCTTATCCTTACCCAGCACTAATTCCATTGCCCTAAGGTCTCCATGCGTATCCGAAAACACATAAATCCTCATTGTCACATCTCCCAAATCAAGCAAGGGACATTCTGCCCTTGACCCTATCATATCAAATTCCAATGAAAGGGTCAAGGGATGAATGTCCCTTGCAGGGGTTAGGGGATGGAGCGATACAGTATACCGCAGATAAAATATCTACACACTCACATGACTGGGGGTAGCCGTTATTTCACACTTAATTCCTAGACTTGACAGCAACCTCAAGATTCGAGCCTGCGAAGCCTTCGCGCATCTTTGTGTCGGCCTTCACGTTTTCCAGCTTGAAATGGTCGAGCACGCCAAGGTTACCGCTGCGCAGGGCTTCGGCGATAGCAAGGGGCACGGCGGCTTCGGCTTCGACGACTTTCGCGCGCATTTCCTGTACGTGGGCCTTCATTTCCTGTTCGTGGGCGATAGCGATGGCGCGGCGTTCTTCTGCCTTGGCCTGGGCGATTTGCTTGTCGGCTTCGGCTTGGTCGATTTGGAGGGACGCGCCGATGTTGCGGCCTACGTCTACGTCGGCAATGTCGATGGAAAGGATTTCGTAGGCTGTGCCGGCGTCAAGGCCTTTCGCGAGAACCGTGCGGGAAATGACATCCGGGTTTTCAAGGATATCTTTGTGCGTGCGCGATGAACCGACTGTAGAGACGATGCCTTCGCCTATACGGGCTATAACGGTCTCTTCGCCCGCGCCGCCGACAAGACGGCCCAGATTCGTGCGGACTGTAACACGCGCCATAACCTTTACTTCGATACCGTTCATTGCAACGCCGGATATCCAAGGGGTTTCGATTACTTTTGGTTTAACGCTCATGCGTACGGCTTCGAATACGTCGCGGCCCGCAAGGTCTATGGCGGCGGCACGCTCGAAGGTCAGCTCCAGATTGGCCCTGTGAGCGGCGATTACCGCGTCCACAACATTGTCAACACGCCCACCGGCCAGCAAATGGGCTTCAAGCTGGTTTATGGAAATATCCAGCCCGGCTTTGCGTACCTTTATAAGGGGTTTAACGACCCTGTCCGGTTTGACGCGCCTTAACCGCATACCAATCAGCGTGAAAATCCTGACGCGTACCCCGGCGGCTATCGCGGAAATCCACAGCCCAACAGGTACAAAACTGAAAAACAGTGATAGGAACAATACCGCTACCGCGAAAATAATAAGTCCAAAAATTAATCCGTCCATCTTTTTCCCTCCTTATAATATGTTAATTTTAGTTGCGGCTCGGTTGGCCCGGCGCGCCGTTGTCAGCCATCAACCTGACGAAAAGCTTGTTTTCCTGCGATCCTGTGACAATAACGCGGTCACCCGAATTGATATACGCGCCGGTTGAATACGCTTCGACGGACACACCGCCAAAATCCACCGTTCCGATTGGGCGCATGGGGGTTACGGCAACGCCCGTCTTCCCCTCGTACTTTGACAAATCAACCATTCCGCCGGAATCTTCGCTTAAAGCTTCATCCATAATCAATTTTTTTAATATCCCCCGTTTCGACGCCAGCTTGACAAACGTGAATATACCGCCGGCCACAAGCACTAATTCCAGCAGCGCGAAATATATCCCGTACGGCACGAAAATAATCAAGAGGACAGCCGCCGCTACTAACGCAACGATACCCAGTATGCCAAAGACACCAAACCCGGGAAAGAACGTCTCAACTATAAGTAAAATTATGCCGGCAACAAGCAACGCCACAACCAGTTGCATCATGATTATACACCCCTCTCTATATAAATGTAACTTTAACTTACCATAATTATAACATAAGGCAAAAAGAAATGCAATAGTAAATTTTAATTACTTTTTAGTTGTTTACATTTATGTGTGCCTTGTGACCTTAAAACGCTCGATATTATATAGTTCACCGCTTATGCCCGCTTTTTTCAACGCAATCTCCAATTGCTGGCTTACGGTGTCGATGCCTTCGAGATCAGGTAACAGTACCCCGCGCTTCGATCCGTGCGTAACGATTACGCCGTAGGTTTTGGGATCGAGTTTTTCCTGTAAACGCGTGTAATCCACGGGTTCCGGCTCGGAAAGCACATCTACGCCGTATGTCAGAAACGGCAGCTCGCCCGGTTCCACGGGATCAAAGCGGAAGTCACGCGAACAGGCGGAAACGGCATTTTGGCGCACTTCGTCGGCTATTGAAGCGGTTGTCGGCTCCAATGTGCCGATGCAACCACGCAGAGTTCCATGTTTTTTTATTGTAACAAACACACCGGCGCGCGTCTGCCGGTATTCCTGATCCAGTGCGGTTTTCACGGGCAGCCTTTTGGTTTGCACATACGCCTCCACTACGTTCCGCGCAAGGCGCGGCAATCCGCTTTCGCTGTCCTTAGCCGCCGCCATTGCCTCGCGCATCCGCTCCTTATACAACGCCAAATAATCATCGCCGCCCGTTTCGGATAAAATATGATACGCGCATTGTGCATAACCGACGCCGAATGTGCCTTCGTAGGATAAAAATTCCGGTTTTATCAACATTCCGCTCAGTATCCCGGCAAGAATCATAAACGCGCCGGAGCCGCAGTCCGCTGCGCCGTACCGTTCGTCCTCGCCCATCATGAGCAGTTCCTCAAACCGCGCATCACGCATGATCCCTGTTATTTTCGCGTCAAAAGCGCGGCATTCCTCTCCTTTGTTACCCCGCTCCTTTAGTTTATGCGACAAATCACCCGACGCGACAATTACGGTTTTCCTTCCCAATTTACCAATGGCGGACTTAATGCACATACCCAGCTTGTAATGCTCTTCCGGGGGCAAGCCGGACGTTGATACGCGCACAACGGCATAATCCGTATATTTATTCACAAACCACAGCGGCACCATCACCCCGTGGTCAAGAGCGGAGTTTTCCGGCGTTTCGCCCAGCAGTCCAGCCGATATTCCCTCCCTGTCCGCAATACCTGAAATAGCCGTGCTAAGTTCATTATCGTAATTTACAGTTACCTTCACACCCGGTTCACCAAAAACTCCAAAATCCCCCGCCGCCGCCTTACCCGGCGAAATATGAAAATAATCCGCGTAAGTTGGCGCATGGGGCGAGATAACGACGATCGTTTCGGGCTTCATCTCCGAAATGCGCCGCCCAATTTCATGATACGCTGACATCGTTTCGGGTATGCCCCTTTCGCTGCCTTTACCCACGGCTTCAACCGCAAGGGGCGGATGCGGCATGATATATCCGGCTAGAATGTTCATTTTATACCTCCTTTGCGGGCGGGACGCCCGCGCTCCCAGTTTTCTACTCTGCCCGGAGCGCCGCTACCGGGTCTTTCCTGGCCGCGATTTTGGATGGTAAGAACCCCGCGATAAGTGTTAGGACCATACTTCCGCCAATCAGCAGAAGCGCATGCAAAACGCTTAGGGTTGCTATATTGCGCAGGCCGACCTCGGCGTGGACAACCGCGTTTATTGGGAAACACAGCACCCACGCGAAGAACACGCCTATCGCCCCGGCGGTAAAGCCCACAATCAGCGTCTCGGCGTTAAACACATGGGAAATGTCTTTTTTCCGCGCCCCGACGCTGCGCAGTATGCCGATTTCTTTTGTGCGCTCAAGGACGGATACGTAGGTGATTATTCCAATCATTATAGACGAAACAACCAGCGATATCGCCGCGAAGAAGATAAGCGCGGTTGCCACGGCATCGAGAAGCGTCGTCGTCATATCCGAAATTAGCTCCGCCATATCCACGAATATAACGCGCTCACCGGGCTTACCCTCGGCAACTTTACGGTTATTGTACGCTTCCAGATAATCTTTAATCGCTTCCTTGGAAGAAAAATCCCGGGGGAAAATGTTTATGCTTGTGGGGGTGGGATCCGCGCCAAGCATCATCAGCTGTCGGTTACGCTGCGCTTCGCTTGAAAACAGCGTTCCCGTCAGGGCATTACGGTTCGAGTTCAGTTGCTCCTGTGCTATCTTTGAAGCCGCCGCGGTTGCTACCACATAATCTTTCAGCGCGCTGGTATAAACGATGCCCTGTGACAAATAGCCGCCGCTAAGCCCGGGTTTCATTCTAAGGATACCTACAACGGTAAGTTCCATCCCGGCGTCGCCGTTCCATAAATCCGTAAACTGCGCTTCGGTACTGGCGGCGGAGTAACGCGTCGCACCCGCGTAGTAAAAATCATCGTTTGGAATAACCTTTAACAGCGTTTTTCCCAGAAAATCGCCAATCCTATAATTTTCCCGCTCGGGTATGCCCAGCTTGTTAAGGAACGCCGCGTCCAAGCGGTTCCATGTATCCACCACAATGGCGATTTCATTGGCGACTCCGGGTAAACGGCTGCCCCTGCCTCCGATCAGGTCGTATTGCGACAGCACAAAATCAGAATTATCCGGCAGCTCCATCCAATACAGATTAGGCCCGCCAAGAGCCGCCATCCCCGCAATGCCCGCCATTTCCATCATGCCGCCCGCAAAACCCTGCTGGCTGGTTTCGTATCTTACAACAGTCTCGCCGCCTTTGGCAAGCACGTTCATCACCGCCCCGCGCTGGTACGAGATTGTGGAGACAGATCCGGGCATGGCGGTGTTAATGCTTTCAACATAAGCCAGATATTCGGGATTAAACACATTAATATGGGAAACACGGCTTTCCCTTGGAACGCGGCGGTGGATGATGTCGCCGTCCGGGTGCTGCCCGGGCCTGCGCTGGCCCCCGCTGCCTCCTCCGCCGATGTTTTGGTTCGGCGCGTCGCGCATGTCGTCCAGTACCTGGTCGCCCGCCGTGATAGAGATGGGGAACCCCGACAGCACCTCCGTTTGCAGCGTGCCTATGTACCGCGACAATCCCGTAGACAGCGCCAGCACCAGGCCGATCCCGATAATGCCGATACTCCCGGCAAAGGCCGTAATTACCGTACGCCCGCGCTTTGTAAGCAAGTTGTTAAGCGACAGCGACATAGCCGTAGCCATGGACATTGACGTGCCCTTCCCGCGTTTTTTTCCTTCCGCGTTTATTTCGTCTTGCTCCCGTACGGGCGGATTGCTGTCCGAAAGCGTTTTACCGTCCAGAAGCTGTATGATCCGGCTGGCATAAGCGTTCGCCAGTTCCCCGTTGTGCGTAACCATAATAACCAGTCTTGTGGCTGAGATTTCCTTCAAAATTTCCATAACCTGGACGCTGGTGCCGCTGTCCAATGAACCCGTCGGCTCGTCGGCAAGGATTATATCCGGGTTGTTCACAAGCGCCCGGGCGATTGCCACGCGCTGCATCTGCCCGCCGCTTAACTGGTTTGGCTTTTTCTTCATTTGGTCTTCAAGGCCCACGTCAATAAGCGCCTGTGCCGCGAGTTTGCGCCGTTCCGCGGGAGCTACGCCGCTAAGGGTAAGCGCGATTTCGACGTTTTTCAGAACCGTCTGATGGGCTATAAGGTTATAATTTTGGAACACAAAGCCTATGGAACGATTGCGGTAGGCGTCCCAGTCCGCGTCTTTATACTTTTTTGTGGACACGCCGTTAATAACCAAATCACCCTCGTCGTACCTATCCAGCCCACCGATAATGTTCAGTAGCGTCGTCTTGCCGCAGCCCGAAGGCCCCAGCACGCAAACGAACTCGGCTTGCCGGAACCGGAAACTTACACCGCGCAGGGCATGAACCTCCATTGCCGCTCTATATGTCTTGTGTATTCCGTTTAGCTCTAATGTAATCAAATTATACCCTCCGATTATAAGACTAGCTATACTATACTATGATTAAATAATTAGGGCAACGGCAATTTTTTTGTCGTATTAAAATAAAGCATAATTACCATAATTTAACATTATATACCCATCAAGCCGCATATAATAATACTTACGCAATTTCGGACAAGTAAAGGGAATGGATTATATGGATAAAACCTCGGGAGAAAAACCGGGAGCGGACGGCATATTGGCACAGGCGGCGCAATCTTTGCGGCGCGGCGGCGCGGGGATTGGGCTGGCGGCGGCGTGTTTTTTTATGGGCAGGGCGCAAATTTACGGGGGCATATCGCCCTTAGTTATAGCCGGAGCGGCGACGGCGTTTTTAGAAGGTAAGCGGTTTTACATATACGCTTTGGCAACGCTGGCGGGACTGGTTACGCGTTTCAGCGTCGAACACAGTATAAAATATTTCATAGCCATAGGGATTATGTGGTTTATAAATATCTGCTTTAACGATAAGGCGAAAAAAATTGATTTGCTTGCCAAATGCGCTGCCGCCGGGATAATTATGCTGTTATCCGGGCTTGCTACGGCTGTTATACGCGGGTTGGATCCTTATGGGCTGATGATATGTGTTCTGGAAGGCGTACTGGCCTTTTCACTGTCCTTCATTCTGGCTAAGGGGCGCGAGGCACTGGTGCAGACATATGCCGCCAGGAAGGAAAGCCTTAACTCCGAGGAACTGGTATGCGCGATGTTCTTTGCGGGCGGCGTGGTTATGGGGGCGGCGGATATTTGGGTGGGCTGGATTTCGTTGCGTTATATGCTCTGCGGTTTTCTGACGCTGCTGGTGCTGCGCGCCGCCGGTTCCGCCGCTATTGCCGCGGGGCTGGTGCTTGGTGTCTTAATGAACGCCGCGGGATACGAAGGGCATGGTTTTGCTCTGGTGCTGGCGGTTTCGGCACTTCTATGCGGTTTCATCAAGAATGACCATAAAGCGGCGCAAGCCGGGGCCTTTACGGGCATTGCGGCTGTCCTTTCCTTATATTTCGGACTGTTCAGCATACCTCTTGTGATTTCTTTGGTTTTAGCTTCTTTACTCTTCTTTTTCCTGAATACCCACCGCTTGCTTGCCGGCGCGCGGGAGATGATGACGCCGGCGGGAATCAGCGCCGGCGAATATTACAGCAGGGTCGGGGCCATGGCTTCCGCCAGGCTCCAAGGCGCGGCGGCTTCTTTTTCCAAGCTTGCCAAAACCTTCGGCGGCCTGAGCAAGCCGCGTACCGGACTAACCATGCCCGAGGTGCGAAGCCTCCTTGACGATGTTATCGCAAAAAGCTGCGCGGAATGCGTAAAGAGTTACGTATGCTGGGAGCAAGACTTTTACGACACTTACCAAAAGGCCTTTGAAGCCTTGAAAAACTGCGATGTCCTGCCCGTGGCGGAGGTTGAGTCGCATCCCATCATGGACTTCTGCATAAGGCGCACAGAGTTTTACGGCAACATCCGTCATTTCTTCGAGCTGTACCGCAACGACTTAAAATGGCGCAATTATCTTAGCGAGAGCCGTTATATGGCGCAAGTCCAACTAACCGCCGCCGCCGGGGTAATCGGCGAGCTGGCGGGCGGGCTGAATTTCGGCGGGCGTTTTGACTGGGAGCTGGAAAGGAAGCTGCGTCAGGCTTTCATAAAAAAAGGGATCCCGGTGTTGAACATAATCGTGGTTGTGGATAAGGAAGGGCGGTACGAGGCGGAGATTACGCATAAATCTTGCGGTTCCAACCATAAATGCGCGGAGTACGCGCTTATCGCCGCCGAAACCCTGGGCCGCAAGATGAGGAAACGGGAGCGGGAATGCGCAGTCACTGCCGTATCGCGGGCGGAAGGTAAGCGGGACGGGATGGAAAAAGACGCCTGCCGTTTGCGGCTTGTTGAGGAAAGCCCCCTCAAAGCGGCTTGCGGGGCGGCATGTTCGGCCGTTTCAACGACGGGTGAGAGCGGCGACAGCTATTCCCACATGGAAAACAGAAACGGGCGCGTAACGTTGATATTATCTGACGGGATGGGAAAAGGCAAGGCCGCCGGCATTTCCAGCCGGGCAACCGTCGAGCTTTTCGAGGATTTTATGGAAGCCGGTTTTGATAAAAACGTGGCGGCGCGGCTCATAAACTCAGCGCTTCTCCTAAAATCAATCGAGGGTAACGAAAATTACTCCACGCTGGACGTCTGCTCCATCGACACCTACGCCGGCCGGGCGGAGTTCCTCAAGGTGGGCGCGTCCTCAACCTTCATCGTAAGCGGAGAGGGCGGGGCCAAAGAGGTTGAAGCCATCATGTCATACAACCTGCCCGTCGGCATACTGGAAAGCGTCGAGCCGGAAATAGCCAGCCGCCGCGTCAAGCACGGCGATATAATAATCATGATGACGGACGGCGTATTGGACAGCGTAGTCGGAATGGAGCAAAAAGAGGGCTGGGTAGTAGCCGCGATGAAAAAGCTCACATCAACCAACCCGCAGCACATAGCCGATCACCTCCTCGCCTGCGCCCAGAAAAACAGCGCCGGGGCCGTAAGGGACGATATGACCGTGCTTGTTGCGCGTATATGGGAAAGGGGATAGAATCGGTTGACATATCCGGAAGGGGGATTTATAATGTTAAACGTTGATATATAACCTTCGGGAGGTAAAGTTGATGAATGTTTCAAAACGCATTGAGGCTATGCAGTATTCGCCTATCCGCAAGCTGGTCCCTTTTGCCGAGGCTGCCAAAAAACAGGGAAAAACGGTGTACCACCTGAATATAGGCCAGCCGGACATTGAAACGCCGCGTGAGTTTTTTGACGCTGTTAAGAATTTTGACGAGAAGGTGCTGGAATACGCGTTTTCACAGGGCATTCCGCAGCTTATCGACAGCTTTATCGAGTATTACAAGTTGTTCGGCGTGACCTATGGGAAGGATGAGATATTGGTTACGAACGGCGGCAGCGAAGCTTTGTTTTTCGCCCTTGTAGCCGTTTGCGATTATGGCGATGAGGTTATAGTTCCCGAGCCGTTCTACACCAATTACAACAGCTTCTCGAAATCGGCGGGCGCGGTTGTGGTGCCCGTGGCGACGCAGGCCTCCGACGGCTTTAAGCTGCCTCCCATTGATGCTATCGAAGGCAAGATAAATAGCAAAACCCGTGCTATCATGCTGTCTAACCCGGGCAACCCGACAGGCGCCGTTTACGATATTGAGGATATGAACAAAGTCAAAGCCCTTGCGTTAAAGCATAACTTATATATAATCGCCGATGAGGTATATAAGGAAATGGTGTACGACGGCCTTAAATTCACCAGCTTCTCGCAAATGGAAGGCATAGAGGACAGGGTTATCATCACCGATTCCATCTCGAAGCGTTACAGCGCTTGCGGCGCGCGGATAGGCTGCGTAGCCAGCAAGAACAAGGAAGTTATGAAGCAGATTTTGAAACTGTGCCAGGGCAGGCTGTGCGTCGCCACCATTGAACAGGTCGGCGCGGCTGCGCTTTCGGCGGTTTCACCGCAATATATGGCGGATGTCATTAAGGAATACGAAAGCCGCCGCAACATCGTGTTCGAAGCGCTTAAACGCATAGACGGCGTGGTTTGCGAAAAACCCCACGGCGCTTTTTACATTATGGCCAAGCTGCCCGTAGCCGACGCGGATGATTTCGCAAAATGGCTGCTGACAGATTTTTCCGTAGACAACGCCACGGTTATGGTCGCCCCCGGCGCCGGCTTCTACGCCACGGAAGGCCTGGGTAAGGACGAGATACGCATATCGTATGTCCTGAAAGAGGATAAATTGAAAGCCGCTATGAATATCTTGGCGGAAGCGTTGAAGGCATATCAAGGTTAATTATAGAAATTAATAAAAAAGTTATTGACAAATCATTTTCAATGCTGTATCATACTACAAAAGGTTATGACGGAGAAAAAGATATCTTAACTCAGTATGCCGGCGCGCCGGCAATTAGAGATACCGCGGTTGGTGAAAGCGGGTGCTGACGGATATATAAATACACTCCTGAACCGATACCCTGAAAAATTCTGAGTAAGGGTGTACGGATGCCCGCCGTTATACGGGCAGGGATTGTTTGATCCCGTATGAGGGGCGGCTTGTTAAAAGCCGCAATCAGGGTGGTACCGCGAATATACTTTCGTCCCTGAGCAAGCTGTTTTTGCTCATGGCCGGAAGTTTTTTTATGCAATTAAACAAAGGAGGAAGTAAGATGTCAAAAGTAACATTATTTTCCGGTGAAAGCATACCATTGGAAATGCACAAGCCGCGCATGGTTCAAAAAGTAAATCTGCTGCCCGTTGAAGAGCGCCTTAACACCATACGCGAGGCCGGGTTCAACACCTTCCTGCTGAGAAGCCGCGACGTATATCTGGACATGCTTACGGACAGCGGCACAAACGCCATGAGTGAGAACCAATATGCCGCCATGATGCAGGCGGATGACAGCTACGCCGGATCCGAGACCTTTTACCGTCTTGAAAAGGTGTTACAGGATATTTTCGGTATGAAGCATTTCCTTCCCGCGCATCAGGGCCGCGCGTGCGAGCATATAATCGCGCGGGTACTCGTTGCGCCCGGTTCAACCGCTTTGACAAATTTTCATTTTACAACCACCAAGGCGCATATATCCATCGCCGGCGGCGCCCTTGAGGAACTGGTCAGCGCGGAGGGGCTTGAAATCACCAGCAGTCTGCCGTTTAAGGGAGATATTGATTTAGACATGCTTACGGAAGCCATTAAGCGGCTGGGCAAGGATAAAATCAGCTTCGTACGGCTTGAAGCGGGGACAAACCTTATCGGCGGTCAGCCCATATCAATGGAAAACATCCGCGAGGTATCCCGCATATGCCGCGCGGAGGGCATTACGCTGGTTATGGACGCAAGCCTCCTTGCCGATAACCTCTATTTCATCAAAACCCGCGACCCGGAGTTCCGCGATACCGGCATCATCGAAATAACCCGCGAAATAGGCCGCCTTTCCGATATAATCTACTTCAGCGGGCGCAAACTGGGCGCGGCGCGCGGCGGCGGCATACTTGTAAACGACGATAAGATGTTTACCGACATGCGCGAGCTTGTGCCGCTGTACGAGGGTTTCCTCACTTACGGCGGTATGTCGGCGCGCGAAATGGAGGCTATGGCCGTCGGGCTTCTTGAAACATTGGACATTGATGTAATAAGCCAGACGCCCCTTTTCGTCGAAGCGCTGTGCAATGAATTACAGAGCAAGGGCATCCCTGTTGTGACCCCTCCCGGCGGCCTGGGCTGCCATGTGGACGCAAAGCAATTCTGCCCCGATATCCCGCAAGCCCAGTACCCCGCGGCTGCATTGTCGGCGGCCTTCTACATCGCGGGCGGTTTCCGCGGCATGGAACGCGGTACCGCAAGCGAACAGCGGAACGACGACGGTACCGAGCATTTCGCGCAGATGGAACTTGTGCGCCTTGCAATGCCCAAACGCGTATTTTCCCTCTCCCAGGTAAAATACACTGCCGACCGCGTGGCCTGGCTGCACAAAAACCGCGGACTCATCGGCGGCTTGGTCTTCGCCGAGGAACCAAAGGTGCTGCGCTTCTTCTTCGGGCGTTTGGCTCCGATTGGAGACTGGCCTGAGAAGCTGATGAAGAAGTTTAGGGAGGATTTTGGGGAGAGCTTATAATCTGAGGGCGGCTACAGGCCGCCCTTGCTTTATTCTTCGAATATATCCGCCAGATTTATTTCGCAGCCTTCCAAGACATGGACATTCATATCGGGAGCGCCCACGCAACCTTTTGCGTCGAGCTTAGATTTGTCGCATATGACCAGAATATCAGGTTGTACGATAATGTCATCTTTATCATCGGGATTTAGCCTTACATCAAACGGAGCGGCATATACCTTGTATGGTTTTCATCCCAAGTAAGATAATCGGCATAAGTGTAAAGCTTACCCGGTTCTATCAGTTTTTTCGCATCGGTTTGAGTTTTCATCACCTCTCCATTATTTTATCACGGGAAGCGAATCAAAACCAGCCTGTAAATCCTCATCGGTCGGCGCATAGTCCGTTAAGCCTCCGCCGGTATAACTGCCATACGCCGCCATGTCGAAAAACCCTGTTCCCGAAAGGCCGAACACAATTGTTTTCTTTTCCCCGGTTTCCTTGCATTTAAGGGCTTCATCCAGCGCGCATTTTATGGCGTGGGAGGATTCCGGCGCCGGTAGGGTGCCTTCGCAGCGGGCGAATTGTACGGCGGCTTCAAAAGCCTCGTTTTGTACGTAAGACCGCGCTTCGATATGTCCGTCGTGATAAAGCTTTGACAGTACGGGGCTCATGCCGTGATAGCGCAATCCCCCCGCGTGGCCCGGCGCGGGCATAAACCCGCATCCCAGCGTATACATTTTTACAAGCGGGGTGGTTCTGCCGGTATCGCCGAAATCGTAGGCGTATTTGCCTCTGGTGAGGGTTGGGCAGGATGCCGGTTCAGCCGCGATAAAGCGCATGTTGTTTTTACCCGTTAATTTATCGGCTATAAAGGGCGACATCAGGCCGCCGAGGTTTGAGCCGCCGCCCGCGCAGCCGATGATGATATCCGGCTTGATGCCGTACATATCGCAAGCCGCCTTTGTTTCAAGGCCTATAACGCTTTGATGCATCAGCACATGGTCAAGGACGCTGCCAAGCACGTATTTGCAACCGGGTTTTTTTACGGCGGTTTCAATCGCCTCGGATATCGCGCAGCCCAAAGAGCCGCCGGTATCGGGGGTTTTAGCCAGAATCCCCCGTCCGGACTCCGTTGTGTCCGAAGGCGAAGGGGTTACCTTCGCGCCGTAGGTTTCCATAACCATTTTCCGATAAGGCTTTTGTTCCGCTGAGATTTTTACCATAAATACCTCAAGGTCAATGCCGTAATAGGCGCATGCCATGGACAAAGCCGTTCCCCACTGCCCCGCGCCTGTTTCGGTTGAAAGATGCGCCAAGCCCTGTTCCTTGGCGTAAAAAGCCTGGGCGGCGGCCGAATTCAATTTATGCGAACCGGAAGTGTTGTTACCCTCAAATTTGTAATAAATCGCAGCGGGCGTACCCAGCCTTTGCTCAAGACAGTAGGCGCGCACCAGAGGCGATGGGCGGTACATCCTGTAAAAACTCACCAATTCCTCTGGAATATCGATATATTCGTCTGTTGTGTTAAGCTCCTGATCAATCAGTTTATCGCAGAAAACGGGCGCAAGATCCTCTTTTGTACAGAGCTTAAGCGTTCCGGGGTGAAGCATTGGCTCGGGCAAGCATCCCATTTTCGCCATTACCGCGCGCAGATTATGCCAACAGCGCGGCGCGGCGCTCTCCGGCAGATAGATTTTATAAGGTACTCCGCTCATATTCTCTCCAATCCTTTCATTATAAAATAAAGCTAAAGCGAAAAAAGTTTTTTCAACCTTAACATAAGTATTGCGCTGTGTCAATAATTTGTGTTATTATGTTTTTTAACGTTATTTTTGGAAGGGTGAAATGTATGAAACGACGACGAGTAATTATTATCGGGGCCGCGGGGCGGGATTTCCACAATTTCAACACTGTTTACAGGGACAACTCCGCTTACGAAGTAGTTGCATTTACAGCAGCGCAGATACCGGATATAGCGGGCCGACGATACCCGGCGGAGCTGGCGGGCAGCCTGTATCCGGCGGGCATACCGATACACGACCAAGCGGAACTGGAGGTCTTGATAAAAGACCTGTCTGCGGACGAATGTGTCTTTTCATACAGCGATATACATTATAACGATGTAATGGCTCTTTCCGCGAAGATAAACGCCGCGGGGGCGGACTTTACGCTGCTGGGCCATAAATATACCATGTTGAAAAGCACAAAACCAGTTATCGCTATAGGCGCGGTGCGCACGGGCTGCGGCAAGAGCCAAACCGCGCGGCGCGTTGCGGAGATACTTATCGCGAACGGCTTGAAGGTGATTGCCGTGCGCCATCCCATGCCTTACGGTGATTTGGCGGCGGCGAAGGTGCAGCGTTTCGCGGTTATTGAGGATCTTAAAAAACATAATTGCACCATCGAGGAGATGGAGGAATACGAGCCGCACATTACGCGCGGAAACGTTATCTACGCGGGTGTGGATTATGAGGCCATACTCCGCGCCGCCGAAAACGACCCGGACGGCTGCGACGTTATCCTGTGGGACGGCGGCAACAACGACTTCCCGTTCTATAAACCCGACATGATGATCACGGTTGTTGACCCGCACAGGCCCGGGCATGAGCTTAATTATTATCCGGGCGAGGTTACGCTGAGATTGTCCGACGTTGTTGTCATTAATAAGATTGACAGCGCCGATTATGACGGCATTCAAGCCGTACGCGCCAATATCGCAGGCGTGAACCCGGACGCGGTTGTTATTGACGCCGCTTCGCCCTTAACCGTTGAAAACCCGGATATCATTAAGGGCAAACGGGTTTTGGTAATCGAGGACGGCCCGACGCTTACCCACGGCGACATGAAGATCGGCGCGGGCGTTGTGGCGGCGAAGCGCTTCGGCGCGGCGGAACTTGCTGACCCAAGGCCGTATGCCGTGGGTAAGCTTGCCGGTACCTTCGTAAAGTATCCGGAAATCGGCAGGATACTGCCCGCTATGGGATACGGCGAAGAACAGCAATCCGACCTTTCCGCCACCATTAACAAAGTTGATTGTGACGCCGTGATCATCGCCACGCCCATCGACCTCGCGCGCGTTATCAAGATTGACAAGCCCTGCACGCGGGTGGAATACAGCCTGCAGGAAATCGGGCGCCCCGATATGGAGGATGTCCTGACTGATTTCATTAAACGAGTTAAAGGGGAATAAATATGGGTTCAATTTCAAACGAAGTAAAAACGCAGGTACTGACGCAGGCGCTGCCTTACATCCAGCGTTATACCGGTAAGGTTATCGTCGTTAACTATGGCGGGAGCGCGGACGGTAAGCGCGAGAACATCGATGCTTTGATGAGTGACCTTGTGCTGCTGGATACGATAAACGTTAAAGTTGTATTGGTTCACGAGGAATGCGGGGATGTAGCCGGAATGCTGGAGTTGTCCGCCGCTATTAACAAAGCCGGGGGCAAGGCCCTTGCTCTGTGCGGAGCGGATAAAGAAACGGTTGAAGGCGCGCTGGGACTGGGTTACATACCCGTTGTGGCGGCGATTGATTACGACAACGGCAAGGCCCTTAAAGGCAGCGCGGACAACACGGCGGCACGGATTGCCGGGGAGCTGAAAGCCGAAAACATGATCGCCATTACCAATGTGCGCGGTGTCCTTAAAGACCCCTCGGACGACAGCACGCTGATTTCGGAGCTTTCTATCAGCGATGTGCCTTATTTGACCAAGCAGGGCGTTATCACCGGCGGCATGACTGAAAAAGTCGCTTCCTGTGTCGAAGCTATCCGCAGAGGCGTTAAAAAGGCGTTTATTATCGACGGAAACATAGCCCATGCCATACTTATTGAATTGTTCTCGGATGAGGGCATCGGCACAATGATTATTTAAGGGAGGCGAAAACGATGAGATTTTATCCAAAGCATTTTTTAACCATGCAGGAACTGTCGGGCGAAGAGATTATTGAGCTGCTGAACATCGCCGACCAGTTAAAATACGAAAAAAAGAACGGCATACCCCATCCGCGCCTTGCGGGTAAGACTTTAGGCATGATATTCCAAAAATCCTCCACAAGGACGCGCATATCCTTTGAGGTGGGCATTTATCAGCTTGGCGGTACGGCTTTATTCCTCAGCCCAAATGATTTGCAAATCGGGCGCGGCGAGCCGCTGTCCGACACGGGCCGCTGTCTGGCGCGTTATCTGGACGGTATTATGATACGCACTTACGCCCATGAGGATGTGGAACGCCTGACGGAATACGGTATACCCGTCGTAAACGGCCTTACGGATTACGCGCACCCCTGCCAGGTTCTGGCGGATTTAATGACCATACGCGAGTATAAGAGCACGTTGAAGGGTCTGAAGCTGACGTTTATCGGCGACGGTAACAACATGGCAAATTCGTTGATTACGGGCTGTTTGAACGTTGGGATGAGCATAAGCATAGCTTGCCCCAAGGGTTATGAGCCGCATGAAAAGGTGCTTGCCTATGCCGCCGGATTCGGCGATAAGTTTACGCTTACCGACAACATTCAGAAGGCATGCGAGGGCTCCGATGTGCTGGTTACGGACGTTTGGGCGTCGATGGGCCATGAAGCCGAGGCCGCTAAACGGCTTGAGGCTTTCAAGGGTTATCAGATTAACGACAAAACCCTTTTCTACGCCAATGCAGAAGCCATGGTGCTGCACTGCCTACCCGCCCACAGGGGTGAGGAAATTACAGAGGAAGTGCTGGAACGCCACGCCGGTATGATTTTCGACGAGGCCGAAAACAGGCTTCACGCGCAAAAGGCTATTTTGATTAAACTTATGGAGAAGTAGGATATTTTACTATCCCGGGCGGATTTCCCGTCCGGGATAATTTTTATGGAGGATTTAACAGGTGGCGGTATACTATTTTTTCAGCGGGTTTGATAAGGACAAAGGTTTTTCGCCCGAAATAGGGCAAAGCCTGCGAGAGTGTATTACAGCGCGAAAATCACTTTTGTTTATCGCATCATCCCCTAGCGCGCATGAAAAAACCGATTTTTATATAAACATTACAATTAATTTGTTTCGTAATATTGGCGTTGAATTTGAAAATTACGATGTGCTTGATGACAGGAAACCAAAAACGGAATACGCGGAACTGCTTAAAAATGCCTGCGCTGTTTTTTTATGCGGCGGCACAACCTTGCTGCAAATTGATTTTTTGCGGAAGAATGACCTCATACCATTATTAAAGCAATCAGGCGGCGTAATAATGGGTGTGAGCGCCGGCGCGATAAATATGGCTGTCACGTCATTTTATTCAGCGGACAAGGACCACGGACAAACGCATACATACGAGGGTATCGGGCTTGCGGATATATCCGTTGAACCGCATTTTTCGATTGAAAATACCGTCTTGCTCGAAAAAGAATTATTACCTTTTTCAGAAAAAACAGATATTTACGCTATGTGCGACGGCAGCGCAATTAAAGTCTGCGATGGCAAAAGGGAATATTTCGGCGATATCTACCTTATCTCAAAAGGTAATGTAAAACAGTTGTGAATATGCCGTCACAATCATCCAAAGAAACGCCGGGAGCATACTTGGTCATCTTCGCCGTATTATGCACCTCCGCGTCTTCTATTTTTATCAGGCTGTCAGGCATGCCGCCGCTGGCTATCGCGTTTTACCGCATGTTAGCTTCTGCGGCTTTTCTTGCCGTGCCGTTTATCCGTGATAAAAACGGGGTTAAATCCATAAAGAAACGCGACCTGATTTTATGCGGTTTTTCAGGAATCGCGCTGGCGCTGCATTTCGCCACATGGATAGTCTCGCTCACGTTGACAACCGTGACGGCCTCAACGGTTTTGGTGTCGCTAAGCCCTATTTTCGTCGCAATCATAAATATGCTCTTTTTCCGCAAAAAGCCGGGAAAAATCCTGTTTATCTGCCTTGCGCTTGCCATTTCGGGCACGGTAATCATTTCCGCCGGAAGTTTTGACGGTAACATGGGAAGCTTGACCGGCAATGCCCTTGCTCTCGCCGGGGCCTTTTTTGTGGCGGTTTACCTGATGATCGGCCAAGATGTGCGCAAACGCGTATCCACCGCCGTTTACGCGTTTTTGGTATATGGCTTCGCCGCCGCGGCCTTGCTTGTGTGCTGTCTGGCCTTCGCCCAGCCCCTTGCGCCTTACGGCCCCCTCGAGTATGCGAACATCGTGTTGATGGCCCTTGTATGCTCAATCGGCGGGCACACCCTTTATAACATGCTGTTAAAGTTTCACGGGGCGGCGCTTATATCCCTCGCATCCCTTGGAGAGCCTGTTTTCGCCAGCATTCTGGCGGTTATTATCCTCTCCGAGCCGCCCCCCCTAACGGCCATTGCCGGCGGTGTTCTGGTCGTTGCTGGGGTAGCGGCTTTTATTGTTAAAGGAAAATCCTAAACAATCGTTTTAACCCAATACCTACGTGTTCGGATCATTTTCCCGCCAATATTGTTATCCACCGTATCCAAATATTCTCCGCCGTTTTTCTCTATAACGCGCCAGGAACCGATGTTGCTGTCATTGCACGTAACCAGTGCGGATTCGATTCCCAAGCTCGCCGCCTCACGCAGCAGAAGCGACAACTGCATTGTGCCGTATCCCTTGTTCCACGCCCCCGCGCGGATTGCGTAGCCTATATGCCCGCCGAAGCACATCAGAGCGGGCGTAAGCTCGTGGCGGATGCTGCCCTCGCCTAAAAATTCCTTTTTATCCTCGTCCACAAGCCATAGTGTCGTTGCCGGCACATAACCCTCTTTAAGGTTTCTGCCCAGTCTGTTATCTTCAAACCCGCGGAACAAATCAGGCGCCCATTTTTCATAATCATCCGGATCGTTAAGGCTGTACGACAAAAGCCCCAATTCCTTAAATTCCCGGCACGCTTCCAGATAACTCTGCAAGTAAACAGGTGATGGCGTAACAAGCTTTAACATACCCTACCGCCGCCTCCTCGTCATTTCCATCAGCCCAAGGCGTGTCATGCCTTCAACAACAGTAATAGCGGGATCCTTTCTTAGTTCGTCCTTCAATTCCCGGGTAAGGGCCGCGATGTTTTCCGGCTCCTTCATCCCAATAAAATCAATGATAATAATGCCGCCCAGATTACGCAGCCGCAATTGTTTCGCTGTTTCACGCGCGGCCTCGATGTTTATTTTCAATGCCATATCCTCAAGGCTTTTCCGGCCCGAATACTGGCCTGAGTTTACGTCTATGACCACACATGCCTCTGTTCTATCTATTATAATACGGCCGCCGGAGGGCAGATATACCATCCTGTGCCTGGTAGTTTCATATGGTTTGCTTAGATTATATGTAGTAAATGCCTGGCCCTGAACCAGCGTTACCTTTATGCCCCTTGCCGCGTAAGCCTCCGTAAGCAGTGCGTGTTCGTCGGCGTTGTTAATAATTATTTCCCGTACATTGGTACCGGCTCCGGCCATCAATTCCGCGGCAAGCATAACACACGCGCTGGCGTGGGGTTTATATGCCGGTACAGGGAGCCGGTCTTTGTCAAAGCCGTCTTTAACCGCTTCCGTTATCAGCGCCTCTGTTTCGGCAACCGCGCGTGCCAGTTGATTCAGCTCGGCATCAAGAAAGCTTGAGGCCGCATTCGCAGCGTCTGTCCTAATTATTATATTTTTATCAGGCAAAGCGATTTTTTCAAGTAGTTCCCCGGTTATCCTCAAAAGCCTTTCGCGCTCTGTTTCGGATGTAATCTTCTTTGATATACTTATCCTTCCAAGTTCAGTATCTATATTTTCTGGTTGTTGTATATGTTCTATAACAAAAAATCTACCGGGCCATGTCAGCTTTGTGGTTACGTATGCCCCCTTTTCGCGGCACGCGTCCCTTGTGACCTGTACCGCCACCGGATGCCCGGCTTTTACGGTTCCAACCGCCGCCGTATCCTTGTTGTCATTAAGGTTCAGGAACGCGTTGCGTTCCTGCCCGATATCCACAAAAGCGAAGCCGTTTTTATTAACGGCTTCCACAATGCCGACATATATATTACCCGACGCGGACTCCTTACCCTGATTGGTATCCATAAATTCAATAGGTTCGCCGTTTTCCGCAAGCGCCGCCTTTGATCCGTTTTCATCTTTATCAATGATAATACGCCATTCAGCGCTAAGCTTAACCGGCATTAAAATACGCCTTTTCTTCAAAATATCAGCTCCCGTCTGCAATACTCAGTGGTAAATCCACATAATTTTATATTTGTTATAGAACAAAGCACATCAGCTAAAACCTGCGGTTTAAGGTTACCGCTTCCTCCGCAGGCCACAAGTGCCTCCACAACATTTCCATCAGCGCGAAGCTCATAAACAAGCCCGCGAATATCGGTTTCCTTGGGTGGCTGCCCTTCCCTGCGCACGCTGATAAATACATTTTCACGCGACAAAAAATCCCTCACCGCTCCGTTCATGTCCGGTTCAATCCCATCCGCGCGTATGGTCATCCCATACAACGCCCTGCGCAAAAGGGCCGCCGCGGATTTTTCACCCGAAGACAGCTCTGAACAAGATAACGCGGTAAGCCCAGAGGGAAAAGAGGAATTAAGCCTCCCTACAATATCGTCCGGTGCGATCCGCTCCGCCAAATCAATGTCCGATATTTCGGCAAGCCCGTCCGTCCCGACAGACAGCGGGCTGGCGAAGGATATAATTGGGTGCGGGTTAAAGCCTTCCGAATAACGCGATTTTATACCCGCGCGGCGAATTGCGCGCTGGAAGAGGTTTTGCAAGTCCAAATGCCCTATATAACGCGCCACACCGGTCTTTTCATAGGTTAATCTATATCTGAAAAAATTATTTATTGTCGCGGCCTCCTTTATCATATCGAGCAGCCCGCCGCGCCGCAATTTGAACAAGCATCCCGGCAATTGGGCGTCGCAAGCCCTTTACGCGCGCGTTCCATTTCTGAAATCAGGAAATGCTTGTCCACCCCGGTCTGCACATGATCCCAGGGCAGGATTTCATCATATGCCCGTTCTCTTTGACAGTAATAATCCATCGACAGCCCGGCTTTATCAAACGCTTCATGCCAAATGTCGTAATTAAACATTTCCGACCATCCGTCAAATCTCGCGCCCAATTTGAACGCTTGTAAAATAGCCTGTCCCGTGCGCCTGTCCCCGCGCGCCAGCGCTCCCTCAACAATTGAAGCGTCTGCATTATGATATGAAAACTTGATATGCTTTGAACGGATAAGCCGTTTCAGCATTCGCTGCTTCTCCGTCAATTCCTCAATACTTGCCTGCGCCGCAAATTGGAACGGGGTGTGCGGTTTCGGCACAAAGCAGGAGGCGCTGAGATTCACTTGCAAACCCTTGCCGCGCTGGTATTTCGGTATGTTATAGAACACATCAACGACTTTATCCGCAAGTTCCGCTATGGCCGTAATATCCTCGTCCGTCTCAAAGGGCAGCCCAATCATAAAATAGAGCTTTACTCGCGTCCAGCCGCCCAAAAACGCCAGACGGCAGCCTTCCAGTATTTCTTCCTCAGTAAGATTCTTATTGATAATATCGCGGAGACGCTGGGAACCCGCCTCCGGCGCAAATGTAAGGCCGGACTTGCGTTCACCCGCGATGCGTCCCATCAGCTCAAGGGAAAACGCGTCAACCCTAAGCGACGGCAGGGAAAGCGATATGTTTTCGCCAAGCTCCATCGCGCCGGATGAAAGCTCGGCAAAACGGCTGTAATCGCCTGTTGAGAGCGAGAGCAGCGATATTTCGTCATAGCCGGTGCAGGCCAGCATGTGCTTTGCGTGGTTCAGCAGCAGCTCGGGCGGGCGTTCGCGGCAGGGTCTGTATATATATCCGGCCTGACAGAACCGGCAGCCGCGTATACAGCCGCGAAAAATTTCCAAAGCCGCACGGTCGTGGACGGATCCCAGGTTGGGTACAAGAAAGTTCTCCGGTAAAAAAGCGGTATCCAGATTATCCGGGACGGCTTTTTTAACTGTTTTAAAATGCCTTGGTACATAAACACCCGGAAGCGCGGATATTTCAGCTAAAAAGCGCTCTTTTCCGTTCTTGTTCGCGATATATGCATCCAAAACCGCGTCAAGCCCCGCTTCTGCTTCGCCTATATAGAAAAAATCGACGAAATCAGCCAGCGGCTCAGGATTGCATGTAGCCGGGCCTCCGGCGCAGATAACGGGCCAATCATCCCCCCGTTCCGCCGGAAGCAGCGGAATTCCTGACAAATCAAGCATATTCAGCACATTTGTATAGCTTAATTCATGGTTTAACGAAAAACCCAGTATATCCATCACCGATAAGGGATTGCCAGTTTCAAGGGTTACCAGCTTTAAGCCGTTTTCTTTCATCAGCGCTTCCATATCTGTCCACGGGGCGAAGGCGCGTTCGCAATAAACATCTCCGCGCGCGTTCAACAAGGAGTAAAGGACATCCAGGCCGCTCCAGCTCATGCCTACTTCGTAAACATCCGGGAAGCACAGGCAAAACCTTGCGTCAACGGCATTCTTGTCCTTCATAACCGCCCCGGTTTCGCCGCCCGTATACCGCGCCGGCTTTTGCACACGCATTAAAACGCTGTGAGGATAATTCATGTAATCTCCATCTATAGGCCTTTTCAGGCATGATATAGAATTATATCACATAAACCCGGCGTGTACAAATATTTCGTTAAATTATTGAACAGGGTTCCGATGCTGCCGCCCTTCAACATCAATGTAATAATCGTTTTTATATATCAGCTCGGAAACCGGCACACATTTGTACCCTTTACCATCCATGCCATTGATTATTTGCTCCAAAACAGACGCAGTATACTTTCCATCCGTATGAAACAGGATAATCGAACCGTTTTTTAATTTCTTGTTGTGTAATACGCGGTTGATAATATCTTGCTCACCTCGATTCATCCAGTCCAAGCTATCCACATCCCATTGAATCATTGTGTACCCCAAGCTCTCTGCGGCTGTGACGACCGTATTATTATACTCTCCGTACGGGCCGCGGTACAGCTCCATATCAATGCCGATGATGTGCTTAACTTTCTTATGCAGGCCGGTTATCTCGTTTTTGTTTGCTTCCAAAGAAATGGAGGCGACGTGGGCGTGTGTGTCGCCATGGTTGCCTATGTCATGCCCTGCGGCATAGATTTTTTTAAGGATTTCCGGGTATTTTTCCACCCAGGAGCCGCATAAAAAAAAGGAAGCCTTTATCCCGTGTTTTTCCAATATATCAAGAATGGTTTCAGTGTCGGCAGCGTCCCAGGCCGCGTTAAAGGTCAGTGAAACCAGTTTTTCCTGCGTGTTTACGCTAAAGATAGGTATTTTATATTTTTTCGTCTGTGCCACAACCGGACCTGCCTTAAATAACAGTATCATAACGGCGGCAAATGTAACCAAAATTAATCTTAACACAAGTTTTTTAGACTTTAGGATCATCATAAAGGCTCCTTAGTTATTTATTTTGACATACGCGGTGATTTCTAATTTATACGATTCCTGCCCACCATACCGTTCATATAACTCCGTATCGTGTTTTTTTAGGCGTTCGCTAAGTCCGTAGCCGTCTATGTCATAGGATGCAAGCAGTGCGTATGTCGATTTGATCTCGTTAACAATGGCCTCGGCAAATATCCTTTCAAGATAAGCGGATTGTTCATCGTTTTCATATAGGTCCTGTGGATATTCTTCAAGATGTCCCTTTGTTCTAACACTTATAGAACAAACAATGCCTTGCGAATCTTCACGGATTCTATAACGCGTATTTTGATCCGTAATCCGCAATGTCGTATGTGCATCATCCAGTTTAACTGATAATAAGCGTCCGCGTCCAAGGCCTTTGGCCCATGCAAGCCCCTCCAGCTCCTCATTTGAAGCGAATCCGGCCAATTCCCCCTTAACCAATGCCGCACCGGAGAATATAAGCGATTTATTATTCTCATCATACGAAATCAATGGGATTAATACACCCTCATCCTCATGCAAAGCAACTGCGAGCATTTCTAATTCAAGCTGTAACGCTGAACCGGCCTGCTTTCTGGCGTGTTTATAATGATTTGAAATATACGCTCCGAACGAGCTTTCATCCTTCAGCACCTCTGAAAGCGCGTCAGCCGCCTCTCCATGAACAGCCGCAATTAAAAGCTTACCGCTTATTTCATTGTTTTGATCAAGGGCGCCGATTACCTCGCGCAGCTTTGAGGCGTCTTGCAAGAGTTCTTCTCCCAGCAGACAGGCCTTACTTAGCGCAAAGCTCAGGGCCCTGGGGTTTACCTCGTTCAGTTCATACATCGCCGAGGATAGGTTTTGACGCGTTATGCTCCTTACGTCTTTCTTTTCATTATCGCCGTCGTCTTCACCGATAGCCAGTAATTCAACGCAAAGCGCAACTCCGCCATCTTCGGCATCTATGCTGAACGCCCCCACAAAACCGCGTTCCTCCAATTCTATTTTGTCGTAGCATCCGGTAAGCATCAACGAAATTATTAATAAGTGTAAAAAACACAAATGTTTTGTCATTTATCAAATCTCCTCAGGCGTGCTATAACCAATAGAACAAATGGTAATGCCAGAACAAGCGCAGGCGCGGAATATCGGTACATAATACGTGAATATTCATACGCTCGGGATGCGTTGTCAGGAATTAACGACAGCAGAAGGACAACCGGCACAAGGACAGTCAGATAAATTCTGCGCTTGCCTTTGCCTGCCATATCGCGGAGCAGCAACGAACCAAAAAACAAGCCCGCGCCCGCTCGCGCAAAAACTGTCAGTATCCAAAAAGATATAACTATCGCGTTCTGACGCTCCATAAACGAACCTGGTATTTCGGTTGTAAACAGCAGTTCGAGTAAAGGCCAGTCATGAGCTAATGCCCCTTGCGGCGTTAACCTTGCAATGACAAGCGCTGTTATCGCCGACAGCAGTATTCCCATAAAAACAACCGCTCCGGTTACGCATTTACGTGTTGTCTCTCCTGCCGCGTTGGTAAAAGAAACCGCCACCAGTACCAACTCAATGCCCGCGAAGGCGTAACCGCTTTCAAAGCCGCTTTTCAATAACCTTTCAGGCGTATTATTCAGAACGGGTAAAAGATTAGAGTAATCCGCGCCAAACGCAGACAGAACCAACAGAATCAACAGCGGAACGAATACCGCAAACACCAGGATTTCCGCAATCCGGCCCCTTGTCTCGTAACCGTGGTACACAGCCAGCCAGCCCAGAGCGAGAATCACAGCCGCAATCAGCCAGTATGGCGTAAGCGGCAGCAATACGGATTTTATGATTTCACCAAAAATCCGGAGTTCCAGCGCTGTGCCTGCCAAAGCCCGAATCGCCAGTATCAGGCAAAGTAACTTACCCAATGGGCGCGATAGCAACAGACAACTATATTCATGAAAGCTCTTCCCGCGAAACAGAGACCCAACTGAAGCCATCAGATATACGCCCGCGGCGGCAAAAATCGCCGCTATAAGAACACCGGCCCATCCATTCTGCCCGGCATTTGAAATAGCGATATTAGGCAGGAAAATCGCGGACGTACCAAAGAGAAAAAGAAGCGTAAGCGCCTGTAACTGCCGCGCCGAGATTTTTTCGTTTGATGAAAACATTCGAGCCTCCTATTCCTTTTTATCAGCCATACGCGTGGTTTGATCCGGCCTGGCGAAAATGGGGCGTTTTTTTTGGAATCTCGCGGGCATCCTGACAATCGAATCCTTTAAATCCGTGCCGTTGTTTACTTCGCCGGACACAAAGGGGAACAGATAGGGTATGCAGAAGCTTTGCAAGCTTGCCAGATGTATCAGGATTAAAAGCATCCCTGCCCAGAAACCCAGCAGTCCAAGCATCGCGGTTAATATTATCACTGTAAATTTGACTATCCTGTAGCCCGTGACCAGGGCGTTGCTGGGTATAGCGAAACTGGCTATGGCGGTCAGGGCGACGACCACAACCACAATAGGACTTACGATTCCGGCCTCCACCGCTGCGTTGCCGACGATAAGGCCTCCCACAATGCCCAGCGTGCCCCCGACTGCGTTTGGCATACGCGTCCCGGCTTCACGTAATAGTTCAAATGCCGTTTCCATTATAAGTATCTCCGCAACCGCCGGAAACGGGACATTTTGGCGCGCTGCGGACATTTTCAGCATAAGTGTTGAAGGCAAAAGCGCGGGATGGTAAACGGCGGCGGCCAGATAAAACCCCGGCAGCGCGACGGCAAGCAGTCCGGCTGCGAAACGAAGCACGCGCGTTAAAGACATGATCCAAAAACGTTGGTAATAATCGTCCGAGCTTTGATATAATGAGTTTAATGTAACCGGCACAATCAGCGCAAACGGCGAATTATCGGCAAGGATCACGACACGTCCTTCCAGTATTGAAGCGGCGGCTTTATCCGGGCGTTCCGTTGTTTCGGCCTGAGGAAACGGTGAACGCCAGCTTTTCTCAATTAACTGTTCTAGTACACCTATATCAGCTATAGAATCTACATCAATCTCAGATAAAAGCGTTTCTACTTCGTTAACAACCTCAGGGCGGGCTATATCGTCCATGTAAACAATGGCAAGATCCGTGTTGCTCCTGCGCCCTGCTCTCAATTGCTTTATTTTCAAGCGTGTATCGCGGATACGCCGCCGAATCAAAACGGTATTTATGCGGAAAACTTCGCCGAATGCCTCTTTGGAGCCCATAACGGTCACTTCCGTCGAGGTCTCCGGCACACCCCGGTTTGCAAAGCCTTTTGACGAAATAACGGCAATCTTATCGGAACCGTTTACGAATATAGCCGTATCCCCCGTCAGAACGGATGTAATCGCTGCGTCAAAGTCCGTCTCGTCCGCGATTTCCAATGTACGTATGGTGTCTTTTACCTTTTCATAAACGCCGCCCGGTTCCAAAACCGCGTGTTTCAAGCCATCCATTATGGGTATAATAATCTGGCGGTCGATTGACATGCGGTCTATCATATTATCTATATAAACCAAGCTTAGCGCGACCCCAGGGCATGGAGACAGAGTCCCTTGCACAAAATCGCCGCAATCGGCGAAAAGTTCCTCCAGCCGTGCTTTATTCACGTTTAAATCCGTAGATACAGCCACTTTTTCACCCCATTTATAACATAATGTACCCCATTGCTTTAACCGTATACATTGTTAAAGGAAAATGATATAATGTGGGGGAAAGGTGGAATGGGACTTGCGTTTCGACTCGGATATGAAGATTTTCGCCGGCAGCGGCAGCAAAGCCTTGACGCGTAAGATATGCGATATTCTAAACGTTTCCGTCGGGCAATGCAATGTAATCCGGTTTTCAGATAACAACACTTATGTGAAAATCGAGGAAAAAGTGCGCGGCAAAGACGTTTATATTGTGCAAACAATCGGATTCGACCCAAATAATCAATTTATGGAGCTTTTGTTCTGGATTGACGCGTTCAAGCGCTCCAGCGTCGCTTCCGTCACCGCTATAATCCCGTATTTCAGTTATGCGAAAGCAGATAAAAAAGACGAACCAAGGGTGTCGATCCGGGGACGTGTTTGCGCGGACAGCCTTGAGGCGGCGGGCGTGGACAGAGTGGTGACGATGGACCTGCACAGCCCGCAAATCCAAGGCTTTTTCAAGAAGCCCGTAGACCATTTATACGCGGCGAATATCTTTGTTGAACATATAAAATCCTTGCAACTGGAGGATTTCATTATTGTCGCGCCGGATGAGGGCTTTGCGAAAAACGCCAGATACTATTCGGACAAGCTTGGTGTGCCGCTTGCCATCGGAAACAAAAAGCGGTCATCACATGATGAAAACGCTGAAATTTTAGGCATTACAGGAAATGTTGAGGGTAAACGCGCGGTGATCATAGACGATCTTGCCATAAGCTGCGTAACCCTCGTAGAGGTTGCCAAAGTGTTGAACCGACTGGGCGCGCCAGACATTTACTGTTACGTAACCCACGGCATGGTTACCGAAAAGGGCGCGGTGGCGCTTACGGACAGCCCGATCAAAACCTTTTACACGACAGATACCGTTTTCAATCCTTATCTCGAGAAATGCCCGAAGGCGGAAATCCTTTCCGTTGCGGAGCTTTTCGGCAAAACCATAAGGATTATACACGACAGGGAATCACTTGGCGAATTGTTTGATTGATAGGAGGTATATAATGTATATAACGTATATTATGAGACGTATTTTACTTGCGGCATTAGCTGTGGCTATACTGCTTCCGGGCTGTACCAGCGGCGGCGAGTCCCGTGCGCTGCGCGATGACGCCTCCCGGCAGGCAAGGGATTTCGTTATGGATATAGTAAACGAAAATTATGTGCGCGCGCTCACCCAGGGAACGGACGGATTGAAGGCAGACTTAACGGTCAGAGATTTACAATGGATGTGGCTTGAAACACAGATGCAGGCCGGGAGCTTTAATTCCATATCCGGCACATACACAAACTTTGAGGCCGGCAACTATACTTGTGTGCTGACAGCGGATCATAGAAACAGGACGGTTTTCTGGACTCTTACATATAAAGAGGACGGGGAAACGGTAAAGCTTGACAGTGTTGATGTCCGCGCCGTTTACAAGCCTGAGGCCCGCGTTGCCCCGCCGGAGGGTATTGTGCAGGAAAATGTCGTTGTGGGCGAGGCTTCGGGATATCCATTAAACGGAAGGCTTACGCTGCCCCGAAACATCGGTGAGGGCGCTAGGCTCCCGGCTGTGGTGCTGGTGCATAACCACGGCCCCTGGGATATGGACGCGTCGGTTTTTGACAACAAACCTTTCCGCGATATCGCCTACCATCTGGCGGCAAACGGCATCGCCGTACTGCGTTATGATAAAATTACCTACAGGTATCCCGACGAATTGAAGGACGTTTACGGAAACCGTATAACCGCCGAGCTGGAGACGGTTTACGACGCGGCTTACGCCAGATTGCTGCTTGCCGGAGACGAACGCATTGACCAGGACCGCGTGTTTGTGCTGGGGCATGGGCTTGGCGGGTCGCTGGCGCCGCTTATTTGCGCGTTGTACGGTTATAATGGCTGGATATCAATGGCGGGATCGCCTCGCAATTTGGTGGAGCTGGCAATTGACACGCAAATGTACGCGGCGGAACGTGATGGGCGCGGGCGCGCTTACCGCGATAATCTGCGCAGCGAACACGAAGCCGCCGCCGAGTTGTTTTTGGCTCTGGTTGAAATGTCTTTTGAGGAAATTGACGAAATCTGCATTTTCGATATTTCTGGGTATTATCTTAAATCTTTGATTGAAAACGCGCCCGAAGAATTCCTGGAGCTTAATTACCCTGCCCTTGTTTTACAAGGCACAAACGATTTCGAGGTATTCTTTGACAGGGATTTTGAACTGTATCAACAATTTCTTACGGAAAACGATAATGCGGAATTCCGTCTTTACAGAGGCGTGAACCATATGTTAATGTGGTCAACTATGGAAAGGCCGGATATACGGGATTACAGACCCGCGGCAACGGTTGAAAAAACTGTCTTGGACGATATCGCGGAATGGATAAATAAAAATTAAAAATATTTGAAATTACGTATTGACATAGGTAAGAGCCTATGGTATTATGGACTTACATATTTACGACATTCTTTATTTCGTAATAACATAATCCATAGGAGGTAAATAAAATGGAAATCGCTAAAAGAAATCAAAAAAGTAAGACAGAGAGGTTTTTTACCAAACTTAAAAACCTTATGCGGAACAATAAGGATTACAACGCCAGACATATGCTGGCGGAACACAGGGCCGCGTATGAAAAACATATTAGGCGAACCGAGATGATATATCATATACACATGGGGGGTATCATAAAATGAGTGATAATCACAACGGCTACAAATATCGCGGAAATGAAAACAATAATAACCAGCGCGACTTCGGCGGCGAAATCGACAGGCTTAGCGAGGGCCTTTCCGCCATGAAGGATATGCTTGGGCAATTATTAAGGCAAAATACCCAACCCCTGCCGCCAAAGCCCGAAGAACCGACTCCCCCGCCAAGAACGGAGCCCGATCCCCCCCCAAGAGCCGAGGATTGGGATGATTACGGCAGAAAAATGAATGAATACAGCTGGAAAATATCCGACCACTACAACAAGAAATACGGTTCCATGTATGTAAACAATAACAATGTGAACAATACCAGGCCGCCTAAACCGCCGCGCCCCCCGAAACCGCCCAGACCGCCTAAGCCGCCTAAGGTTAAGGTTTTTTACGGGAACGGCTTTAACACTGTCGGCGAAACGGTAAGGCGCGCGCTGGATCAGGGGATGAAGGGTATGGAAGATGCCCTGCGCGGGCTGGATATCGGCGCGTCGGTAAAAGACGCCCTGGGTGAGGTTAAAGTAACCCTGCGCGATCTGGACGTCGGCGAAACGGTGAGGCAGGCGCTTGACGAAGGGTTAAAGGGCGTTGAGGAATCACTGCGCGATATGGATGTGAACATCGACATGGTTGACCTCAGCTTCAAGCCCGTGATGGACAGCATAGAGGCCAAACTTTCGGATGAGGATGTACGCGGCGTCGTAACCTATATGGGCGGTTATAAGCCCTATGACGGCCCCTCAATCTACTGGTCCGCCAGGGAACGCACCTTTGACGATATCCTGTCCAGCTTACGCAGCTCCGACGCGGAAAAAGCGCTGGGCGCCATTGGCAGCCGCGCGAAGCTGGATATTCTGCTGGCCCTGCTGCACGCGCCAATGACGGTAAACGAGCTGGTCGCGTTCCTAAGCCTTAACTCCACGGGACAGGCTTACCACCACCTGCACCATCTGCTTGCGGCAAAGGTCGTTATAGAAGAACAGGGCAGTAAGGGCGTTTATGCCATAAACCCGAACCGTGTTCAGGGATTGATTATGATTCTGGCCGGTGTACGCGATTTGCTCAGCGCGAAGGATAACGGTGACGCGCAATGGGACACGGAGCAAGACGAAAACTAGAAATTAGCTGTACCGTATTAAACATAGGGTACAGCCTTTTTTATATTCATTTTTTATCTGTATATAAAGATATAAATATGTTATAATCCCGGTATACAGCTATACGGAGGAAATCAATGAACACCAAGGCTTTACGGACGCTTGAGTTCGATAAGATAATAGAAATGCTTGCGGGCAAGGCGATATCGCAGCCCGGAAAAGCGCTGGCACGTGAGCTGGTACCCGCCGCGGAGCTTTATGATATTGAGATAGGGCAAAAAGAAACCAGCGAAGCGATGCGCTATATATTAAAAAACGGGTCGCTGCCGCTGGGCGGTATCAGGGATGTGGGGGCTTCCGCGAAACGCGCCGAGATGAACGGAATCTTGATGATTGAAGAGCTGATGCATGTGGCGGAGTTCCTGTACGTCTGCGGGAAGGCCGTAAACTACGCGAAGGAAGCGGAGCGGTCAGTTGCGTCTGACCGGATAGGCGATATGTTCGGACGAATCGTTACCTTGCCGCATTTGGCTAAAGAGCTGAACCGTTGCATATTAAACGAACAGGAACTTTCCGACGATGCCAGCCCCAGGCTTTCGGACATACGTAAAAACATAAAAACCCAAAATGCCCGCGTGCGCGAGACGCTGAACTCCATCATCCATTCCCAGACATACAAGACAATGCTGCAAGACCCGGTAATAACCATCAGAAACGGGCGCTTCTGCGTACCCGTCCGCGCCGAGCATAAAAGCTCCTTCCAAGGTATGGTACACGACCAGAGCGGTTCCGGCTCGACGCTGTTTGTTGAGCCGATGAGCGTTGTGTCCCTGAACAATAAGATCAAGGAGCTGGAGGCGGAGGAACGCGCGGAGATAGAGCGGATTTTACGCAAGCTGTCCGGCCTTGTGGCGGAGGATGCGCTGACGATTACAACCAATTCGGAAGTGCTGACGCATTTGGATTTTGTGTTTGCGAAGGCAGAGCTGTCTCTATCCATGAACGGTTTCGAGCCTAAGTTCAACGAACGCGGCGTTATCAACCTTAAAAGGGCCAGACATCCGCTTTTGGACAAGGAAAAGGCCGTGCCGATAGACATCCGGCTGGGCGACGGGTTCACTATTCTTTTGATAACGGGGCCGAATACGGGCGGTAAAACCGTTGCTCTCAAAACACTGGGATTGTTCACGCTGATGGGCCATGCCGGCCTGCATATCCCCGCCGCGGAGAATCCCGAGCTGGCAGTGTTTGACGATGTTTTCGCGGATATTGGCGACGAACAGAGCATCGAACAGAGCCTAAGCACGTTTTCCGGGCATATGAGTAATATTGTGAAAATCCTTGATAAAGTTACTCCCTTCTCGCTGGTGCTGCTGGATGAGCTGGGCGCGGGCACAGATCCCACAGAGGGCGCGGCTTTGGCGGTTGCCATAATTAAATTCCTGCATGATCGCAAAATACGTTCCGCCATAACCACACATTACAGCGAATTGAAGGTTTTCGGCTTGCAAACCGAGGGCATTGAAAACGCCGCCTGCGAGTTTGATGTTGAGAGCCTGCGGCCCACTTACCGGCTGCTTATCGGCATTCCGGGCAAGAGCAACGCCTTCGCCATTTCCCGGCGGCTTGGGCTTACGGAGGATATCATAGAATCGGCCCGCGCGTTTTTGACCAGCGAGGACGAGCGGTTTGAGGATGTCATCACCAACCTTGAGATCAGCCGCAAAACCGTTGAAATGGAGCAGGAACGCGCCGAGCGTTTCCGTCAGGAAGCCGAAAAGCTTAAACGCGACTATGAAAGCCAAAAGGCGAAGCTTGCGGAAAGCCGGGAGAAAATCCTTAAAGAAGCCCGCGACGAAGCTAAAAAGGCGACGGACGCGGCTAAAAAAGAGGTTGACCGCATTATTAAGGAAACGCGTCAAATACAGGAAAGCGGCAGGAATATCAAGGAGCTTGAGGAAAAGCGCGGGGAACTGCGTGAAATGGCGGCGCAATTCGATCAGACTGCAACGGAAACCGTTCCGCCGCCAAAGTATAAAAAAATTGAGCGTCCGTTAAAGCCGGGCGAACGGGTCTATATACATTCGTTATCCCAGCGCGGCGTTATTATCGCCGAGGCGGACTCGTCCGGCAGTATTATGGTTCAGGCCGGGATAATGAAGGTAAAAGTCGGCGTAAACGCCCTCTCCCTTGACGAATCCGCGCCCGCCGCGCCCAAAAACCCCGAACGCGCCTATTCCCTCAAGGGCGTTGCCGAGCGCAAGCGCAACATCTCCCCTACCCTGGACATACGCGGAAACACATCGGACATGGCTTTTGATAAGATTGATTCATACCTAGGCGACGCGTATTTCGCGGGATTGCAAAACGTAACAATCCTCCACGGCAAAGGCACAGGGGCGTTACGCCACGCGGTTCAGGGATATTTGAAATCCCATCCGCATGTGAAAAAATACCGTGATGGCGCCTTCGGCGAGGGTGATTTAGGCGTTACTATTGTTGAGTTAAAATAATTATTTGATATGATAAAGGAGAAGCACAATTGAAAAAACCAGATCATTCGCGCGATTATCAGTCGTCAAACAGGCCGAAAAGCTTTCCGGTGCTTGAATGGCTTGTTATTATTCTATATATAATAGCTGTTATAGCTATTATATCAGGAATAGTATCAGGGATTAATTTTTCAAGAAACGTATGGAGCGGTAAATTTCCCGCGTTTATTATTCCTTTTATTACAGGCATAGCTTCCGCTGTTGGAAGCGTAATTATTGCCGAGTTGATCAAGTTGTTCCTTTGCATAGAGAAAAATACATATGACGCGGCTCATAATGCTTATATTACAACAAAGCTACAGGAAGAATTGGCGGATATTCAGAGAAAAATACACGCGGACGCTTTAAAAAACGATGAAATGTATGACAGTGATAAAGCTATATGCGCCAAATGCGGTAAGGAATGGAAGAAAAGCAATTATACCAACAGCAATAATTGCCCGCGGTGCGGTACAAGGATTTAACCGTTGAGATTGCTGGGCCAAAACAGGGGATGCCGCTCTTAGCGTCCCCTTTAAAATATAAATTTATTAAATTTACCCATTCTTTTTTGCAATTGATTTTGCTTGTGTTCTTCAAGCTCTTCCTGTGAAAATTGCACGGTTATACGGTTTTGACAAATTCCTATACAATTAATCCGTATTTCCTTCAGCATACAAACAAAGCCGCCCCTGTTGTAAATACAGTAATCAAATTCGCATTTTATACTCATTTATATCACCCCTATAAACATTTTACAACCAAACGGTCTAAATGTCAATACTCCCATTCGGATGTTTTATATAATTATTTATAAATGAATATCTGAATGGAGAGCGGTAGATAATGAAACATTATAATGATATGATTCGTGAATTAAGACAAGACAGAGATTTAACACAAAAAGATATTGCTGAATTATTAAATACTAACCAAAGAGTTTACTCGAGGTATGAACTTGGAATTCGTTCATTGCCTATTGAGCATCTTATTAAATTGTGTAAGTATTATAACGTTAGTGCAGATTATATCCTTTGCCTCAGGAATGAAAAATGATTTTTCCTTGAATCAGGATTCCCCCCTCCGCGTAGGATCCAGCGCCTCACGCAGCCCTATGGACAGCATGTTGAATGATATCATCAGAACGGAAATCACCAAGGCGGGGAAAAACGTTTGGTAAGGCATTTCCGTCAGAAGCTGCCGCCCGTCGGCCAGAAGCACGCCCAAAGACGGCTCCGGCGCTTGAACGCCAAGCCCAAGGTACGCAAGGAAGCTTTCTATAAAAATCGCGCCGGGTATGGCTGCCATTGCCCTTGTTACCACCGGGCCGATGGCGTTTGGTAAAATGTGCGCCGTTATAATCCTTAGGTCACCCGCGCCGATTGTACGCGCGGCAAGGACGAACTCGAATCCTTTATAGCGCAGGAATTGGGCGCGGACAAGACGCGCCGTTCCCGTCCAGCCGCGTATGCAAAGCGCCGCGATAATGGGCCACGCGCCCGGCCCGATAATAATGATTAAGAGCGTAAACAGCACAATTTGCGGAAGGCTGTCCAGAATCTCCGTAACGCGCATCAGCAATAAGTCGGTTTTGCCTCCGTAATATCCGCAAACCGCGCCGTAAACCGTGCCGATTACCGTGTTAAAGAACACGGAGGTTAGCGCGATGAACAGGGATAACCGCGTACCCATCCATAAGCGTGTCCATAAATCACGCCCTAAATAATCCGTTCCAAACCAAAAGTATGTGTTCTTTGCTTCGTTTAATAAATAAACGTCAACTTTTGCGTCGGCAAGCTCAACGCCATGCTCAATGAAAACCGGATAAACCCGCAGTACCGAACCCGCGGGATATACCGACGTGTCGTTTAAATTAGCCGCGCGCCGTCTTTTCAATATGCGGGAGCCGTCAAAAATGCCAAATCTTTCAACTCCCGCAATCCTGGGCGGCATGTAACGCAGATCCGTACGGGGCTCGTTGTACGCCCATCGGTTCATTCCCGGCCCGAAAACTGCCAAAAAGGTTATCAGGCAAATGCAAAATATAGCGGAAAGTGTGGACTTGCTTCTAAGAAGCCTCCTTAGGATATCGCTATGTCGTGATGACCCTGCCGTTTTTACGCTTTTTTGCGCTGCTTCCCTGTTTGCGAAAACAAATTTACTGTTGTTCATGCCGTTTTACCGCCCGTAAGACGTATACGCGGGTCAGCCGCGCCAAGGGCAAGGTCAGCCAAAAACATCGCCGCCAGTTCAACAAAGGTATAAAAAATCAATACCGCCATGGTCAGGGAGTGATCCTTTGCCGTAATGGAATCGATCAGCACGCGCCCCATGCCGGGTATGGAAAATATACGTTCTATAACAAGCGATCCGGCTAGAATATCTGTAAACATAAGGGTAAGCACCGGTATTAAAGGCACAATGGCATAGCGCAATCCGTGATTTACCGCCGCACGGAAGGGGCTTAAACCCTTGGCTCTGGCTAGTGCCATAAAATCGGTGTTTTGCGCGTCAATCAGCTCGGCGCGCAGTAATCGCGTAACAATCGCCGCCGGAGCAAGGGCAAGGGCCAGAACCGGCAGCGCAAGCGACCGCGACCTCTCAAAAAATCCGGCGCTGGGCATGTACAATCCGGGCGCAAGCCCCAGCCTGTACGCAGCGAAATATTGAAGCAGCGCCGCCACAACGAAGGACGGGACGGATACGCACATCACGGTTACGAACACTACCGCTTTGCCGGAAAAAGCGCCGCGCCCAAGTGCCGCCGCAACGCCCAGCAATATCCCCAACGGCAGCGCTAAAGCCAGAGCCGCGAAATTAATGATAACCGTGATGGGCAGCCTTTGCTTTAAGACACTGAAAACCGGCACGCCGGGGTCGATTTTTAACGAAACTCCAAAATCGGCATAAAAAACAGCCCGTCTGATATAATCGGCAAGCTGGAGGAGAACAGGCCGCCCCGTCATTTCGCGCTCAGCCAAGACCTCTCTTGCGGCCGATGTCAGGTCGGGGTCGTCAAAAACGTTCCCCGGCATCAGCCTGATAACGCAGAAAACAAGGACAATCACCGTAAAAAACGTTAAAACAAGCGCGGCAAGGCGTTTTATGGCATAAATAAACATCCGCTATTTTACAAGGGCTTGGATGGCTTTCCTCGCGGGATGGTCGGCGCTTCTCATAATCTCGAACAACAGGCTTTCCATGGTCGATACCGTAACGCCCGCCTGTTCCATCCTGCAAAGCGCGAAGCCGCGGTCAACCTCGGTGCGAGAGCCGCAGCAGTCCGCCGCCAGGAATACGTTATAACCATTCTCAATCAGTTCCAAAGCCGTTTGTTGCACGCAAATATGCGTCTCCACACCGGCTATGACAATGTTTTTTTGGGTAAGCTTATCCTTGAAGCCATTATCGTCCCCAAGACAGCTAAACGCTGTTTTATCGGTATTATCATGCTCGCCAAGGGCTTCCGCAAGGGCGGGAACCGTATCGCCCAACCCTTTGGGATACTGCCTGGTAACAAGCACAGGCATATCCAAAATCCTCGCGCCCCGCGCTAATATACAGCTTTTTCTGATAACCTCTTCCTGGCAATGTATTGCGGGCATCATTCTCTCTTGCAAATCAATGAATAAAAACAGCGTGTCGTTTTGGTTAATCATGGTAAACCCCTTTCGTTAGGCTTGTTTTATATTATAGAACAGTCAGTTAAATAAGTAAAGTTTCTTTGGTAAATTGACTTTTACGTATGATATGGTAAAATAAAATATAATCGGCTTAAGAGAAGAGGTAGTTTTATGCGTGTTATAGTTAAGATAGTACTTCTATATGTTGTAATGATTATACTACTGACTTCATGCGGATTAAAAAATTATGGCGGAGCGCCGTCCCCATCAAGCACCGATGCGATAATTACGCATACACCGGAACCCACTCCTACACCAGAACCCGCTCCGACTCCCGAACCGACCCCGGAGCCTACGCCGGAACCAACCCCAACCCCCGAACCCACGCCGTATACGGCTCCTGTGCTGAGCTTGCCCGAAGGTATGAATAACCCTTACAGATCAAGCTATCCCAACGCTTTTAATGACGACGGCACGCTAAAGAATGACAGTTGCCAATCCGGTATGAGGCCGAATTACCATAATTTCCAGCCGCCTGTCGCCCACACGTATTTTGATATCAGGCAGTTTAACGGTTATTATTTGGGCGATTTAAGCGAAAGGGCCGTTTATCTAACCTTTGATAATGGCTACGAGAACGGATTCACTCCGATTATCCTTGATATTTTGAAGGAAAAGGGCGTGCATGCGGCGTTTTTTGTTACAAAGCCATATATACAGCAAGCCCCGGAGCTGTGTATACGCATGATAGAAGAAGGGCATATTGTGGGTAATCATACCGTAAGGCACAGAAACAGCTCATCATTGACCGATGAGGAATTTATTTTCGAGTTAGAGGAAACGGCCCGGTTTTTCAAGGAAGTAACCGGATACGATATGCATCCCTATTTCCGCCCGCCGGGCGGCGAATACTCAGCCAGGATCTTGAGCCTTGCCAATGAATTGGGTTATAAGACGATTTTCTGGAGCCTGGCTTATCTGGATTATGACGTTAATAACCAGCCGGGCAGGCAGGCCGCCTTCGACCGCGTTACATCAACGATACACAACGGCTGTATAATACTCCTTCACGCCATTTCGCAGTCCAATACGGAAGCTTTGGGTGACATTATTGATTATATCCGGGAGCAGGGATTTGAGTTTAAGCCGCTGGATGACCTGGCAGATTGGTAATTATTATATGGTGCCCAGTCCTTTTTTCAATAAATGTTTATATGTCGCCCATGAAATGTGCCGGCCTCCCATTTTTTCCAAATGCGCGGTGTGAAACTGGCAGTCGATAAACAGGAACCCTTCGTCGGATAGTTTTTGGCAAAGGCTGATTAACGCAAGCTTTGAGGCATTTGCGGTTTTTGAGAACATGCTTTCTCCAAAAAAACATTTACCGATGATCACGCCGTACAAACCGCCGGCAAGCTCTAACCCGTCGTAAACGCCTGTACAGTGAGCATATCCCAATTCAAACAGCTTTATATACGCCGATTCCATTTCGCTGGTTATCCATGTCTCGTTTTCCCGCATTGTACGGCAGTTATGTATTATTTGATTAAAATTAATGTTAAATTTGATTTCCAAGGATGTTTTTGACATTTCCTTTTTCATGCTGCGTGATATGTGGACATCTTGCGGAAAAATAACAAAGCGTTCTTTCGGGCACCACCATTTTATTTCCTCACCCGGATTATACCAGGGGAAAATGCCGTTTGAGTATGCGCTTAACAGCCGCCCGGCGCTCAAATCGCCGCCTACGGCCAGCAGACCGTTATCGCTGGCAAGCTCCGGCGGAGGGAAGATATGTAATTTATCGGATAACAGAAAAATCGGCATAAACACATTATATAATAAAGAGCATTATTCAACCACAAAAAACGCAAAAAAACACAAAAAATAAAAAAAATGTGTTATACTTTAAGCATGGACGGATTACGAAAGAGAATGCTTCTGATATTTAACCCCAATGCCGGGCAGCAAAGGTTTCCGGCTTATCTTTATGATGTTGTGAACATTTTTACGCTGGCGGGTTTTCTTGTTACGGTACTGCCTACGCGGGCGAACGGCTGCGCGGGCGATGCCATTGCCCGTTACGCGGAAGATCATGAGTATGTGGTCTGCTCCGGCGGGGACGGTACAATCGGCGAATGCATCGACGCGCTTCTGCAACTTGAGAAACGCCCGGTTTTCGGGGTTATTCCCTCGGGTACCGCCAATGATTTTGCCGTGTCGCTTGGTATTCCGAAGGATATTATTTCGGCTGCCGGTATAATCACTGGCGGTAACGCGAAGGCGTTGGACATCGGACGGTTTGGGAGCCGTCATTTTTCATACGTAGCCGGTTTTGGTATTTTTACCGACGTAGCTTACTCAACCCCGCAAAACCTTAAAAACGTGCTGGGAAGCCTTGCTTATTTGCTTGAGGGAATAAAACGCCTGGGATCAATTAAAACCTACGGCTGCGGGTTTATGCTTGACGGAGAAGCCGTAAACGGCGGCTTTATCCTGGGCCTTGTGGCGAACACGCATTCCGTGGGCGGTTTCAGGCTGCCAGGTACCATTGATGTGCGGATGGATGACGGCATGTTTGAGGTGATATTGTTGAAAAGGCCCAGAACGTTAAGGGACCACCAACAGATCATAGCATCCCTCCGCAAACAGGAAAATGGTTCGGATTTATTAATTATTCGGAAGGCAAGCAAGGTGGAATTCAGCTCCCCGATGCCGGTGGCATGGACGCTGGACGGCGATTTTGGCGGTGAATGCAAAGATGTTGTCATCGAAAATGTTCCCCATGCCATAAATGTTATGGTTCCGGGATAAAATAACACTTGATAAAAATAATCAACTATGCTATGATAATAAAAAATTGAAGGGTGGTTTATTGATGTCGGTTCTGTCTGTTACGGTGATGATCAACTAAATAATAGTTGTAAGGAACGCATAAGCATTAGCTTATTTTGTTGTTCCTTTAAAACACTGCCTAACAGACTGCTCGGAACATCAATATATGCCCTTTTTTTGTAGTATATTGAGAGATATGCCCACGGGAGCATTCTGCACTTTTTATGGTGTGGTTGTGTTTTCGTGGGCTTTTATTTTGTAAAGGAGATTATCATGAACCACTTAACAACGCTTGAATTTGACAAGATATTAGAAAAACTTGCCCATTGCGCGGTTTCTGAAACGGTGAAGGAGCGCTGCCTTACGTTAAATCCCGCAAAGAGCTTACCGAAAGCCGAACGCCGCCAGTGCGAAACAACACAGGCCAAGCAAATAATTGAACAGACGGGAACGCCGCCCCTTGCGGCTATGACCGATTTACAAAAGATTATCGGGCTATTGGGTGCGGATGCTATGCTTATCCCGGAACAGCTTGCCCATGTTATGGCTTTCATTACATCTTGCCGGCGCATGGTTACGTATATGCAAAAAGCCCGGTTTACAGATGTTGACGTGGCATTTTACGGCGGGTCGTTTATAGATTTGTCGCATGTTGAGGATGAAATAAACCGTTGTATACGCGGTATACAGGTGGACGACCGGGCTTCCCAGCGTCTATATGACTTGCGCAGGGGTATTGAGATCAAAGGCGAACAGATAAAGGCAAAACTGGATCAAATGCTGAGGAAAAACAGGGATTGCTTTTCGGAAGGCTTCGTTGCCGTCCGAAACGGGCGCTATACCCTTCCGGTTAAAAGGGAATTCAAAAGCAGGATAGAGGGTGTTATGGTTGAATTATCAAACACCGGCGGCACTTGTTTTATTGAACCCGCATCTGTAAGGAAACTGCAGGACGAGCTGGGGGAGCTGCATATCGAGGAGGACAATGAGGTGCGCCGCATCCTTTACACGCTCACTGCTTTGGTGCATGATTTTCTGCCATCCATCCGCGTAAATATCGATGCCATGGAAACATTGGATTTCCTTTTCGCTAAGGCTAAATTGAGCATGGACATGAAAGCCTCCCCCGTCCGGTTGATTGAAGGCAGGGAAATGCGGATTCTGTCGGCGCGGCATCCGCTGTTGCGTGAAGAAATTGCTGTGCCGTTAGACTTTGCATTGGGTGGGGATTGGACGGGCGTTGCCATAACCGGGCCAAATACCGGGGGTAAGACGGTGGCTCTTAAAACGGTGGGGTTGCTATCGCTAATGGCTCAAAGCGGGTTGCATATTCCTGCTAACGATAAAAGCATAATATGTATGTTTGACGCGGTTTTGTGCGATGTAGGCGATGGGCAGAGCATTACGGAGAATCTTTCCACTTTTTCGTCGCATATGACAAATATAATAGGTATTTTACGGGCATCCACTGAAAATTCCCTTGTCCTCCTTGATGAGCTGGGTTCGGGAACCGATCCGGCGGAGGGCATGGGCATTGCGATGGCGATTCTGGAAGCTTTGCTGGTAAAACGCTGTTTGTTTACCGTAACTACCCATTATCCCGAAATAAAGGATTTCTCGGCGTATACTGACGGTTTGATAAACGCGAGGATGGCTTTTGATAAGGAAAGTCTGATGCCGTTATATAGGCTTGAAATAGGCGAGGCCGGGGAAAGCTGCGCTTTGTATATTGCCGAAAGGCTGGGTATGCCTGTTGATTTATTAAATCGCGCGCGGGAGATAACGTATGCGGGCGCGCACAGTGCGCCCCTGCGGATGCCGCCGGCAATGGAAAGATTAATCCCGGTCGTACCTCTGGAATTGGCGGAGGAAGCCGCCGAACCCGTTCCGGTCCCGCGCAGTCAACGGTTTAATATCGGCGACAGCGTCACCGTGTATCCGCAGAAAGAAATAGGGATCGTATACGCCCGCGCCAATGAAAAAGGGGAAGTCGGCGTTCAAGTAAAGGGCAGAAAGCGGTTGGTGAACCATAAACGGATAAAGCTGAAAATAGCGGCAAGCGAATTATATCCCGACGATTACGACATGTCCATTGTTTTTGACAGCGTGGAGAACCGGAAGGCTTGGCGTTTAATGGATAAGAAGCATGTTGAGGGGAATGTCGCCGTCATTAAAAAAGGGGTGAATGAGAGATGAATGTTATTACAACGCAAGGTTTATCCAAAATATATAAGCGATTTGAAAAAGAAGCCGGGTTAAAGGGTAGTGTAAAAAGCCTGTTTAACCGGAAATTCACAGAAAAACACGCGGTGTCAGCTTTCGACTTAAACATCGAAAAAGGCGAGTTTGTAGGCCTTATCGGGCCGAATGGAGCGGGGAAAACCACCCTTGTAAAAATGCTTACGGGTATTATCGCCCCTACATCAGGGGAGATATCGGTTCTGGGATATTATCCCAATAAGCTGGAAAACGCGTTCAAAAAGCAATACGCGGTGGTTATGGGGCAAAAGAGCCAGCTTTTCTTCGAGTTGACCCCAACCGACACCTTCCGCCTGTTTAAGGAATTATACGCCATACCGGATGACCTTTATAAGCGTAATGTCGGTTATTTTGTCGAATTATTCGGCGTATCCCAATTCCTTAATGTCCAGGTGCGGACTTTATCTCTGGGCGAACGCATGAAGATGGAATTAATCGTTGCCCTTCTTCACAGCCCCGGCGTTCTGTTCCTGGATGAACCCACCATCGGGCTTGACGCCGCGTCCCAAAGGCAAATGCGCCTGTTCCTAAAGGAGGTCAACCGTGAGAAAGGCACCACTATTTTGTTGACATCGCATTATATGGAGGATGTGCGCAGTCTTTGCCCGCGGAGCATCGTTATCGGCGGCGGGGCAAAAATCTATGACGGTTCAACGGATAACTTGTTTGACTCTTATCAGACCCGTAAAAAAATAACCCTCGCCTTTGATACGGAAACCGATTTTACGGTTCCGTACAACTGTGAGCTTATTGATAAAAGCCCGTACAAGGTAGTATTTATGGCGCCTAAAGACGGCGATGCCCGTTTAATTTCAACACTGGCGCAGGAATATACGCCCATTGACATCTCCGCCGAAGAAGAGGATATCGGCGCGGTGGTGGAACGGATTTACGCGGGGGGGATGAACCGTTGAAAAAATATATGGCGTTTTCCAAAATATTTTTCAAAGCGCAGATTATATACCGTTTTGATGTAGCCGTAACGGCTATTGAGGCCCTTGGAAGGATACTTTTCGCATGGCTGATATGGGGGGCTGTTTTTGCCGGGCGTGACGTGGTTGGCGGTTTTACATTCCGTTCCATGCTGCTTTATTATGTTGTAAGCTCCTGTATCGCCACATTGGATATATGCTTCGGGGTAAGCAGCGAAATCAACCACGAAGTCAGGAACGGTTTATATACAAAGTTCATGGTCATCCCAATCAACCAGCAGTTATACTGGCTGTCGAAAAATCTTGGCGTCGTCTCATATCTGGCGATGTTTGTGCTGCCCGTGGCGCTTATAAGCGGCTGGCTTTTCGGGGCTGGCGGTTATGCCGGCCAGCCCGCCGCCGCAATCCTTGGGCTGCTCATGATTCCTTTGGGGCTGGCCTTTATGGTTACATTCCACTTTTTTATTGGGATACATGCGTTTAAGTTCCATGATGTGGGGTTTTTCATATATTTCCAGTCAGCTTTGGTACAGTTCACCCAAGGCGGAGTAATTCCAATTAACCTCCTGCCCGATACCGTATTAAACATCCTGCGCCTGCTTCCCTTTCCTCATGTTATTTACACGCCGTCGATGCTGCTTATCGGCGGAATGGATTTTAGGGAGGGTTTATTCTCAGCCGGGGTGCTGATTGTTTGGTTAGCAGGTATGTCGGCGGCGGCTCAATTCGCATACAAACGGCTGCGGATAAAATATGACGGGGTGGGTATATGAAAAGGAATATTAGATTCATCTTACTGTTGATAAAATTAAAGCTCTCCCATATGATGGTGTTCCGGCTGAGTTTTTTTATCGGTTTTTTTGCGGACGGAATGTTGTTTGCCGTGCAATTACTGACCTTTCAGATTATATTCGGCCAAGTAGATTCTATAGGGAACTGGGGTCAGGGCGAAATGTTAATATTTATCGGTACTTTCTCCATGATTAATGGTTTAAATATGTTCATTTATTTTTTCGGGGTTTCAAATATCCCCCGGCTTATCAGAACCGGGGGGCTCGACCTTTATATAACCAAACCGGTAAACCCATTGCTTCGCCTTACATTTGAAAACGTAAATCTGGGCAGCGCGCCGCTGCTTATTTTCAGCGGCGTGATCGTTGCATACGGGGTATCGGTGTTAGGGGCGGAGGTAACTGCGCCTCTGTTGACCGGGTATATCACGCTTACGCTGCTTATGACGCTGCTCTATTATGACATGGAAGTCATACTCCGTACCCTACCGTTCTTCTTCATCGGAACAAGCGCCATAGACCGCTTGGAAGGCGAGTTAATCATGTTGAATTTCAAAGTCCCGGGAGTGATTTATCAGGGCGTATTTAAAATCATTTTCTATTTCATCTTACCCTACGGCATAATGGCTACCGTGCCCACACAGGCACTTTCCCGTACATTAACCGCAGGCGGTTTGCTTCAAGCTTTAGCCGTTGTTGTTTTCTTCACGGTATTTGCCTTGTGGTTTTGGAAATTCGGGCTTAAACATTACAAAAGCGCCAGCAGTTAACGTCGAAACGCTTTCACGCCGTAATACCTCTGTTCGCCCGCTCCGCCGCAACCTCCTCCGGGGTTTTGACGCGCCGGCGTACGGCGCCTTTATAACCATCGTTGGTTGGCAGCAGATTGCCTTCGGCAAAGCGCCCTTTCGCATCGGTTATGGCCTGCTTGTATTGCGGCAGCCATTTCTCCCCGGCGATAAGCATCTCGTCAATCATCTGCCAAACCTCCGGGGGATTGCAAACCGCCCCGGTCAGCGGATCCATTAACGCGGCTTGTTTAAGGAGGTTCGCGTCGCCGGAAACAGCCGCCTCCACAGCCAGTTTCTGCACCCAGACGGACTGGGAGCAAACCGCCGCGCAGGGAAGGGGCAAATTACCCACTTTGGGGGCCGCTACGCCGTTACCGTCCACATAGCAGGGGACCTCAACCACGCACTCGTCCGGCAGGTTTGTTATACAGCCCTCGTTCATTACGTTAAAATGCCCGCGATAGACGCGCCCGGTTTCCAGCCCTTCCATAATATAGGAGCAATGTTCGCCGCCGCGCTGGCTGCCGTCGTATATTTTCGGCGGTTCTTGCAGAATTTTAGGATACTCTGTCTCAAACCAATCCCGTTCTTCACGCGTCACGCGGAGGTAACCGCCCGTTTCACCGTGGATCCAGCTGTTCAGGTTTATCCACCGGGAGATTTCGTCCGGGCGTTTGCGGTACCAGGCCACATATTCGGAGAGATGCCCGTTGGATTCGGTGGAATAATAACCGAATCTCCGTAGCATATCAATGCGCACTTTTTCCTCCTGGCTGAAAACAGGGTGGCGTTCAAAGGCTTCCAAGAGTTTATCAAGCTGTTCCATGCCCTTGTGCTTTACCGATATATACCAGGTTTGGTGGTTTATTCCGGCGCAGATAAAATCCAGTTCGTTATGGGGAATGCCCAGCGCTTCGGCAATTTGGCGCTCCCCGTGAATTTCACCGTGGCAAAGCCCTATCGTGCGTACGCCGCCGTATTTATTACATGCCCAGGTTGCCATCGCGTTGGGGTTTGAATAGTTCAGCATAATGGCCCCCGGTTCCGCAACCTCACGGATGTCCTTGCAAAAATCAAGCATTGACGCGATTACGCGCTGTCCGTACATAATGCCGCCAGTGCAGAGGGTATCGCCCACGCATTGGTCAATACCGTATTTAAGCGGTATTTCAATATCCGTTTCAAACCCCTCAAGCCCGCCAACACGCACCAAATTAACAATATAACGAGCGCCACGGAACGCTTCCCTGCGATCTGCGGTGGATTGGATTCTTGTCCTTATTCCGTTTGCCTCAAGGTCTCGCTGGCATAAACCCGTCACTTTCTCAAGGTTACCCCCGTTAATATCCGTAAACGCGATCTCAATATCACGAAATTCAGGCACGGACATGATATCCGTAAACAGGTTGCGCGTAAATACAAGGCTTCCCGCGCCTATTACCGCTATCTTAAAACTCATTCCGACAGCTCCTTTTACTTGTACTTGGGCATCCAACCCCCGTGCGCGTCAATCAGCTCATCCACCATAGAGCGGATATCGTCGAGAGAAAGCTCCGCGGCGGTAAGGGGATCCAGCATCGCGGCATGGTAGATATGCTCTTTTTTCAAGGTTACCGCCGCTTCAATCGTTATCAGGTGCACGTTAACATGCGTCATGTTCATAGCGGCAAGCTGCACAGGGAGTTTGCCCGCGTAACAGGGGTTTATGCCATAATTGTCCACCATGCAGGGCACTTCGACGCAAGCCTCGCGCGGCAGGTTTTCGACTAGCCCGCCATGGTTCAGCACATTGCCGCCGATCTTGTACGGAATGCCCGTAATAAGAGCTTCCATGATATAAGACGCGTATTCCATGGAGCGTTTGTGCTCCAGCGTGTCCTTCCTTGTCAGGCCCTCGTATTCCTTTGCCCATCCGGCGGCCTGGTGTATGCAGCGGCGGGGATATTCGTCCAGCGGGATGTTAAACTTTTCGATAAGCTCCGGATAACGGGATTTTATGTAATACGGGTTGTACTCGGCGTTATGCTCGCTGGACTCCGTACAGTAGTAGCCCAGTTTTTCTATATAATCGTAACGCACCATATCCCAGTGTTTTTCGCCGGCGTTTTTGGCGGCGGCGCGCTTTCTTATCTCGGGGTACAAGTCGCTGCCGTTCTTGTCCCTAATCTCAAGCAGCCAGCCCATGTGGTTTATCCCGGCTATCAGCTCCTTGCGGCCTTCCAGCTTATCATGCATTTCCAGAAATTCAAGCAAATGCTTCGAACAGCATTGAACGCTGTGGCACAAACCGATGGTTTTAACACCGGTATACCGCTGCATAAAGCCGGTGAGTATGGACATGGGGTTTGTATAATTCAAAAACCAAGCGTTGGGACAGACCTCCTCCATATCCCGCGCGAAATCCGCCAGTACGGGGATGGTACGCAGCCCGCGCATTATGCCGCCAATGCCCAATGTATCCGCGATGGTTTGGCGCAGGCCATATTTCTTGGGGATTTCAAAATCGGTGATTGTGCATGGGTCGTACAGACCGACTTGGATGGCGTTCACCACGAAATCCGCGCCGCGTAAGGCGTCCTTGCGTTTTTCCACGCCCAGATAGGTTTTAATGGATGCCTTCCCGCCCAAACCCTTATTTATGGCGGATAGAATCGTTTCGCTCTCTTTCAGGCGCTGAGCGTCTATGTCATAAAGGGCGATTTCGCTCTCCGCCAGCACAGGCGAACACATGCAGTCGCCAATAACATTGCGGACGAATATCGTGCTGCCCGCACCCAAAAAAGTAATTTTTGCCATTTCTGATCATCCTTTATTATTTTTATATTAACCCTTAACACTTCCTAAAACCAAGCCTTTCGCGAAATGCTTCTGTAAAAACGGATATGCGACAAGGGTAGGTATCAAGCTCAAGAACAACTGGGCCGCCCGCCCCGTCTGTTCGTTCATCCGCATCAGCAATCTGTGGTAGTCTGAGCCGGACATCCTTAAAAGATCCCTGAAATTGATCAGCAGGGTTTGCAGGTATGTTTGCAGCGGGTAATTCACGGGGTCGTTCATGAACAATGCGCCCGTAAACCAGTCGTTCCAGTGAAACACGAAGGAGAACAACCCCACCGTAGCCAGGGCGGGTTTTAACACCGGCAGGTATATGGATACAAGTATCCTGAAATGCCCCGCGCCGTCCATCATTGCGGCTTCCTCCATCTCGGCGGGAAGGTTCCGCATGAAGTTCATCAGAATTATCAGCGAGTAAACCGGCACCGAAAGCGGCAGCACCAAACTCCATATACTGTCAAGCAGCCCAAGCTGCAATATCAGGATATAGTAAGGGATCAATCCGCCGCCGAACAGCATGGTGAAAACATAAAATCCCATGAAGAAATGCCTGGCGGCGAAGCGCTGCCTGCTTTTTGACAGCGGATACGCCGTGGTGACAAGCATAAACATATTTATACTGACCCCTAAAAGACACCTTTGGAGGGTGACAAAAAAGGCCTGCAGAAACCTGCCGTTTTCGATGGCGAATTCGTAAGACATAGTGGTGAAATCCCTGGGCCAGAAGGCCACTTTTCCCGTAGCGACCTGTGCCGGAGAGCTGAGGGATATGGCAAGGGTATTAATGACGGGAAGAATGCATATTAAACAAACGGCAATACAGATTATGTAGTTGAAAACCCGGAAGAGCTTTTGCCCTTGTGTCATCTTGTCCATATGCCGCCCTCCTTAAAATACTTTATAGTCAGCAACTTTATAAGCGACAAGCAAAGACAGTGAAATCAAAACCAGGGATACCACCGATTTGAACATACCCACCGCGGTGCCTATGGCAAACCTTCCGTTTTGTAAGCCCAGCCTGTACACGAAGGTATCGATAATATCACCCGTTGAGTAAACAGCCGGCGAATACAGGTTGTAAATCTGGTCAAAACCCGCGTTCAATACCGTTCCAAGGGCAAGCACCGTCATAAGCATAATAATCGGCCCCATCATAGGCAGTGTGATGGAAATTGTCTGCCTGAACCGGCCCGCGCCGTCTATCACGGCCGATTCGTACAGCCCGGGGTCTATTGAGGTTATAGCGGCCAGATAAACAACAGTTCCAAACCCAAAGGTTTTCCACACATCCGTCCAAACCATCGTCCACGGGAAAACGCTGGAATTTGATAGAAATTGAATGGGTCCGATGCCGAAGAAACCCAGAAAATTGTTGACAATGCCGTCCGAAGCAAGGATTCCGTATAAGATGCCCGCCATGATAACCCACGATATGAAGTTGGGTATATAAACAATTGTTTGGAATATTCGTTTTATAATGGTGTTTCTTATCTCATTTAACATCAACGCGAATATTACAGACGCCGAAACGCCGAAAATAATCTTAAATATAGAGATATAGAAGGTATTATAAACAGACCTCACAAATTGGGGCTGCGAAAAAATAAACCGGAAATTTTCAAACCCTATCCATGGAGACCTGCCAAAACCCAGCCCCGGGTTATAATCCTGGAAAGCCATCACCAGCCCGTATATAGGCATATACGAAAAAATAAACGTCAATACGACGCCTGGGAGCAGCAAAACCAAATATGGCCAGTCTTTTTTCAACCTTTTTACCATACTCAACCCCACCTTATAAATAAACCCAGGGGTACCGATAAATCAGTACCCCTAAGGCATTGTCCTGCTTAATTACCGTATTCCGCATTTACGGAGTCTTCCAAAATCTGTCCGCCGTTAGCATACCATTCGGCAAGGACGGTGTCAAAGAATTCCACGGGTTGGCTGCCCAGTATGATTTCCATTACACCCATCGCGATAATATCGCCGGTGTTGGCCGTCTGGTGGAAATCCAACGGAGGCGGGCCCCACATTGAGGTGCGGATGAGGAAGTTATTATCTACAAGGAACTTATTATGGTAGTAAGAACAGCCCTCGTGGCGGCCCTGTTGCAAGTACGCGCCCAATCCTGCGGGGTTACGGTTTTCGATCCAGTCAAGGGAGTCGCCGTGCTTTTTCTGCATCCCGGAGGTGAAGAGCTGGCTGGTATCGCCTGTGTGCAGCGCGTGGCTCACATTCTGGTACTGAAGCATATCGGCCATCGGGTCGATGATGCCGAAGGGACCGCAAGCGTGCTCGCGCTGCCCGTCCGTGAACCCGCGGAATTGTTCCTCGGTCAGAACGGTATTGGGGTCAAACATTATGTAGTCGGTATAACTGAGGAGTTTCATGGCGGCGGCAGGGTTCTGCGCGTCTTTGTTAACTACCGTGATGTAAACGTTGGGGAATACTACCTGGCCCAAAACCTGCGACCCGTCAACCGTGGGAAACGGGAGCGGAATCATGTAAGCGTCTTCGTTATGCACGGCTACAAGGTTGGGGCCGTTCATCCAGCCATGCCACTGCCAGAAGGGCTGAATGCCGGTTCTGCCGTTTACGACGTCCTCATGCATTCTGTTGTTGTCTATACTGGCGAAGTCGGGGCTTATAATGCCTTCCTGATACCATTTGGCCCAATATTCAAGGGCTGTCCTGAATTCGGGATGGGTTACGCCGGCCTTTATACGTCCGGTTTCGTCAGGATACCAGAAATACTCGCTTAGCTGGGGGTTTCCAAGATATACGCCAAACATCGGGCCCGTAAAGAACAGGAACTCGAGGGTATTGCATGTAGCCATACCATAACCGCCGTATTCGGCCATAAAGCCTTTGGCAAGCTCCTCAAACTGAGCCACTGTATTCATCTCGGGGGAACCGGCCGCTTCATACCAGTCTTTTCTGACCCAAATCAATCTGGGAGCGTCGATAACGCCGTAATAATACTGCGGTACGCCGTAAATCCTGCCGTCCCTGCTTACGGTTTTAATAGTATCGGGATCGGTCAGTTCATAATCCCGTATGCGTTGTGAGAGGTTATTTTCGTAATATTCCGTGATATCCATCAACAGGTCCGCTTCCATGAGCTGCAGGAATTGAAGATAGTTAACACGGAAAACGTCAGGCAACGTGCCGGAAGCAATGGCCATGTTCAATCTGGTGATATACTCCGCGTCGCCTGTTGTAAGCCAATCCCACGTAACTTCAATGTTCAGGTCCTCTTTCCACGCCCTTGTCCAAGGCTGGTTATGCATGGAGTCACCGGTTTCAAAAACCCAGTCATTTCCCATATTCGCCACGGATGTGACGTGTACGGTGGTTTCATACGGAACATTCCAATCGCCCGCAGGCACCGGAACGAAATCACGCGTGCCGGTCACCTCGGGTGCCGCACCGTCGGTTGCGCATGCCGCGAAAAGCATCATCGCCGCAATAAGGAGCGCAACGAACCGTTTGAAACTTTTGCTCATAAAATACCTCCATTCAACATTTTTTTGTTGCATATTTTTCATTATACACTAAATTATACCATACAGCAATAGCTTTTTCGCTCAAAAACGTACGGTTTATTTTTGTGTGTTTTTGTGCTTTATGTACTTAAATAAAAAAACAGCCGGAATCCGAAGGCTGTTTTTTTGATTACATAAATACATTTGCCGTACTGTTTATTGTTCTTTCTTCTCCACTATCTCCGGCTCTTCCGTAACCGGTGCGCCGCTTAGAAAACCGGGCAAACTTAGCCCCGTCATGTTCAGCAGATCGTTAAGCGGCGGAAGGGACTTCATCAAACCGCTGGCAAAACCCGCTGCCGCATTCTTTTCGCCGCCGCCGTCCCACACTGTGACCTTGTCGATCTTGAGGTTCTTGATGGCCTCGACCTGCGTTTTTACAAGGTTCTCCAGCTTGTCGGCAATCATCATCTTCACGGCTGTCTCGGCATTGCCGTCAGCCGCTTCCATGATTTTCATAAGGCCTGCCGCCTGTTTTGTCAAGAGTTCCTCCGCGCCGCGCGCCTCGGCTTCCATGCGGGCAAAAGCGCCTTTGGCCTCGGCTTCGGCTTTTGACAGGCTCGCGTCCGCTTCACCTCGCGCAAGTTTACGCATTTTTTCCGCGTTGGCTTCAGCGGCCTTGGATTCAACCTCCACGCGGATAAGCACAACGTCCGCTTCGGCGCGGGCTTGGCGGCGCTGCTTTTCCGCATTTGCTTCGGCGTCGATTTCTATACGGCGTTTATCAATTTCAGCTTTTACGATTACATCGGCTTCCATAAGGGCCTGTTCGCGTTTAGCGCGGGCAAGCTCCGCTTCCTGCTGGGCGGCGTAGCTTTCCTCAAGCGCCTTGGCTTCGGCGACGCGTTCGGCGACAATAGCCTTGCGGTTGGCTTCGGCTTCGCTTTCACGGCGCATGGCGTCTGTTTTGGCGATTTGCATCTGTGCCTCGTTTACGCCTTTAACCGCCTCGGCGTTCGCGCTGGCGACCTGTATGCGCTGGTCACGTTCGGCGTTTGCCGCGCCTATATTACCGTCCCTATCCTTCTCGGCAACGCTTATCTTCGCGTCGTTTATGGCTTTTGCCGCGGCTTCCTTGCCAAGCGCCTCAATATATCCCGACTCGTCCGTAATATCCGTCATATTAACGTTTATAAGTCTTAGGCCGATTTTCTTCAATTCGCTTTCAACGTTATGGGAAACCGCGGATAAAAATTTGTCCCTGTCGGTATTTATTTCCTCAATATCCATGGTGGCGATAACAAGCCTCAGCTGTCCGAAGATAATATCCCGCGCAAGGTCCTGTACCTCCGCCGATTTAAGCCCCAGCAGCCTTTCCGCCGCGTTCTGCATAACCGTCGGCTCCGTCGAGATACCTACCGTAAATTTGCTGGGCACGTCAACCCTGATATTCTGCCGCGACAGCGCGCCCTTTAAATCCACGCCAATCGAGATCGGCGTCAGATCCAGATACTGGTAGCTTTGTATAACGGGCCAGATAAAAGTCGCGCCGCCGTGCAGGCACTTTGCCGCGATACTCCCGCCCGGCTCCTTCACGCGCCCGTAAATGACCAAAACCTTATCCGACGGGCATTTCCTGTACCTCGATAAAATAGCCGCCGCAACGCTGAAAAACACGCCGACAATAATAAATACCCAAATCAATAACATTGTGCCTCCGGACATTGACATCCACCTTTCATGATTAAATAACTTTCATTTATTGATTAAACAGCTCCCGTTGATACTTTTTTGGGAGTTTGCTTGTTGCTGCCGCGTAAGAATGGTCTATCATTTCTATCAGCTCCTCACCGGTAACGGCGCCGTCAAGCGTTATCGTATTGAAATACGGCTGCTGCACGGGAGGGCAGTGGTATCCCCGAACAACCGTCCCGGGATACATGGAGCGGTAAAGTTCACCCATCATCATATCACAGTTCAGCGTCACAACAGGCTTCCCGCGGAGCATAAACAACTGCGCGAAAATGCGCCCCTTATCCTGTGACGGCGCTTTCACCTTCACAACCGCGCACTCAGGCCCGAACGGCCAATCCAAATACGCGCCGGGCTTGGCAAGGCAATAGTTTTCAATCTCGCTTAGGTTCATTTTTATCTTTCTTAAAACGACCGCCCATAACTTGAATAGCGCCATAGATGCAGAATCCGGCTACGGCAAGGGCAGCGACGGTAAATGCGGCGGTTAAAAACGTATATCCCTCATCCAAAAATAAAAAAATCACAGAGAAGCTTATAATCGCCGACGCGGGAAGCAGGATAACCTTTCCGATGAATTTATTCATCGCAATTACATCATATTCCTCCCTGAACTTGTCCTTGTCTTCTTTTGGTAAAAAGATATATCCAGAAAGAAAAATCCTGTTACTGCCTTTCATACAAACAGCCGCCATAATCCATAATCCCAGACTGGTTATAAGGAGAGCAAGCGCTGCGGCAATGTTTGCAGTCATTAGTTTTCACGCCCTTTGCCCGCTCCGGGCATTGTAATTACGGCGTCGGCGGGTTCCACCACCAGCACGCCCTCACGCAGGATATCCGTTACGCGTACGGTCTGGCCAGTGCCGATGGGCGAACCGTCCTCCGTTACCGCGTCGCATTCGCGGAACGCGCCGTTTATGGTTACATTGACTTTGCCCATGCCGCCGTCGCCGGGTATGCGCAGATAAACCACGGCAAGGCTGCCAAGCGCCGTGCGGTAGTCCATTTTACCTATGGACGAAAGCCCCATCAGCCACTGGATAAGATAAGCTATGCCGACCATCGCGCCAAATCCGCAGACCGCCGCGATAAGGCTTGCAAGCACAGGGGGCAGCAGCAGCTCTATGCACAATACCCCCGTCCAGCCAGCAACGGTTAGAAACGCGACAACACCGCGTGTTGTGACAAACCTAAGCCCCTGCGCCCCCGATTCGCTGTCGCCGCCGTCACCGTTGTCAGAACCCATGCCGCCGTCGCCGCCGTCCTCAACACCTGAAATCTCCGAATCCATGCCTACCCCGTGCGAACTGCCATCAGTTCCGAAGAACAGCATTACCGTCTGTATCAGCATAATTAACGTTGAGGGCAGCGCAATAAAGAAAAATATCTGCTGCATAATATGTAGATTCTCAAACCAAGCAGACATAAACAGTCACCCCGATATGTAAGTTTTAATTACTTTATTATACAACACAAATATCAGAATGTCAATTCTAAACATTTTATGGTTGAAAAACGTAAATATATATGTTATAATATAGTAAGTATCAGTTACACTTGTTATTTAAAGAAGGTATTTTATGGGAGCAGGTTATAGCTTAGGCCAGCGCATCCGCGAGGTCAGGTTGCAAAAAAAGCTGACGCAGACCGATGTCGTCGGCGATTATATGACGCGCAATATGCTGTCGAAGATCGAAAACGGCTCCGCCGCGCCGTCCGTACGGACGCTGGAGTTTTTAGCCGTGGCGCTGGACGTGCCGGTCAGTTATTTTCTGGACGGAAGCGACAGGGAGCCGGTAAACACCGAGCAGCTCCGCGAAATAGACGATCTGGCCTGTATGGTATTGGACTGCGAGGGAAAAAATCTGCCGGCGCTTTCGCTGTGCATCCGGGCAAGGACAAGGCTGGCGGCGGGGCGGCCTGACGCGGCGCTTTCCATGATGGAGGGGGTTGACCCCGTGAATTACCCGGAAGAAGTGCATAACGACATATACGCCGTGCTGGAGGACTGTTACAGGCTGAAAGGCAACTACAGGCTGGCATACGAATACGCGCTGAAACGGCTGGGGGAACATGCTTAAAGCGTTCCGATAACGTTAGGGAGGTACTCATGAAACCATTTTTAAGCGATGATTTTTTATTGGATAACGAACTTGCGATTAAGCTGTACAACGAGATTAAAGGGCTTCCGATTCTGGATTACCATTGTCACCTTGACCCGGCTGAGATAGCGGAGGACAAGCGTTTTAAGAATCTTACGGAAATATGGCTGGGCGGCGATCATTATAAATGGCGGCTTATGCGCGCGAACGGCGTATGCGAGGAGTACATAACCGGCGAAGCCGATGATTGCGATAAGTTTTATAAGTGGGCCGAGACGGTAGAGGATTTGATCGGCAGCCCGCTGTATCACTGGACGCATTTGGAACTTCGGCGTTATTTCGGATATATGGGATGCTTGAGCGCGAAGACGGCAAAAGAGGTTTGGGAGCATTGCAACAGCGTTATCCAGGGCGCGGATTTTTCGGTGTGGAAGATATTGGAACGATTTAATGTTGAGGTACTGTGTACGACGGATGACCCTGCCGACGATTTAAGATATCATATCAGTTTGGCAAAAAGCGGATTAAAAACAAAGGTTTTGCCTACATTCAGGCCATCGAAGGCCATGGCGGTGGATTCACCCGGTTTTCCCGCCTATACCGGCAAGCTTGCGGAGGTTTCGGGCGTTTCAATTTCTGATTATGAGACTTTAAGGGCGGCGCTTTATAAGAGGATTGAATTCTTTCATGAGGCGGGGTGCCGGGTATCGGACAATGCCCTTGACCCGCCGGTTTTTGAAGATTATGAGGACAGTGAGATAAATTATATTTGCATAAAGGCCTTAAACGGGGAATTACTTGAGAACGTTGAGATAAACAAGCTCAAGACTGCGCTGTTCGTGGACATGGGCCGGAAATACGCCGGGCTGGGCTGGGCGATGCAGCTGCATTTGAATGCCGCGCGCAGCAATAATCGGTTAATGTATGAAAAGCTGGGCCCGGATACGGGATATGATTCTATTCTGGATGTGCCGGTGGCCGTTTCCGTAAACAAGTTGCTGGACAGCCTGGCAAAAACAGACTCCTTACCAAAGACTATCCTCTACAGCCTGAACCCCGCCGACGATGATGTAATCGGCACTCTGACCGGGAATTTCCAGGGAGGAGGCGTGCGTGGCAAGATTCAATTCGGTTCGGCATGGTGGTTCAACGACACTAAGTCCGGCATGGAAAAGCAGATGACCGTGCTTGCCAACACAGGCATGCTTGCGCGGTTTATCGGTATGCTTACGGATTCGCGGAGCTTCCTCAGCTACACAAGGCACGAATATTTCCGGCGTATAATGGTAAACTTGATAGCCGGATTTGCCTGGCGCGGCGAATTCCCCGGCGATTTCAACAAATTAGCCGCTATAGCCAGAAATATATCATATGGGAACGCAAAAGAGTATTTTTCATTCTAAATACGTTTTTATCACGGCAATCTAATTTAAAAAAAATACAAATCATGTTAAACTATCTCCTGGGTGATGGGAATGGAGATATTAAACAAGCTTCAAGAAGAAATGCAAGCAATAGAAAAAAACTCGAAGCATGA
>Ga0123353_10000098_pt1 | contig 99918 bp, 76 predicted proteins | sample TergutLab28metaG_3_FD_92763 | JGI IMG/M metagenome (GOLD analysis project Ga0123353, IMG submission 92763) | Labiotermes labralis P3 segment gut microbial communities from Petit-Saut dam, French Guiana - Lab288 P3 | ecosystem: Host-associated > Arthropoda: Insects > Digestive system > Gut ...
CCGACGCCAAGGCCGAGGGATATGCCGCCGTCGAGGGCTTTGCCATGAACCACGCCCAGCGGTACGAATGGGACTTCACCGGGCCTGCCCGCCTGTTTGAAAAACTGGGATTCACCGCGACGACAAGTCAAAACAGCGGTGTGGTCATGAGAAAGGAACTGGAGTAGTAGGAGAAATATGATCAACAAAGATTTTCCGGGACTGCCGCAACGGAATATCCGTCCGGGCGGCCCAGTGGAACAAAAACTGAAACGGTGGGCGAAATAGGAAAACTTGTCACGTTCAACGCGACAATGGAAAAGGATAATCCATGAAAAACGTTCTCGCGTTCAACGTCCCGTTCAGTGGATTCTGCGGAACCACGTTCATCAACTGTTTCGCCTCCACATACATGTTTTTGGAGAACAAGGCCGTCGGTGGTAGTGATTACGTGTGCCGGCAGTTGGACGGTGAATCGTGTAACAGTTGCGGCCTTTGTGGTAAAGGCGGCGGCACGCCGATTTCGCGGCAGGAAAAGTTTTTCTTCCTGTTTGACACCGTGTGTGGGCGCAGTTCCCTGCGATGGCGTTTCGACGGCAAGCCGACCGCGATGCAAAAGATGATCTGTGAGATTGACTTTTACGATGGCGGCACGGAGAAAAACATTGATTTCCTGTTCGGTTTTGCCGGCTGGGAGTTCCGCACGTTGACCGACCCCGCCGCGTTCAAGACCGCCATCATCGCCTCCATCGACGCGGGCAAGCCCGTCATGGCGAAGGTCAAAATCGGCGGCGGCCGTTTTCGTGTCATCATTGGCTATGATGACGACGCGTTGATTTGCCCCGACTTCACCAACGCGCAGCAAAAACCGGAGGGCGCACCGGCCTATGATGAACTTGATGTTCTATACATCGTCGGCAATAAAATCGCGCCGCGTTATACACTGATCGACGGCCTCAAACGCATCCGGCAGGTTATGGAGTACAACGCCAGCGAGAAACTCTGGGACGGCTACATGGAAAAGATGGGCCTGTACACCAACGACAGCCTGGGTAAGGTCAGCCTGGAGGAAAAGAAGGCGCGGATGAAACGCGTCGCCGAGACCATGTGGCACACGTTTAATTGCCACAACTTCGCGGAGGTGTTCCGTGAATATTGCCGCGACGGCGACACGCCCGTGTATGACGGGGTCGGCGACGTGAGCAAACTTCGCCATCCCGAGTGCAAGGCATTAGGCCACATCATCGGCCCCCGCCACGGCTACACGCACGACCTCGCCTGGGCCCTGATCGGCCTGGAGGGATGCGCGAACTGGGACACGCACGTCGGCCATTGCGGCTACTGGGGCGAAATGGTCGAACTGACGCTCATGCGAATCGCCCAAAATGACGCCGACGTTCTCGACGCGATCAACAAAGCGATTGAGATCGTGGAAAAATCCAAAACGTAGCGGGCCTGTGCCAACAGCCCAAGCCGGCAGCGCCGCCCGGCCGTCTGAAACCCCTCGCCGCGAGGCCGGCGTTGACCGTGGCGATTGAAACACTGATCGCCACGGACCGCCGACCGTCCGCGCGTGAAATCGCGCCCAAAGGCCGCGCAGATGGCAACGCCACGGATGGCCTGACCCCTCCCCTCAACCGAACCGACCCGCTATGCCCGAAACACAACCGGGTCGAGCCCCGCTTCGACAAAAGGCGCGGCTCGACCCGGCCATGTCATTTCTATTGCGACGCGACACGGCTCGACCCGGCCATTGTAATCGGAAACTCGCGGCGTTATCCTACCGCGAGTAGGCCGTCATCCGTAATCATGGCCACGATGTCAGCCTTAACGGTTTCGGGCAAGGCCGCCCACGCCGTCAGCACGGCGGCAAGGTGCGGATCGGCCGGGGCGGCCGCTTGCGCCCACCCGGTGAGTTTCACGGTGAGCGGCCCGACCGCCGATTCGCAAACATTCGATTTGTCGATGCTTGCGAAATTATCAAAACAAGTTTCGTGCTTGGGATTTCGGATTTTCTTTTCCGTCACGGTGCCAGCGTCGCGACGTCGTCGCCGTATTGGACGTACTGCACCCTGCCGTCAACGAAGCCATAATTTCGCGCGTCGGCCAGGCCGTACATCCAGACGCCTTTGTCGCGTCCGGTCAGCGGTTTGTTGCCGTGCGGTGCCCGCCACTCGTTCCACCAGATGGGATGATTATCCGTTCGCAACATGGTCGGACAGTTCAGAATGACGGCGTTTTGCAGCGGTTTTCGGAAAAAATTGGCCGTGTTGGACGAATAATTGTCGAGTCGTTCGTGACGGATCGGCGCGCTGGGATTTTTGGCATTGGAGTTGCCCCAGGAGTCGCCCCAGAGATCCCAGGCGTTGTACTTGACGTCCCACTCGCTACAGGCGCGCTGGTTCTCCGGAACGTCCGCGGGATAGGGCCTCAGCGGCCCGAGGAAGACAAACCAGTTGCGGTCGCCGTTGCGAAGCCCGCTGGCATTGAAATCTTTCGACCCGCCCCCGCCCGAGCCGGTGCGGGCAGCCCAGCACCACGTTCGGCCGTCACGCGGGATATTCCCCCGCAACTCATTATCCGCCGGCAGCGATTCGGAACAACGGTACGCGCCGCTGTAATAGGCGCTTGTCTTGCCCTCCAGTTGATACATCCACGTCGTCGCCGTGCCCTGCCTCGTCAGGTAACGGTAATAGTGGGCGCCATCCACCTCCGTCCCGTCCAGCCGTTCGTTCGTGGGCCATTCGCCGTAGTCGTTGCCGTACACGTGCAGCGAGGCGATCGTGTTCCGCATGTTGCTCGCGCAGGCGGCCACCTTCGCCAACTTCTTCGCCTGGGACAGCGAGGGCATCAACATGGACACCAACAACGAGATAATGGCAATCACCACCAACAACTCAATCAGCGTAAAACCGTGTTTCAGGCATTCAGACTTGCTTGCTTATGCGGGTCCGTTGATATTCCATGTCGCCATCCTTTCCCGTTCGAGAACATGATGCGCTCCTGTTTCGCCTTCTGCGATGTGATAAGGTATCGGCGAAGCCATTCCAATGTGCCTGCTACTATAACTATATCGTCTACTTCCATGCCCGGCCACAATTTTTCCAAGATAATCGCATGCGGGGTACACGCCATAGTTATCGTTTGTCTCTATCCCTTCCGCCGCGTTCGCGATACACTACGTGCATGCGATCCGTATGTCTGACCATTGAAACCTCCTGCCGGGCCGGCGGCGTGGCGCTGGCGTTGGACGGCGCGCTGACGGCCGTGCGGCAGTTCGACGCGTCGAGCCGGCATGCCACCACGCTGCTCGTCCGGCTGCGGGAACTGCTGACCGCCCACGGCCTCGTCCCCGCCAACGTCACGGAGGTGTACGTCTCCGTCGGGCCTGGAAGCTTCACCGGCGTCCGCGTCGGCGTGACCGTCGCGCGAACCCTCGCCCAGGCCATGCCGGGTGTCAAAACCGTCGCCGTCCCCACCACGCACGCGGTGGCTGAAAACGCCCGCGCCCTGCCGTGGCAACACCTGGCCGTCGTTCTCGACGCCAAGGACGAATTCGCCTACGTGCAGTCCTTCCAGCGGGAAACGCCCCACGACGCCGCGCCGCCCCAACCCGCCGGCCCGCCGAGAATCCTCACGCCCCAGCAAATGCTCGCTGAATTCCCAAGGCCCGTCACGCTCATCGGCGAAGGACTCGCCTATCACCACGCCCTCCGCGAAGCGGCCTCGGCAACCGACGGATCGGCCGGCGAACCCACGCAACGTATCATCCTCGCCGACCCCGCGCTCCATCTGCCCACCGCCGAAAGCGTCTACCACGTCGGCCAACGACTCGCCCACGCCAACGCCGGCACCGACTACCACAACCTCCTGCCCATCTACGCCCGAAAAAGCGAAGCCGAACGGCTGTGGGAGGAAAAACAGCGACAGGCGTGACGTGCAATCCGCACCTCGAATTTTTCGCAGGACAGTATGTACGTTCTTTTTGCGCCCGCATTCCTATTCAGGCGTAACTGGCCGCAGGCCCTGCCATTTTGCGTTGTACGACGGTGTGAGCGACTGAACGCTTCGCCTGTCACAACGGTCTACAACGCAAAATGGCAGGGCCTGCGGCCAGTTACGCCTGAATAGGACGGTCGCGCAAAAACGGAAAACGCAACCACACACCCGCCCTTCGGTTTTCCCGGTTTTCCTTGGAACAAATCGGCCAATGTCCGGTAGAATTGGCCGATGAATAGAATAGGAAAGGGGTGCCTCATGAAACGCGGCGTGTGGTTGGCTGTGGTGTGTGCGGTGCTGGCCGCTCCGGCGTTCGCGGCGGACGGCGTGGCGGAGTCCCTTTCCCGCAAGGTCTCGACGTTTCAGGCCAATGGTCCGCTGGACAAGGCCGTCGCGGCATTGGCGACGGCGGGTAAGGTCAAGATTGCCGTGGATTGGGATCGTCTGACGGCGGCGGGATTGGACAAGCAGACGCGGGCGGTCGTGCGGGCCAGCGACGCGACGGTGAAACAACTGTTGGATCTGCTGGTGCTGTCGGCCTCGGAGAAGGACGCGCCACTGGGCTGGTATATCGACGGCGACAAGATTCGCGTCACGACGAAGGCGGCCATCGAAGACCGCCGCCCCGCGCGGACCGCCTCGGCGAACACGCCAGCCCGCACGTCGGGCGCGTCGGCACAGCCGGCGAAAGAGGCCGCTCCCGCGGCCGTTCCCATCGCCAAGGCCCTCGAGGGCGGCGTGGAGTTTTCGCAAACGCCGCTTCGCGAGGTCGTGAATTTCCTCCGCGACAAAGCCCGCCTGAATATCGCCGTCAACTGGACCGCCCTCGAGGAAGTGGGCATCACCAAGGACTCGCCCGTGAGCCTCAAGGCGCGGAATCTCACCCTGGGCCGTGTGCTGGACCTGCTCCTGGCCGACGTCAGCGGCTCCCGCGACAAATACGAGCGGCTGTATTATGTGATCGACGACGGCGTGGTGCTGATCTCCACCGGCAACGCGCTGAACACCAAAACGAGCACCACGGTCACGGACGTCAGCGACCTGCTTCACCCCGTGCCGAACCCCATCGCGCCGGTGCTGAAACTCAACATCACGACCAATCGCGATAACAAAAACAACGACAACGGCAGCCCGTTCGAGGAATCGCGCAACGAGGACAAGAACGACCCGCGTTGCGTCTCCCGCGAGGAATATCGCCGGCTGGTGGGCGAGCGGCTGGTGCAGGCCATCAAGGACTCTATCGGCGAAGACATGTGGCAGCCCGAGGGCAAGGGCGCCATTCAGATCACCGCGCGAGGCCAACTGATTATCACGCAAACGCCGCTGGGCTTCAAACTGCTGGGATCGGCGGGGCGGTGAGGCCGTTGGCGGCATCCTGCGATTTGGTCGATCGCGTGGCGGCGACGCTTGATGCGTGTGGGCTGTTTCGCGATGCGCGGTGCGTGCTGGTCGGTGTGAGCGGCGGAGCGGACAGTGTGGCCCTGCTGGCGGTGCTGCGAGAGTTGGCGGAGCGGGCCGGCGCGATGTGGCGGCTGGCGGCGGCGCATTTGAATCACGGCATTCGCGCGGCGGCGGCGGCGGACGCCCGGTTTGTGCAGGCCTTGTGTGCGTCGTGGCAAGTGGAGTGTATTGTCGGGGCCGCCGACGTGCCCGCCGAGTCGCGGCGGACGGGAGAGAGCATCGAAGCCGCCGCCCGGCGGGCGCGGTACGCGTTTCTTGCCGACGCGGCCGAGCGGGCCGACGCGCAGGCCGTCGCGGTCGCCCATCACGCCGACGACAACGCCGAAACGGTGCTGCACCGCGTGCTTCGCGGCACAGGTCTGGCGGGACTGGCGGGCATTCCCGTCGAGCGCCCCCTCGGTGCCGTGCGTCTGGTTCGGCCGATGCTGCACTGCCGCCGGGCCGACATCGAACAATTTCTCGCCGCCCGAGGCCTGTCGTGGCGGGAGGATGAATCCAATCGCGATCTCGACCACCGGCGGAATTTCCTCCGCCACGACCTGCTGCCGCACATCCGCGAGCACGTCAATCCGCGCGCGGAGGACGCGCTGCTCCGGCTGGCCGAACAGGCGCAGGCGGCAACGGCGTTCCTGCGGACCGAGGCGGAAAAGGTGTTACAGGCGGCCGTCGAGGCCGTGCAACGGGACGCTGGCGCTTCACGTGGCGAGGGCGTCTCGCCCTCGTGTCCCGCGGGCATCTTGCCCGCGTCGGGCGTCGAAGGCGATTGGACGTCTTCCAGTGGCCAGTCGCATGGAACGCACAACGCGGGCGAGACGCCCGCGTCACATTGCGGGCCGCCCGCGTTTTCGGCGGCGGTGCTTGCGGCAGCGTATCCGGCAGTGCGGAGCGAGGCGATTCGATTGGCCTTCGAACAGGCCGGCCTGCCCGCGCGCGATCTGTCCGCCGCCGTCGTCGCGCGGGTGTGCGACCTGCTGTATGACCCCGCCGTCAAATCCGTAAACCTGCCGCGAGACTGGCGCCTGACACGCCGCCGCGACGTCGTGCGACTCCTGCCGCCTGTATCGCGAGATACAAAGAACCGGCGACACGGAGAGAAAACCTGAAAAACAGAGGAGAACATAGCGATATGAAGAAAGAGTTTCCCACAGGGCCGGATGCCATTACGAAACAGTGGTTGGTGTCGAAAGAAGCGGGCGGGTTTGCATGGCAGGATTTTGTGACCGCCATGCCCGCGTTGGTATTCGTCGTCACTGGCTGGAAATCAAACGGAAAAGAAAACGCCTGCCTGCAATCCTGGTCGACCTGTGTCGGAGGCGGAGTCGATGATTTTGTCTGCATTATGGCGAAAGTCCAGACAGGCGGACATATGTATCAATCCCTGAAAGAAACCGGGGTTTGCGTGCTGAACTTTCCCTCACAGGATATCTATGATCGCTGTATAAAAACGATAGGAAACAATCAATTCGAGACGGATGAAATTGCCGCCGCTGGCCTTACGTCGGAAAAAGCCGTGAAGGTGAACGCGCCGCGAATCAAAGAATGTTTTCTGAATATTGAATGCGAATTTTTATGGGAACATGAACTGTGCAAGGGCAGCCCCGATCTAACGGTCGCGTTAAAAGCCGTCCATATTTGCATGGACAGTGACCGCTACGATCAACATAAACTCGGCCGATACGGAACAACGGGATATCTGTATCAAATCCACTGTCCTACCCATCCGGAAACAGGAGAAATAACGCCGATGGGGCAGGGAACATTGGAGCCAGGCAATCCCATAGAATGGAAAACAACATAAATTAAGTATTGTCGACCACTGTTTTCACTGGCTCGCCTTTTTGCGCTGCAGGACATTGTAAACTACAAAACGTTTTGTAATTCACAACATCCTACATCGCAAAAGGCGAGCCCGTGAAAACAGTGGTCGACTTCGTGATTGACTTTACTTTACGGAACGATTTTCACGTCGGCACCGGTCGCCAATAAACGATAGACCGTACGGATGTCGCCGTCGCCGACGCGGATGCAGCCGTGAGAGCGGGCCTTTCCGATGCTCGCCTGGTCGTTGGTCGAGTGAATGCCGTAGCCCTTGCATTTTTCGGTGGCCGGCGTCGCGCCGTCCAGCCGCATGAAGATGCCGTCCTTGCCGAGCGGATAGCCCTTTTCACCCCATTTCACGGGGGCGGGATGGGCGGCCTTCATGCTCGAAGGCGGATACCACGTTGCTTTTTCGGCTTTGCCGCCGATGCGGAAATCGCCCTCGGGCGTGCCGTTGTTTCGCCCGACCGACACGCGGGCGTGATACACCAGCGTTTTTTCGCCGTTTCGGCCTTGGGCGTAAATGTCGAGCGTGCAGTCGCGTTTGCTGATCTGGGCGCGGAACGGGCCTCGAAGCAGTTTGATCGTGCTGTCGGCGCGGAGGGCGTTGGCGTTCTTCAGGCCGTTGATCTGGACGAGAATGTCGATCGGGCAGCCGTTTTGCTTGGCCAGGGCGGCGAGCGTGTCTCCGGCGCGGACGGTGTGGGCGTACGCGACAGGGTCGCCGTCGTACCGTTTTGCGGAGAAAATTGTCGTGGCGTTCAGGGCGGTCAAGGCTTTGCGGGCCTGGGATTTCTGATCGGCGGTGGCGTCGGGGTGAAAGTAGACGAGGTTGAGCATCCGCCGCGAGGCGAGTTCCTGGCCTGGCGTTTTCTGGAGACGAAGCCCCTCGGCCAGACCTGCCGCGAGGGGATTTTGCGCCGCGGTCGGTGCGGCCGGTTTCACGGCGGTCAGCGGTTTGGTCTGAGTTGCCTTATTGGCCTGCGCGTGACTCCCGCCGACGGCCAGTATTCCGAGGACCACGGCGCATACAATTCCCCACATGGTGACGTTCATACTCGACATCCTTTTCGAGTTGCGACCTGCCGACGTCCCAGAGCCAGCAGGATCATTGGTACGTAGTAAGCGTGTCCCCAATCCATCGCGAAACATCCCGCGAACACGACGGGCGCACCTACAGCCTTCAGCCTACAGTCTATTTCACAATCCGCACGGTGCTCCATTTTTCGTAGAGGAGCGACCAGGCGAGGTCAATGTCTTTATCGGCAAGTCGGATACAGCCGGATGACATTTCTTTGCCGATGCTGTCGGGCATATTGGTGGAGTGGATCGCGTAGTCCGTCAGCGGGCGGGTGGTTTCGTCCGCGCCTGCCAGGCCGATCCACAGGCCTTTGTCGCCCAGCGCGTAGCCGGGCTTGCCGTAGACGATAGGCCCTCGCAGTTCGCTGGATTCCGTCGGCGTCCAGGTGGGGCGGACGAGTTTGCCGGGCCTGAGCGTGCCCGTCTTGAGGTCGCCGACCTGGAACAGCCCTTCCGGCGTCGAGCCGCCCTTGCCGGTGCCGACCGCCAGCCGCGTGATCCAGATTTTGTCCAGCCCCTCGCGGTGGAGGTAAATGTCCATCGTGAAATCGCTCTTGCGAATGACCGCGTGGAACGGGCCTTTGATGAGTTTGATCCTCGCGCCGGCCCGCAGGGCGTTGGCGGTGCCGAGGTCGTTGATTTTCACGAGAATTTCCGTGGGAACGCGAAGGCTTTCACCGCGTTCGATGGCAATCAGCACCTCGCCGCTCTTGACCGGGTAGTGATAGGTGTACGGATCGCCCTCGATGACCTGCCGGGACCACAGGGTGGTTTCGACGAGTTGCGTGAGCTGGTCGCGGGCCTTGGCGTCGTCGGTGGCGGCGAGCGCGCCGGACAACACGGCCTGCGAGAGCAGCGCGCGGGCTTTGAGCAGGTCGTTTTCCGACAGGGCGGCGAGGCCTTTGTCGAAGGCAGCCTTGGCGGACGCGGCGTCGGCGACGGCAGGCGTTCTTTCGGCCTGTGTGGCTGGCTTGATTGGGTCGGCCTCGGCGAATTCCGTGTCGGCAGGCGGCGGCGATGTCGACGCGATGTCGTTGTCGTCGTCAGCAGTCACATCATCGTCGGCGGGAGGGATGTCGTCCTCGCCAGGCCTGACGAGGGCCGACTCCACCGTCGCCTCGGCGTCGTGTTGCATCGCCGCGGGCACGTCGAAATCCGTTTCATGCGCGGGCGGTTTCACGCCGCCCGTCCCGGCCAGCGTCGGCTGCGGGGTTGGCTGTTCCGGCCCGCCAGCGGTTCGCATCGCCTCCCGCGTCAGCGCGATCCAGGTCACGCCCGCCGCCAGAATCACGCACACAAACGCCACAATGATCATCCGTGTTTTGGCCATGAGTTCATCCTAAACCGTAGCACGGGCGTCCCGCCCGTGAGTCGCATGGGCGTCTCGCCCATGCAAATCCACATGACAAACCAAACGTTCGCGTTCCAATACCAGCCACGGGCGAGACGCCCGTGGGACGCATGGGCAGGATGCCCATGCTACGGTCCAAACCGCAACGTCTCCGTATCCGTCACGAGTATATCAAGCCGGGCGTCGTGGTCAAACATTGGCACGGTTTCGATGATCTGCTGATGAAACGCCAGGCCGACCGTGACGGCGTGTCCGCCAAGCCGCTCGATGAAGCGGTCGTAGAATCCCGCGCCGCGTCCGAGCCTCCCGCCGGCGCGGTCGAACGCCAGTCCCGGCACGATGACGAAGTCGACCTGCCCCGCGTCGTACGGCTCGGTGCAGGGCTCAGGGATGTCGTAGTAGCTGGGCGTCATCTCGTCGTCGAAAGAGAAGGCAGGGCAGGCGTCCATCGCACGGTCACTTATGCGGCAGCGGGGCAGGAGGACGACTTTCCCGTCGGCCCAGGCGGCGGCGGCGACGGCGGTCGTGTCGATCTCCTCGGGCATGGGCAGATACAAAAACACGCTCCGGGCCCGCTGAAACTCCGGCAACGCCACAACGGCCGCCGCCGCCGCCGCCGCCTGCAAGGCCGCCTGCTCGGACGAAATCCGCAACAAAACCTCCCGCGCGTGTTGACGAAATTTTTTCTTCATCAACGGTGTACTTACAAGAATCGGCCGTGAATGTCCAGACGAAATGGCGCGTTCGTTCGTTTGACAACGCCCGCCCGTGGCCGTACGCTTTCTGGCATGAGTACCACGAAAAATTCCTCGCGGTTTGACGGCGTGATTTTTGACATGGACGGCGTGTTGTGCGACAGCGAGCCGTTTATTTGTGAGGCGGCGATGACGATGTTTCGCGAGCGTCACGGGCTGGCGGTCGCGGCGGCGGATTTTGTGCCCTTTGTCGGCGCGGGCGAGAATCGTTACCTCGGCGGCGTGGCGGAGAAATACGGCGTGACGCTGGATCTCGAGAGCGACAAGGCCCGCACGTACGCGATTTACCTGGAGATCATTCGCGGGCGGCTGGGGCCTTTGGAGGGCGTGCGGGAGTTCATTGCCAATTGCCGCCGGCGCGGACTGAAGCTGGCGGTGGCGTCGAGCGCCGACCGCGCGAAGGTGGATGGCAACCTGCGAGAGATCGGCCTGCCGTGGGCGACGTTCGATGCCGTGGTCAACGGGCTGGACGTGGTTCACAAAAAGCCCGCCCCGGAGATTTTTCTGCTGGCGGCGTCGAAATTGTCGTTGCCGCCGGCGCGATGCGTCGTCGTCGAAGACGCCCCCAACGGCGTGCAGGCCGCCAAAGCCGCCGGGGCCGCCTGCCTGGGTTTAACCACCAGTTTCTCCGCCGACGCCCTCCGCGACTGCGGCGCCGACTGGATCGCGCCAAACCTCGCCCACGTGCCGGCGCTATTCGGCTGACGTTCGTCGTCGCCGCAGCATCACCGCCATGCCGCCCAGGGCCAACAGCGTCAGTGCCGCCGGTTCGGGCACGGGGTAGGAGAGAGTGAGCGTCCATGGGCCGTGATTGACCGTGTTGTAGGTGAGCGTTTTTGTCCAGCCGGGCTGGATGGTTTCGGGCACGACGAACGTCGCGCCGCCATACCAGTTGCCCGCGGGCAGCGTGGACCAGCTCACGGCGTATTCGCCCGGCACGACGCCGGTGACGCCCGCGACGCCCTTGTCAGGCCCGCCGCCCTGGGGCCCGTCGCCGGCCCACCACAGCAGGTCGTCGGGCACGTTTTGACCTGCCCATTTGTATTCGATTGGGTAGGTGTTGGTGAATCGCAGCGCGCCGTCGACGACGGCCAAACCCATCGGGCCGGGGTCAGTCACCGCCACCGTGCCGTCGGTGGCGACGGTGAACAGGCCGGTGCGTCCGCCGGGGGTGGTGACGGCGTACGCGCCCGAAAGCGTCGCCGGCAGATTGTACGTGAATTGATGCCCGCTCGCGCCCGCCTGCCAATTGACGTTGTTGATCCACATCCCGCTGTCGTACCCCGTCGTGTCGAGCGTCACCGGATGCGTGTTGAACGTGACCGTCGAGCCGGCGACGGTGAACGCGTCGGGAAACGGCGTGACGATCGCGCCGTCGTCGTGCACGGTGAACAGGCCCACCCACGCGCCAGGCCAGACGCCGGGCCCCACGCCGGGCCATTGAATGTACACGTCGACATGGCTGCCGACGGGCACGTCGACGGTCTGCGCGTCGCGCGTCTCCCACAGCCAGACGCCAGGAATCGAGCTGACGGCGTACCATGTGCTGTCGCCGCTGTCAGGCCCGACGATGAACAGCCCCGGATCAATCGTGACCGGCACCGCCCGTGCAGCCCCAACCGACCACAACGCGACAACGAACGCAACGACCAACGCGGCAACGAACGGCACTCTGACGATATTCATGACATTCTCCGAATGGGCATAACTCGCATAGGGCAAGCGTAGCGCCCTCGGAGACGCGGTAAGGGGAAATCTCTACTTTCTTTTGCCGCCGCGACGGCAACGGTTCATTTTTGGTGTGATGCGCTTTCGGATCCGTCGTTTTGCCCGAAACCGCGAAGTCCTCGTCACTCGTCACTCATTACTGCCGCTTGGCCGGCTGGGTTGTGGCGGATTTCCGTTTGGCGGCCTCGCGGGCGGCGGACTCGGCCTCTTCGGTCAGGAATTTCCAGGACCGTTCGAGATCGTCCTTGTGGATCGGATAGAGTTCCCCCAGGTCGTCAAAAATGATTTTCGCCTCGTCGGGCTTGCCCAGTTGGAGCAGGGTGACTTTGGCGATGTGCTGCTGGGCCAAAAAATACTCGCTGCCCGTGTCGCGTCTTTTGTCGTCGGGGTCGGTGATAGGCAGGCCGTCGGGCATGGGAACTTTTTTGAACCACGCGATGGCCTCGGCCGGCTTTTTCGCGTGCTGGGCGTAATGCAACCCGATCGTGATGGCGGTTTGCTGCCCGTCCGGCGTGCGTTGGTACATGTGCGCGACATCCTTGAGCATCTCCAGGGATTTGTCCGGCTGCCCAAGATCATTGTAAAATCCCGCCATTCGAGTGGCGGCATAGGCGGCCATCTTCGAGCCGGGATATCGGTCCAGCACCGTCTGGTAAGCAGCCAGCACATTCGCCGCCTCCTGGTTGGCGTCGTCGGAGGCGGGTTTCGTCGTGGCCGAGTCCTTGGGGTAGCGTTTCCTGAAATCCTCCCATGCGAGGTCCGCGTCCTCCACCCTCTGCATCAAGGCCGCGTGTTCTTCACTCGACAGGTTGAGGAACGTGTACCCCTCCCACGGCAGCTTCGCCGGCTGGGTCTCCTGCGCCGCCGCCGGACAAACCGTCGCCACGACGACCGCAACGCAAAGCCATCGCCACACAGCCATCTCCATAGCGGTAATCATCGCCGTTCCTTTTCTGTTCTGAGTTCAGGTGCTTTTCCGAACTCTTTCCTCGTGCCTGACGCCACTGGCCGAGGACGCACCATCGCGTGAAGACGGCCTCGAACGACTCGCACGTTCCCCAAACGCCAAAACGGCGCCCCCCGTGCTTTGACGCGTGGCGACGCCGTTTTTATTCGGAATTTTCTTCTTTTTGTTTGTCGATTGGTTTCGCGATTACGATTACGTTTTGTCCTGCCCTTCGAGGTCGCGCAGGTCGGGGGCTTCGTCTGGCAGGGGCGGCAGGTCGTCGGGCATGACGCGGACGATTTGCCCGTCGCGCCACAGGATCAGCGGCTGACCGTGCTGCCGGGCGATCTCAGCCGCCCGCCGTGCGGCGCGAATGATCGCCCGCCGGCTGCCTTTCATGGCGGGGTATTTTTCGTACAGATCCGTCATGGATTTGCTCCTTCACTAATGACGACAGGCGGACATTGGCAGGCATCGTAAATTTGCCAACTATCCACGGCGGCGCGGTAGTATCGGTGAAAGTTTTCCAGCCCGCGGTCAAAGCGGCGGCGGATGTCCGGTTCGGGGATGTTGTGTCCGCCCTGGGTGACGCGCTGGCGGACTCGCGCCACGGCCAGGTCGGCGGAAGGCAGTTGGAGGAACGTCAGTTCTACGTTGTAGCCAACCGATTTCCATTCGTGAATCATCCGCAGATATGCCCGGCCCGCCAGGGTTGTTTCCACGGCGAAGTCTTCTCGCCGGGCCACCCGGTGGCGGACGTGTTCGAGCATCAGTCGCGACGCTTCGACGGCCATCGCTTCGGGGCGGAACGGCGACAGTCCTTCCGCGATGAGGTCGGCGTTGATGAACGCGGGGCAGTTTCCCTCGGCCGGCAGAAACTCGCAGGCGAACGTCGTTTTGCCCGCGCCGTTTGGGCCTGCCACAATCAAGGCCCGCGGCGCGGCGATTGGCGGCGAAGGGTTCATGGCGTTCAATCCAGTTCCGGCAATTTGATTTCGTCGTCGGGCGGTTCGGGTTTCTCTTCCTTCGGCGGATCCGTCGCGGGTTTGCCGGTCGGGCGCGGTTGGTCGAGCAGGTCGCCGACGGTTGGGCGGTCCAGGCCTCGGCCGTCGAGAATGCGGTTGACGTCTTCCACCGAGAGCGTTTCGTACTTCATCAGCGCCTCGGCGAGGGCCCGGAGTTTGTCGCGATGCTCGATGAGCATTTGTTCGGTTTCGCGATAGGCCTGGTCGACGATGTCCTTCATTTCCTGGTCGATGATCTCGGCGGTGCGGTCGGAATAGTCTTTGGCGCCGACGTCCATCATCATGCGGCGTTCGTCGGCGCTGTAGCGGAGGGTGCCGAGTTTGTCGCTCATGCCCCAATCCATCACCATGCGTCGGGCGATTTCGGTCACGTGGGCGATGTCGCTGCTGGCGCCGCTGGAGATGTCGTCGCAAAAGATTTTTTCCGCCAGCCGGCCTCCCAATGCGACGCGGAGCATGGCCAGGCAGTAGCCTCGCGTGTAGAGGTAACGGTCTTTTTCGGGCAGGCTGAAGGTCGCGCCGCCCATTTGCCCTCGCGGGATGATGGAGACTTTGTGGAGCGGGTCGGCGCCTTTGGTCATCACCTGCACCAGCGCGTGGCCGGCTTCGTGATAGGCGGTGGTGGTTTTTTCCTGTTCGTCGACGACGCGGCTTTTTCGTGCTCGGCCCCAGCGGACTTTATCGCGGGCTTCTTCGAGATCGGGCATTTCGACGTATTCTTTGTTGCCCATGGTGGCGGCGATGGCGGCTTCGTTGACCAGGGCGGCCAGGTCCGCGCCGCTGAACATCGGCGTGCCTCGGGCCAGCCGGGTGACGTCGACGTCGGGGCTGACTTTGATTTTTTCCAGGTAAATTTTGAGGATTTGCATACGCCCTTCGACGTCGGGCAGGGGCACGTCGATTTGCCGGTCGAACCGGCCCGGGCGTGTCAGCGCCGGGTCGAGGATGTCCGAGCGGTTGGTGGCGGCGATGACGATGATCTGGTCGCTGCTGTCGAAGCCGTCCATTTCGACGAGGATGGCGTTGAGCGTCTGCTCGCGCTCGTCGTGCCCGCCGCCGTTGAAGCCCATGCCGCGGCGACGCCCCACCGCGTCGATTTCATCCAGGAAGATGATGCACGGTGAGGATTCCTTGGCCTGCTTGAACAGATCGCGCACGCGGCTGGCGCCGACGCCCACGAACATTTCCACGAAATCGCTGCCGCTGATGCTGAAGAACGGCACCTCCGCCTCGCCGGCGATCGCTTTGGCCAGCAGCGTTTTGCCGCAACCGGGTTCGCCGCACAGCAGCACGCCGCGCGGAATGCGCCCGCCGAGCCGCTGGAATTTCTTCGGGTTTTTCAGAAACTCGACAATCTCGCCGACTTCGTCCTTGGCTTCCTGAATGCCCGCGACGTCCGCGAACGTGATCTTGCTGAGTTCCTTGGTGGCCATGCGATGGCGACTGCGGCCGAAGTTGCCGAGGAATCCGCCGCCCCCGCCGCCGGCGCCGATCCGACGGAACAGCAGGAACCACGCCAGCATGAGCAAGCCCACAAAGATCAGCGTCTGGATCAGCACGTCGCCGATCCAACTGGACTGCTCGTAGAACACTTTCACGTCGGGGCTGGACGCCCGCAACGCGCCCCGCAGCCGGGTGTCGAAATCCTTGTCGCGATTGGCCACCGGATAGCTGACGGTGAACTTGTCGCTCTCCTTGGCGGTCATGCCGGTTCTGTCGCGGTTTTGGCCGTCGATTTCGTTGTCGCGGACTCGCAGCTCGCCCGTGAGGTTGCCGTTCTCAACGTACTGCCAGAACGCCGTCACGTCGATCGTACGGCGATCGCCGGGCTTGCCGAAATACCCCAGCACAATCAGCACCACCGCGATCAGCACGATCCAGCCGAGATAGGACCGGAAGCGGTTAGGCATCGGCGGCGGCATGGACCCGCGATCGGGCTTTTCTGGCGTTTGATTACTCATGTCTACCTATCATCTTATTCAATTATCGGCTGGCGAGGCGGAAAATCGCGGCAAAAACATGCCACTGGCAAGTTAACTGGTTGACTAGTTAACTAGTTAACCAGTTAACTAAGACGATTCCCTCGAACATCCGATTTTTCTTCACCAACGCGCCACGCAGTCTGAGCGCAATCACCACTCCGATTCAAGGCTCTCCACGATTCGCTTGGCCACTTTATTGACCATGTCTTCCTGGCTTTGGAAGAACGTCTGGTTGAACGGCGCGTCGCTGATGCGTGTGACGACGATGGGCATGAGGTCGCGTTTGGCGCGGATTTCGCCGGTGCGCAGGTCCTTCCATTCGAACGAGACGTTGAACGTGACGGCCATTTCGCGCGGCGCGCCCGTGTCGGTGTTCCAGTAGAGGATCTGCTGCGAGATCGAATGAATTTCGCCCGTCAGCTCCGTGTCCGCCTCGTCGCGGGAGGCGAGTTTGTAGGGCGTGTCCTGCTGGAGCCTCTTGATGACGGCCTCGGTCAGGTCGAACTCGATGTCGCGGCGGAAGACCTCTTTGCCGCGTTGGAAAATCGGCACGTTGACCGTTCGCACGTCGTCGGGGAAGGGGCTGTCCATCGTGTAGCCGCACCCGCCGACCAGCGCGGTCGCCAGCAGCATCGTCAGAATCATCACGGCCCGTGTCATGGCATGGAATGTGACGCGGGCGTCTCGCCCGCGTGTGGCGAGGGCATCCTGCCCTCGCAAACCGTTCCACACGGCCGACGCCATGGTGAAAACCCAGGTATTCCGCATCCGAACGCGGGCAGGACGCCCGCGAGACACGCGGGCGAGATGCCCGCGACACGTTGCATGCGTTTGCCCTGGTTTCATGGCTGCTCCTCTTGCGGGGCCTGTTCGATCTCCTCGATCCGCTGCGTCGGGGTGTCGGGTTCGTCCTGGCGTTCGGGGGCCTGCACGGGCAGGCCTGGCGCGGGGATCGCCATGCCCACAGGCCGGGGACGCTGCACGTCGCCAAGTGCCCGCCGCTGAGCCGCCGCCCGCTCGCCCCAGACCGTGTCCGAAAACGCGTCCGCCGTCCGATCGAAATAAAACGCCGCCGCCTCGGCCCGCCCGACGTCGCGATAGTACACGCCCGTCTCGAACGACTTCTGCCCGCGCAGGTCGCGAATCGTCGCGATAATTTTACCCGCCTCCGCCGCCTGCGCGTCCCGCGGAAACCGCCGGACGAACATCCCGAACCGCTGCTCGGCGTCGATCAGCGGCGTGCCGTCACGCACCGTGCCGCGGAACGTCCCCAGCGTCGACAACGCCGCCCGATACACCGCAAACGCCAGGCGCGGCGACCCCTTGAACAACTCCTGATACCGGTCGTACGCGCCGACCGCCAGCAGATAATCCCGCCGGTCGAAATAATGCTCCGCCACCGCCATCATAGATTTCTCGCCAATGGCCGACCCCGGCGCACGATCCACGATTCGCAACAAAATGTCAATGCCCTCCGTCCGGGCGGGCAGCGGCAAAAAACCCCATACGATCCGTCGTTTTCCCGCCAGAAACGCCACGCCCACCTCGTGCTGGCGCTCCAGGCCTCGCGCGGAAAATCGGCCCGCCGGGTACGCGTTCAACTGCCGCTCAAACCACCCGTACGCCTGCCAGTACCGCCCGCGACGTAATTCCGCCTCGCCCGCCAACAGCATCGCCTCCTCCGCGCGCGATCCGCCGGGATGCTGCTCAAGAAACCGTTTCGCCGTGCTGATGACCAACGCGTTCTGGCGGCGGTCGGCGTATTGGCGAATCCACGCCAGCATCCCCTCGGGCGTGGAAAAATCCCGCGGGGCGGCCGGCACCCATTGGCCGTCCACCCACTCCATGTCCTGACCGGCGGGCTCCTGCGCGTCGACGACCTCGTCCTCCGCCTCGTCGGCGAAATGCCCATCCTGCGCGCCGGCCGAAACCGTCCAAAGCCCAATGCCCGCAGCCACCAGTAATGCCAACAATAATCGACTCATGCGCATTCACCAACCCCGCCACGCCGCACGCCGCGCACCACGCGACGCCAACCCGCAGCCGGGCCCACAGGCCGACACTATAACGGGGCACACGATCAAGGGCAAGGCGCGGAAAAATCGCTCTAGCGCACCGTCGCCGCGACGCGTGTGCCGGCCAGTTGCACGAACACCTTTTCGTCGTCGTGCGATGTCGCGATGTAGGCCAGCGCGATAGGGCACTGATGGGTGGGCGACCAGGTGCCGCTGGTGACGGCGCCGATTTCGGCGGTGTCGGCGTTGAGGACGGCGTCGCCCATTCGCGGGATGGCCGGTTCGGTGGTCGCGAGGGTCAGCCGCACGCGGCGGCGCGACGGGCCTCGATTGGCCAACGCCGCCAGGGCGGCACCGCCGAGGAAATCCTGTCGGGCACTCACGCGATCGAGCAAGCCCGCCGTCGCGGGGTCGATAGTTTCGTTGATCTCATAGCCGTAACGAGGCAAATTCTGCTCGACGCGGATCGCGTTCAACGCGGCCTGTCCGACCGGGCGCACCGGCTTGCCTTTGGCGCGCGTGGTCATGTAGTTCCACGCCTGACCGGCCAGCAACGATGGCAGCACCACGCGGCCGCACCAGATCGCGCCCAGGTCCACCCGCACGGCGGTGTATTTGGCGATCAGCACCGAGCCGCATTTCACGCCGCCGTCGGCGAGGTCGGAAATTCGGAACGGCAGCACGGCGTCGAGAATCTCCGCCGCCGCCGGGCCGGCCAGCAGCAACTCCGCCGTCTTGGACGTGTGGTCGTCGATTTTGACGCTCCGCCCGGCCTGATGCTCGCGCAGGTGGGCGAGCGTTTTCTCCCGTGTGACCGCCGGCGTCAGGAGCAGCCAGTCGTCCTCCAGCCGCAGCAGGCGGGCGGTGGTGACAATGCCTCCGCGTTCGTTGCACAGCAGCGTGGCGGCCGCGGTGTCGTCCTCCTGCCTCGCGACGTCGTGCGTGCAAAGCCGCTCGAGCAGCCCCAACGCGTCGTCGCCCCGCAGCCGGATCCGCCCGCCATGCGACACATCCGCCAACCCGGCCCGGCCAAGCAACTCACAGGCCTCACCCATCGCATCCCCATACGACAATGGCACCCCCACCCCGGCATCCTGGCCAAAGGTGGCGTTCAACTTGACATGCTGTTCACGAAGCGGAGACATCGTGCACACAAAAGTAACGAGTGGTTTGCACCGAGTAAAGAGAACTTCACGAACAGGAATTTCATGGACTCGGAAACCAACGGCCTGTCCTCCCCGTCCTCACATGGGGAATCGCCGGCACACAGCCGCGTCAGCGGCGTTGGGGCTACGTGCCGGCATGTCCACGCGAGGCCGGGGAGCCGATCCGTTTGACTTTCACTCAAAATCACACACCTACTGTGCTGCAATCTCAGTTTGTTTTATGCTTCGGATTTCGGATTTTGCCGTTATCCAAGTTCGTCCAATAACTGGGCGACCGTTTTCCCCAGTACCGGATGCACCGCGGCGGGAGCGATGTCGGCGAGGGGTTCGAGAACGAATTTTCGTTCGTGCAGGCGGGGATGCGGGAGCGTCAGGTCGGGCGTGTCGAGGACGATTTGGCCGACCAGCAGCAGATCCAGGTCGCAGGTGCGGGAGCCCCAGCGTTGTTCGCGCGAGCGGTCGCGGCCCAGATGCGATTCGATCTCCATCAGCGTTGCCAGCAGCGCGTGCGGCGAGAGCGTGGTTTCGATTTCGGAGGCGGCGTTGATGTAAGGCCCCTGTCCCGCCGGGCCGACGGGTTGCGTTTCGAAAAATCGGCTGACGGCCCGCACGCGAACGTCGCCGCGGCAGCGCAAGAGTTCGACCGCGCGGCGGAGTGTGGCATCTCGGTCGCCCAGATTGCTGCCCAGGGCAATGTGCGCGACGGCCCAGTGGGATGGTGATGAAGACATCGTGTTGTATGGGTTATTTTTTGACACGGTAACAACGCCATATGGAAACGAACGGATTGGCCTCCCCAGCCCGCACGGGAGGGCCGGCACACAGCCCCAACGGGGCGTCCTTGGGTAGCCCCCTGTTGGGGCTGTGTGCCGACCCTCCCGCGCGGGCTGGGGAGGCCGCTCTGCTCTTATCCATGTAACGAGGCGCCGTCTCTATTGTTTCGGTTTATAGTTCTTAAAGAAATCGGCGAACGGGTTGTTATTGAGTGGTTGGTCGTATCGTTGCGTACGGGCCTGGTTGGTTTTATCTTTATCTTTTCGTGGCGCGGGTTTTGCGTCGGCGGCCGGTCCTGTGATTGGCGATGTGGTTGCGGCGGGCCGTTGGCGTGGGGCGGGTTTTTCGTCGGCGGTTCGTGCGCCCTCGCGCGGGCCTTGTGACTTCTCACGCGGACCTGCCGTGCTACCGCCTCGCGGGCCTGGTGCGTTCTCCCGCGCGGGATTGGCAGGCCTTTCCTGGCTGATCCGCATCGTCAGGCTGACGCGTTTGCGTTCCAGATCCACTTCCAGCACCGTCACCATGACGCGTTGCCCGACCTTGACGATTTCGGCGGGGTCTTTCACAAAACGGTCCGCCAGTTGGCTGACGTGCACCAGGCCGTCCTGATGCACGCCGACGTCCACGAACGCGCCGAACGCGGCCACGTTCGTCACGATACCCGGCAGCCGCAGTCCCGGCGTGAGGTCCGAGAGCGTCTTGACGCCCTCGGCGAACTGGAAAACTTCGAACTGTTTTCGCGGATCTCGGCCTGGTTTGGCCAATTCGGCGAGGATGTCCGTCAGCGTCGGCAGGCCCGTTTTCGGCGTGACGTATGTCTCCAGGTTGATTTTCTGCCGCGTTTCCGGCTCGCGCAGAAGTTGGTGCACGCTCACGCCGAGATCGCCGGCCATGCGATCGACCACGGAATAACTCTCCGGGTGCACGGCGGAGGCGTCGAGCGGGTTGGCGCCGTCACGGATGCGGAGGAAGCCCGCGCACTGCTCGAACGCCTTCGGGCCCAGCCGCGGCACGTTGAGCAGCTCGTGCCGGTTGGCGAAAGGCCCGTGCTCGTCGCGAAAGGCGACGATGTTCCCCGCCAGCACGTCGCCAAGCCCCGAGACGTATCGCAGCAACTGCTTGCTGGCGGTGTTGAGTTCCACGCCCACGCTGTTGACGCAACTGACGACCACGTCGTCAAGCCCCTTCTTGAGGTCGCCCTGATCCACGTCGTGCTGGTACTGCCCGACACCGATGGATTTCGGGTCGATCTTCACCAGCTCGGCCAGCGGGTCCATCAGCCGACGCCCGATGGAGACCGCGCCGCGGACGGTGACGTCCTGGTCGGGGAATTCGTCGCGGGCGGTTTCGCTGGCGGAGTAGACCGACGCGCCGGACTCGTTGACCATGACGACGATCGGCTCGCCCGGCAGCGGCAGGGCGCGGACGAAGGCTTCGGTCTCCCGGCCGGCCGTGCCGTTGCCGACGGCGACGGCTTCGATATCGAATCGCCGGCACAGGTCCATGATGCGGGTGGCCGACTCGGTGAGTTGTCGTTGCGGCTCGTGGGGGAAGATCACTTCGTCGTGAATGAGTTTGCCCTGACGGTCGAGGCAGACGACTTTGCAGCCGGTGCGGAAACCGGGGTCGAGCGCGAGCACGTTTTTTTGGCCCAGCGGGCTCGAGAGCAACAGCTCGCGCAGGTTGTCGGCGAAGACGTGGATGGCTTGGTTTTCGGCCCGTTTTCGCGTGGCCAGTCGGATTTCCGTTTCCATCGACGGCGAGAGCAGGCGTGCGTAGCCGTCCTCGACGGCCTGGCGGACCTGCCCACTGGCGGCGGAGTCGCCTTTGACGTACAGGCCTGTGAGCAGGGCGACGGCGGGCGCGTCGTCGGGCAGGACGCGGAGGGAGAGGACGCCCTCGGCTTCGCCGCGTCGCATGGCCAGGATGCGGTGCGACGGCGCCGACGCGGCCGGTTCGGACCAATCGTAGTAGTCTTTGAATTTGATGCCGTCGGCTTCTTTTCCGGGGATGACTTTGGCACGGTAGGCGGCCTGGGATTCGTACAGGTCGCGCATGGCGGCGCGGACGGCGGGGGCTTCGTTGACGATTTCGGCGATGATATCCCGCGCCCCAGCCAGCGCCGCGGCGGCGTCCTCGACGCTTTTCTCAGCCGACACAAATTCCGCGGCGGCGGCGACGACGTCGAAGGCTGTCTGTTCCAGCAGTCGCATCGCGAGCGGTTCGAGGCCTTTTTCGCGGGCCTGCATCGCTCGCGTGCGTCGCTTGGGCCGATACGGCAGATAGATGTCCTCGAGCTGGGCCATGGTCGGCGCGTCGAGGACGGCACGGTTGAGTTCGTCGGTGAGTTTGCCCTGTTCGGTCAGGCTGGCGAGGATGGCGTCGCGGCGCTTGTCGAGTTCGACGAGTTGCTCCAGCCGATCGCGGATGGCGAGAATGGCCACCTCGTCCAACCCGCCGGTGACCTCCTTGCGATAGCGGGCGATAAACGGCACGGTGGCGCCGCCGTCAAAGAGGCCCGCCGTCGCCACCACCTGCCGCAGGCCAACCTTCAACTCCCCCGAAATCTGCTCCAGATGCTTCGTTTCCATGATGCTCCGCCAACATTTCACACAATCCGCCACGCGGGAATCGACCATTCACAAACCACGCGCAAACATTGTAACGCCACACCGCAAGCGGTCAACAGAATCACCTTGTACCCATGTGGCAAACGTAAGAATAAACACCAGCACGCCGGGTCGGTGGTGCCTCGTACCCTGCTTAGCTTGGAGGCAGGCTAACCTTCTCGGAATTACACAAGGCCAGAAGATCCTGGTATAGGGACTCGTATTCTTCGATGACGCGGTGGCGGCCGGGGTCGTCCAGGGGTAAGCTTAACAGCCGCGTATAGCGGTTCATAAAATCTCGTGGGAGTTTGTGTAGCCCCTGGAGACTTTGCTCCACCCGTTTGATGGCTGGGTCGTAACACTCGTTCAGGGCGTAGAGCGAGCGACATATTGCGTCGCTCATCCGATTCAGATGAAAGGCAAACGCGGTATTGCCGATGCCCCGCTTTTCGTAATCCCGCAACTCCTCCAACGCTTCGGAAAGAACGCACATCCCGTGATGTATAATGTCCATCCTGAGCTTTTGAGGATAGGGCCACAACTGGTGTTTTATGTTGCCGAGTTCGCCGTTGCGGTCGAACAACACGATACAGGTGTCCAGCAGGCCCAGCATGGTGTCGGGCCGGAACGGCAGTTCCGCCAGCGGCGCCGTTCCGTGGGCAAGCACATGCTCCACAAGCCGGCGCATCCAAGCGATGGTGTTATAGGATAGGTCACACGGGAGTTCATTTATATATAACTTGTCCTGCGCCGCCATCCAGTCGTTCTCGAAACCGGCCGAGGTCGTTCCCAACCGAAGATCGGCTACCCCCGGAATGCCCAGCAACAGTTCACGCCTCTGCCGATCCGGCATGACCAGCGGATCGCAAAAAACATAGAGGTCGATATCCGACAGTTCATCGTCGGTTGACATAGCCACCGACCCGAAACAGACGACCGACGTGACGTATGGGCAGGAACTCAGATGCTTTACAAGAACGCTGCTGGCCTCCAGGAGCCGTTGACGCCGTTCATTCATGCCGGATACCCTCTGACGGCGAATCTGTTGTCAAAACATAATTTTTACTCTGAAAAACGCGTTTTCCGTCAAAACTTGAAATTTCTCCGTCATCTCGATACACAAATCCCAGTTTTTCCATCACTTTGCCAGAAGCGATATTCTCTTTCGCATGTCTGCCATAAAGTGAGGTCCGGCCTAAATCGTTGATCGCAAAATCAACCATGGCTCTTGCGGCTTCGGCGGTAAGCCCTTGATTCCAGTATTTCTTCATGATGACGTATCCAATTTCAAACACATCGTGACCAAAAATACCACCTGATCCGAAAATCTGGCCTGTTTCTTTTAATATAAAACCCCAGTCATAACACGTATCGCTCGCCAGGTTGTTTTCTACCGAAGTCAGCCATTCTATGGTAACATCCACCGATGGATGCGTGTTCCATCGCATGTATTTCGTAACATCGGGATCGCTTGCCCAGTTTTTGAATATGTTTTCGGCATCTGATATTTTCAAAGGACGCAATATGATTCGTTCTGTTTCGAGAATTGGAGTGTTCATCGCTTCACTTCCATATCATGTAAAAATGATCACGCCCGGCCAACCACGATGCCGACAAGCCTGCTATTTGGCTTTATTTTCCGCTCGATATTCATCCGCGTCAATTCCATTTTCCGGCGGTTTTTCTGCGAGCACGAGCCGCAGGTCGAAGTGGCCCATCAAGGCCTCGTCCACCTGGCCGGCTCGCACACGAGCAACAATACTTCGCTTCTCCTCCTGCTCGCGATCGTCATGGCGTGGATTATCCGCGAGCAGGCCGTCCAGTTCTTCCTCCGTATACGCGTGAAGCCGCTGACCGAACACGGCAAACCCCATGTGTTCCCAGAACGGCCGGGGCGGAATGCACGCGTCGAGCCAGTCCCACGGGAACAGGCCGCCTGTTACGTCGTAGGCCTCGATGCGTCGCCAGCCGTGCTCCCACGCCCACGCGAGCATCATGTCCACCATCGCCCGGCCCACGCCCTTGCGGCGAAACCCGTGGCCGCTGAGCGAACAAAAGGCCAGATTCACCACCACGAGCGTGCCCGCGTCGCCGGCCCCTGTCGCATCGTCGGCGGCGGGGCCGAAGCATTCGAAGCCTTTCGCCCGCAGCGTCCGGGCCTCGTGGCGAGGCATCCACACGAGATGGCCCAGGACCCGTTCGTCGTGCCAGGCGATGGCCGCACAGTGGCCATAGGTGTCCCGCAGCCGCCGCAGCATATTCGGAAACTCATCGCCGGCGATCTCGGGCAGCCTCGCGCACCGTTCATGTGCCTGCCACACGACGCCCGGCCGCGGCTTGAACGGATGGGCCCCGGCACACTGATTGATCAGCCACGACTCGTCCATGAGCCTGAGGGTCACCGTCTTGCCATCGACGCGGATCGTGGTCGTGGGAATCATGAGCGATATCTTCCGTTTTTCACAGCCGTTCGCAAGAAAGAATTGCCCAGTATTTGGCCTCATCCTGTGTAAATTCATTTGGACCTCAAAGATCATCCCGAACGGCAACGTGCAGGGAATACTTACAAATTCGCGACAAAGGTGGCCACCCCGGCCATAAACGAACATATGAGAAACATGTACGATGAGAAAAACTTAATCCCTCACAACGATTCGGAATTTCCGAATCGTTCAATGTGAAAGTTCGTGGGATGTGATCAGGAACATTGGGCACTACAACCTCGACGCGATTCTCGCTGTCGGGTACACTGTCACACATGGTATCTTCGGAAAATATCATGGCCGCGATATTGATGGGCGCCTACGCCAACCCGGCTGTGCATAACATTTTTTACTCCGGCTCAGGCCGGGCGACCGCCTGTGAACGACTGAACGCCTTGCCGCACTGGGATTGGTGGCCCTGGCCAGTGCAAGGCGTCGAGGGCGGCGGCACGACGCTATTTCCGCTCTCGCTGGGCTGCCCGCCGCGACGGACCAGCGAAGGCCGAGAGTGGATCGCACCCTGCATTGGCGAGCCGTCGCAAGCCCGCGCGTTGCGAATGCCCGATATTTACGAAGGCAGGACCGGCGCGGTGCTTCGCAACCTCCAGCAGGCCGCCGACGCGACGCCGCCGTGCCGACAACTCGGCCCCGTGGACGTGCAAAGCCCCCTCGGTATCGCCGAACTCCTATGGGACGAGTCGTTCTACCTCGCCCTGATCGAAGCCCCCGCCGCCGTCCATGTACTACTGAACAACATCACCGAATTCCTCATCGCGTTCCTCCGCGAATACCAACGCCTCGCCGGCGAGCGGCTCATGCCCGTTGCCTGGCCACCGATCTGGGCGACAGGCCGGGGCACCATGATCGCCGACGACACCATGAGCCTCGTCTCCCCCGCCATGCACGCCGAATTCAGCCTGCCCTACCTCAACCGAATCGCCGACGCATGCGGCCCCGTCTACTATCACTCCTGCACATGGCGAAAACCACACTTCGACAACATCCACCAACTCCGCCACGTCGCCGCCTACAACTGGAACCCGGGAAACAGTGACGACTCCGCGGACATCATGCGCGAATTCGCAGGCAAGGCCGTCCTCGCCCCACACGTCGTCCTCAACATGCACAAAGACAACGACGTGCTGGCATTAAATCATCAACCACCGTTCGCCGACGAATGCATGTTCCTCGAATATCTTATAGATTCTGTACCGTCAAACGGCTGCGCCTACTTCGCCTTCACGAATATGGTCGAGAATAAACAACAGATCGAAAAAATATATGATTTGTTCGACAAACGTGGCTGGAGTCCAGAACAACGGTTGGCAAAAATATAGAGTAATTTAATGTGAATCATCATCCCGTTCATGTCTATCTAGAAAGTATGTTTGGTTTTCGCGGTCGAGAACTGCAAAGTGGCCTCCACGGTCCCGCGTGGAAGCGGCGGCCCACAGCCCCAACGGGGCGTATTGGGTAGCCCCTTGCTTCGCTCTGCGAGCTACGCAGGGTGAGCGGTACTCCGCGAACCCTGGGTGCGAAAACGTTTGCGGAATTCTTTCATCATGCCTGACGCCACTGGCCGAGGTCACACCGTCGCGTGAGTACGGCCTCGAACAGCTCGCACGTTCCCCTGTTCGTGTCGTTCGAATCCGTACTCGCAAGATGGTACGCCTTCGGCCAGTGGCGTCAGGCATGAAAAACTTAAAAACTCCCGAAAACCCAGGGTTCGCCCGGGTACGGGCTCACCCTGCATAGCTCGCAGAGCGAAGCAGGGGGCTACCCAAGGCACCCCTTCGGGGCTAAGACAGGCGCCGCCAAAACACATATCGTGCTGGAAACCTTGATCACATCCTCACGGAATGGTAATCGTAACCGTTCGTTCCTGACCGTTTTGACCGTCATATACATGCACGGAACCGTCTTCGAGGGCCAGCCAGAATCCATCAGTGGATGTCCCGCTGCCGATGATATTATCGTGAAGCAACGTTGCGAGTTTAACCGGCTGCCTATCCGGTCCAATGCGAAATACACGACCCTCTTCCGTAACGGCAAATATCGTATCCCCCACAACGGATCCGCGACAGATCTCGCCATCCAGCGCGATGGAATGATCTCCGATAAGAATATTGTGTTTTTCGCGGTAAACAGGGACATCGTTCAAAACGCCGATCAGCAGTTCGGGAGGCTGAGTGTCATTGATCCTGGTCAACGTCCACTCTTGAGAATCGCTCCGGTGAACGGCCATCAATCCTACCCGCATAGACGCCAGGATCTTGTTGTCATTGGCAAATGCCATGCTGATCGCTGGTTTTTCAACATTCAGGACGGACGCATTCGCATGTACCAAATCAACAATGGCAAAAAAGTATTTGTCGTTGTCAACATCGTATCCTGTAACGGCAACGAGACTTCGTTTTGCGTCAAACGCCCATGCTGGTCTCTGTAGATATCCTTCTTTCCGCCAAACCAGCCGACATGTCCCATCCATCGGATTAATCGCATAAACACCATCAAGCGTCAACAGTATATATTCTCGCAATGTCGCGGACCATTCCACGTGACGGGCGCTTCCATCCGGGCTGTTCGTGCTACCGGCTTTTCCGTCCTGCTGCCAGAATACCGTGGCCTTCGGATATTTCGGATAGTGTTTAAAGAGGGAAGCCGCATCGCGATATCCGATCGTTGTCATACCGGCAAACATATTGGGATTGTCAAAATGGTGAATCGCCGTTCGTGTCACCAGCTTCGCATCCGGTTCTGAACAGCCGCCATCGACGACGAAAAGACCCAGGGACAGTATGAAGACGAACCTATGCCGTTTTATCGCGTTCATCGCGCTACTCCTGGTGATGTTTTGTATACTCATTCTTTATTCTTTCATAGAAACCCATTCTCTCGCAGTTTGTCCATGGTCAGCCCGCCGCCGTCACGGAGCGGGCCTGCTTTCAGGCATTTCAGTACATATTTGCCGATGACGTCGGTTTCGATGTTGACCTCGTCGCCGACGCGCAACTGGCCCAGCGTGGTTTCGCGGAGTGTTGTGGGGATGATGGCCACGCCGAAGCCGTCGCGGCGGGCGGCGGTGAGCGTCAGCGACACGCCGTGGATGGCGATGCTGCCTTTGACGACCATGAGGTCGGTCAGGTCGGCCCCAGCGGTGAACTCCAGTTCGCGCGACGCGCCGTCGCGGACGCGCGAAAGCCTCGCCAGGCCGTCCACATGGCCTTGCACCAGATGGCCGTCCAGGCCGTCGCCGAGGCGCAACGCGGGTTCAAGATTCACCCGCGCCTGCCGTGTCAGCCCGCCCAGCGTGGTTCGCGAAAGCGTCTCGTGGATTACGTCGAAAACTCCCACGCCCTCCCGCACCGCCGACGCCGTCAGGCAGACGCCGTCCACGGCCACGCTGTCCCCCACGCGAAGCCCCGCCGCCAGCGGCCCCAACGAAATCGCCACCCGCCGCCCACACCGGGCCGACTCCACGCCCTCGACACAACCCACATGACGAATAATGCCTGTAAACATGGGGATATCGTAAGGGCAGCAGCGACAAGTGACAAGCGGCAAGTGACAAGAGATAGAAACGAAAGCCACTAGCCACAAGCCACAAGGGTTTTCGCCACAACATGGTAAAATCACACCTCCCATTCGAGAGAGGGGTCTCGATGCTCCGCAGACTCGTGGCTCGGTGTTACATGTGCACACCGGCAGTATGTCCTGGTTTATGACAAATCGCGCCACACCTGGTGGCTTGTGGCTGATGGCTTCTTTTTTGCGGCGGGTGCGTACAATTCATCATGGATTCAACATCGAAAAACGGGAGACGGCATGTTTGAGACATTGGACAAGATGATGTCGGCGGGGTTTGGGGCGTTGACGATGACTCGCGAGAAGGCTGAGCAGTTGTTCGACGATGCCGTCAAACGCGGGCGGCAGCAGCGAGGCGATCAGAAAAAGTTCGTGGACGACGTGATGGACTCGGCCACGCGGGCGCGGAACAATCTGGAGGAGATGATCGACAAGCAGATTCGTTCGACGCTGGCGTCGCTGAATCTGCCGTCGCGCGAGGATCTGGCCCGCGTCGAAGCCAAACTCGACGCCCTGCTGGAGTGTTGTCCGGAATCGACCGTGGCCGGCGCGAAAAACGATTGAGGAAACGGCGGCGTTTTTTACCACTGAGGCACAGAGGATACAGCGAAGTAGACTTTCGGCCTCGAAAGACGTTTCGCGGTACACGACATCCTGCAGCGCAAAGAGGCAAGCCATCGCGAGAGATTTGCACGCTGCCCAGTGCCACTCTCTGTGATCCTCTGTGCCTCTGTGGTAAAAAACGCCGCCCTCGAAAACCATCAATGAAACTTCGCCATTTTCGTTTCGGCAGGACCATCAAGCACCTGCGGCGGTATCATCATATCGCGCGGGTGCTGATGAAACATGGGCTTGGCGAGTTGGCGGGCGGGCTGCGGCACCGCGTGTCGCTGCGGATTCGCACGGGCGTGACGCTCAAGCAGCCGATGCGAAACGGGCTTTCCCGCCCACAACGTCTTCGGCTGGCGTTGGAGGAGCTTGGACCGACGTTTGTCAAATTCGGGCAATTGCTCAGCACGAGGCCGGACCTGCTTCGGCCGGATTACATCGAGGAGCTCGAAAAACTTCAGGACCAGGTGCCGCCGGAGGACTTCGACCGCGTGCGAACGGACATGGAATCGCAACTGGGAGGCCCGCTGGAGGATTTTTTTCCGCAACTCGACGCCCAGCCGATCGCCGCGGGCAGCATCGCGCAGGTATATCGCGCGACGACGCGTGACGGCCGAATCGCCGCCGTGAAAGTCCGCCGCCCCGGCATCGTGCACGTCATTCGCACGGAATGCGAAATTCTCGAAGGGTTCGCCGGGCTGGTGAATTCGACGATGGAGGACACGCACGGGATCGACCCGGTGCGTGTGATTCGCGAGTTCACGCAGGCCGTCACGCGGGAAGTGGATTTCCAGAACGAACTGGCCAATTTGCGGCAATTCCGGCGGAATTTCCGCGACGACGCGACTGTGCACATCCCCAGGCCTTACGAGGACTACTGCCGCGACGGCATCATCACGATGGAATTCATGCACGGCGTCAAGCCGACGGTGGCGGCCTCGCTGGCGGAGGCGGGGCTGGATCCGCAGGTCGTCGCGCGGACGGTCAGCGGGTTTATTTTGAAACAGATTTTCGATTTCGGATTTTTCCACACCGATCCGCATCCGGGGAATTTGTTTGTCGAGGCGAACAACGTGGTGGCGGTGGTGGATTTCGGCCAGGCCGCCCGGCTGACGCGGAGCGATCGCGCGTTGCTGGGCGAGGTGATTTTGGCGGTGGTGGACGTCAGCGCGTCGCGGCTGGTGCGGGCGTTTGGGCACGGCGGCATGCTCGACGACACGCCCAGTCTGCCGGCCCTGACGCGTGAACTCGACGTCATGCTCGAAACCTATCACGATCTGCCGATGGGTGAAATTCCGTTTTCACACATCATGCACCAGACGTTCGCCATCATCCGCGAACACCGCGTGCATCCGCCGCCGGAATTCACCATGATGCTCAAAAGCCTCATGGTCAGCGAGTCGATGGCCCGCTCGCTGCACAGCGAGTTCACGCTGATCGAGCACCTTCGCCCATACGCGGCCCGGCTGCGATGCCGCCAGTTGGACCCGCGTCGCGTCGTGCGTCGCGGCTACGGTACGCTGCGCGACGTCGCGGGGCTGATGGAATCCCTGCCCGACGATGTCAGCACGATCGTCGAGAAACTCAAAACCGGCCAGGTCCGCATACACCTGGAGCACGAACATCTCGACAGCCTGGTGCGGATGCTGGACATCAGTTCCAACCGCGTCAGTTTCGGCATGGTGATCGCCGGGCTGCTGGTGGCGTCGAGTTTGCTCGTGCAGCGGCCCGAGGAATTCATCATGGGCCTGGCCAGCCTGCAAACCTTCGGCATGATCGGCTACCTCCTGGCCGCCATCCTGGGCCTGTGGCTGGTGGTGTCGATCATCCGCAGCCGAAAAGTGTGAGGGGACGTTTTTACCACAGAGACACAGAAGATACAGAGACGTATACTTTTCGAACTCGAAAAACATTTCGCGACGGCTTGCCTCTTTGCGCTGTTACATGGTGTACAACGCAAAACGATCCTTGATATCAACCGTTTTGCGACTACTGTTTTGGAATACGCGTCAGAATAACATCACGTATCTGGGCGGGGTTCAACACGCAACATTTATAGGATTTTCCCTGTCCGACGGCACGCACAGTGACTGCATTTTTTGTGATCTCCACACTGGATATTTGATCGTACGCTATCTGAAATTCTACGACCCTGAGACCCCCCGGACGATCATACCCCTTTCCCGTCACCATCTCTTCATATACTTGGATCTCTGTTTTTTTGATACTTCGGAGAGTCAGTATCGGATAAATCAGTACACTGACGAGTATGAATGCGCCGCCCGCAAGCCATCCGACCGCTTCCTTGTCGAGGAGTTTCGCGTCGGCGATTCTCTCCTTTTCGATTTCCTGATTCGCCGCCATCGCGGCAGCGTCCGTTTCAACCATCTTCCGCGTCTCCCGGATGGTGTCTCGCACACCGGAAGCCTCGTTCCATAAGTGAACCGCCGTACCGAAACACACGACGGAAACCACGACAATGAAAACGGCCATGACCACCCATGTGCGAGTGATTTCGGGGTTGCCTTTCCCGTTTCCTGCGATCAGCAGCTTGCCCATCATGACCTTCTCCTTTTCCAGGCCCGTTCTTGCGAGGGCTTCAAAATGAAAAACCCTGTCCGACGTGGACAGGGCGATCCGAACCATCATTGACGTGGGGGCGGCGCGTAAAAGGGACGCCGCCGTATGCGTCTGCCTCAAGGCTCGCCAAAGCCCGTGCCTGAACACAACAACAGCATCCCAGGAGGGACGCTTTGCGAACAGGCACGGGAACACAGGAAACCTTGGCGATTTTGAGGCATTCCCAAAGAATATAACGCCATCGTCACAGCGGCGTATTTGTCAGCAACAGATTCAGGCGATCTCCTGCACAAGTAAACCAATCCGGCGTAGCCGGACGTGGATCATATCACCACAAGCACATTCTATCCCATGGTTCAGGCCCCCGGCAAGCCCTTGCCCGAGGTAAACGTATTCTCGTGACACGGGTACTTCAGCCAGGGCAATTGCATGTATTTTCCTCTTTTTTCACGAGATACATGTTCAGGCGCCGCCGGCCGCAGGCCCTGCCAGTTTGCGTTGTAGATCGTTGTGGCAGGCAAAGCGTTCAGTCGCTCACACCGTTTTACAACGCAAAATGGCAGGGCCTGCGGCCAGTGGCGCCTGAACATGAAAGCCCGTGCGAACCAGGGATGTACATACGTTTACCCCAGCTTCGCCCACAAGACATTGATTTTTCCCCGCCGCGCGGGTACGCTCCGGCCAATCTATTTCAAGGAGAACGTCATGGCCTTTGTTCGTCATCCGAATAATCCGTTGCTGAGTCCGAGCGACGTCAACCCGACGCGCGGCGATCTGGAGATTCTTTGCACATTCAATCCCGGCGCGGTGCGGTTTGGCGGGGAGATTCTGCTGCTGGTGCGCGTCGCGGAGAAGCCCGTCGCCACCGACGACAACGAATTGGCCACCTGTTTCTTCGATCCCGCCAGGGGCGAGTTGGTCGTCCTGCGAATCAACAAGAAGGATCCCGACCTGGTGTACGACGACCCGCGCGTGTTCACGTACAAAAAGCAGGGCTACCTGACGAGCGTGTCGCATCTTCGGTTGGCCCGCAGCCGCGACGGCGGCAAGACGTTCACCTTCGACGACGCGCCCGCGATGGCGCCGGACTGCCCGGACGAGATGTTCGGCCTGGAGGACGCCCGCATCACGCTCGTCGAGGGGCGGTATTACATCAATTATTCCGCCATCAGCACGCGCGGCGTGGCGACGCGGCTGGCGGTGACCGACGATTTCAAGACGTTCACGAAGCTCGGCACGATGTTCACGACGAACAATAAGGACATCGCGATTTTCCCCGAGCGCGTGCGTGGGCAGTTCGTCTGCCGGCATCGGCCCGACGGCGGCATGTTCAACAAGCCCTCGATCTGGACGGCCTGGTCGCCGGACATGATCCACTGGGGGCAGCACGAAATGACGCTCACCTGCACGCCGGGCACGTGGGAAGGCAGTCGAATCGGCTGCGGCGCCCCGCCGATCAAAACCCCCGAAGGCTGGCTGGAAATCTACCACGCCGCCGACGCCAACGGCCGATACTGCCTGGGCTCGATGCTCTCGGACCTCGACCGCCCCGAGAAGGTGATTTGCCGTTCCAGCCGCCCGGTGCTCGAACCGACGACCGACTACGAAACGATCGGCCTGTACAAAAACGCCATCTTCTCCAACGGCCTGGTGGTCGACGACGACGGCGTGATGACCGTCTACTACGGCGCCGCCGACCGCGTCGTCGCCGCCGCTTCGTGCAAACTCACCGACATGATCGCCGCGGCGAAGCGGTGAGTGGACGCGAGTTTTTACCACAGAGACACAGAGAACACAGAGAAAGACACACGATATTCGTAAAATGTTTCGCAGTGACTTGCCGGTTTGTGCTGTAGGGTGTTGTAAAAGCAAAACGTTTTTTGTTCCACAACATCCTACAGTGCAAACCGGCAAGCCATTACGGAACATTTCACGACTACCCCAGGGTGCACCATGATTCGACGTACGATCGCTGCCGTGTTCGTGTGCCTGTTCTGTTCCGGCTGCGCCAATATCGTGGCCGATTTCGTTCTCCACGAAGGCTCCAACCGGGGCACGCCGCTTACAGTTACGCATGACTTTCCGGCCACGATTCCGTTTGCGCAGGGACACACCGTGTGCGTGCAGGACCCCCCTCGCGTGGACCTGAAGGTCTGGGTCGTCCAGCCGCGGCATTTCCTGGCCGAGTTGTGGATCGGTGAAGAAAAAAACCTGGCCGTTCCCGAAGGATGGGTTCCCGAAGACTGGTTTATTGCGACCTTCCCGCCTCAGCCGGTGTCGTTCTGGTATCCGGGGGCACCCGCGGGCTCCCTTAACCTGCACCTGCAATGGTTCACGAAAGAATCCACTCCGGAGGTGACGCCACGCGGAACCGTCGTCCTTTTGCACGGACAGGGCGGCTGCATGCGAGTGCATTTTTCCTCGTGGTCCTGGGTTACCGCCGGCTATTTGGCCAACGCGGGGTATCGTGTGGTCATGATCGATCTTCGCAGCCAGGGCGATTCCACGGGCGCGGAGCTTGGCTTTGTCATCAAGGACGCTCAGGACGTCAGCCGGGTGCTGGACTGGCTGGAACAGTATGACCTGTTGACCAGGCCCGTTGGCATCATGGGGCATTCGTACGGCGCGGCCACCGGCGGATTGGCCATGCTCAAGGATCCCCGCATTTCCACGGCGATTCTTTCCGGCACGCCGATGCAATGGCGCGATGTGCTCGAATTCCAGTTGTCGCAAAAATGGATCTGGAAATGGATGCCCACCTTCGAACGGGAACGGATGTTTGAAATCCTCAGCAGGCGAATGGGGCATGAGGCCTACAACCTTGACGGCCGGGAGTTTGCCCTCCAGTCGACGAAACCCGTGATGCTTCTCCATGGCCGAAAGGACAACAACGTCCCCATCGAGCACGCCCTCGCGATGTACCAGGCCAGGCCGAAAAATTCGAAACTCGTCCTTTTTGAAACCAGCGGCCACGGCGACTATTTCTGGAGCCACTTCGACGAAATCCGCACGCTATGCCTGTCCTGGTTCGCCGAGCATATGAAAGAATAAGTTTTTCGCCGCCACTACAATTTCTCGCCGTCGGTTTTCGTCAGGCGTTCTACGCGGAGGCGGGTGATTTTTCGTTCGTCGGCGGCGAGGATTATGAAGCGGGCATCGAAGGCGTCGAACGTTTCGCCCGGCTGCGGAATGTAGCCCAGTTCGCTGAAGACCAGCCCGGCGATGGTGATGTAGTTTTCGTCCTCGGGCACGTCCAGGCCGAGGGCGTCGTTGAGGTCGTCGATATATAGTTTACCGTCGGCCTCGATGGTCCGTTCGTCCACGCGGCTCAGCAGGGCGGGCTCGCCGCGGTCGTACTCGTCGCTGATTTCGCCGACGATCTCCTCCAGCACGTCTTCGATGGTCACCAGGCCGGCCGTGCCGCCGTATTCGTCCAGCACGATGGCCATGTGAATTTTCCGCCCGCGGAACTCCTTGAGCAGGTCGTTGAGGGGCTTGCTTTCGGGAACGAAAATCGGTTTGCGAATGATGGCCCGCAGTTCCACCGGCGAGGCCGAGCCGACGTGCCGGAGCAGATCTTTGGCGTAGAGGATGCCGATGATGTTGTCGAGATCGTCGCTGTAGACGGGGATTCTGGTATGCCCGGCGCGAACGACTTCATCGCACGCCTGCTGCCAGGTGGTCTCCACAGGCAGCGCGAAGAGGGCGGTTCGTGGCGTCATGATTTGGCCGGCCTGGAGGTCGCCGAATTCCAGGGCGGACTCGATCATTTTGACTTCGTCGCGTTGGACGGTGCCCTCGGCGACGCCGTCAGTGGCGGCTTGCAGGATCTGTGCGATGGTGGCATCCTCGCGATCCTCGGACGTTTCGTTCGCGCCGGCGAGTCGTCGGACGGGGATGTCACACGCGAGCATGATCGCGACGACGGGGTAGAACAGGAATCGCAAGGCCAGCAGGGGCGCGTAGCAGACGGCGATGACGCGTGGTGTCGCGTGGGCCGCCCAGGCGTGGGGGATCGCGACGCTGAAGACGGTGACGAGTCCCGCCGCCACGGCCAGGGCAGCCAGCGCGGCCGACCACTGCCAGCCGGTGTCGTTTTGGAAGCCGTACAGCAGTAGCGTGACGAGCGTGAGGTTGGCGAGCGTTCGGCCCAGCGACGCGGTCATTCGCAGCGGCGCGAGATGGCGTTCGAGGAGGACCATGCGACGCGGGCGGTCGTGGAATTGTTCGCGCAAACCGGCCCGGCGGACGCCGTGAAACGCGCACTCCGCCAGCGAGAAAAATCCCGACACGATCGCGGCCAGGGCAGCGGCCCAGATCAGCCAAGCCAAGGGCATTCTCCGACGCGCGTTGATTGATCGCCCCGCGAACCGACGCAACGCAACGCCAACCCGCGACAGGCGGCCAACACGCCGCCGAAGCGTATTCTAGTGTCCCCCGCGACGGCATGCGACGCAAAAACGGGGAAATCCTGGAGCGAACACATCCATTTTATTGTTTTTCGTACGGGATTCTGAACTCGGCGCGACTGGCCGCAGGCCCTGCCCGTTTGCGTTGCGAAACGTTGTGAGCGACTGAACGCTTCGGCTGGCACAACGATCTGCAACGCAAAATGGCAGGGCCTGCGGCCAGTCGCGCCTGAACATGAAGATCATTCAAAAACAGGGCATTCCGATACGATTGTCTTGGTCCGAAATCCGAACCGTGGTTTTCTCTGTATCCGGGCGTCAGTCTACGATGACGACAGGCAACGCGACGGGCACCGGCACCGCCTGGACCTCCACCGCCCGGGCCTTCGCCGCTTTGGCCGCCTCGGCCGCTTTCTTCGCTGCCTCTTCCGTCATCGGCGCGTCGTCGGTCGGGGCGGCCTCGGCGGGCGTGTCGCCTTCGTCGGATTCCTCTGCCGCGGTGATCGCGATGGTCGCGATGTGGCCGACGAAGAGGTTGATCTCCGGGCCGTTGTCCATCTTGAACTTAAGGTTCTTGCGTTCCAGCTTGCCGCTCATCGTCGAGTTGCTGTTGAGCGTGAGCGTGACTTTTTCCATGTTTTCGGCATCAAACTCCATCGCGGAGATGTCGGTAAGTTTCACCTTCTGTTTTCCGGTTTCCGTCTGGACGGTCACGTCCGCGTCCGTCAGCGTGCCCATGACGGCGTCCTCGTTTCGCAGCAGAACCTGGGCCGTCGCCTTGGAGGCGGCCTCCTCGGTGCTGAACTCCACGCGAGCGACCATGTTGATCGACACGTTCAGCGTCGCGCCCAGCGCGAGCTTGGCGGAAAATTTATCCGCCGTCAGCAGCCCCGACAACACCGAGCCGTTGCGGAACATCGCGCGGTGAAGCCCGCCGTCGGGCGTGTCCGTGACGATACGCGACACGGTATCCGCATCGAGCTTAATCTTGCCGTGAAGCGTGCTGAACTCCAGCGACGGTTTGTCGGCCAAATACAGCCGCTGCCCGTTGCGGAGCACCACGAACTGGTCAGCCACCTTGACGTCCGCCGGCTTCTCGGGCGAAATTTTAAACGCCGCCGAGCGGAAATCCGTCGGCGCCAGCGTGACGCTGTTTTCGCTGTCCCGCTTGATGACCACGCTCGACGTCAAATCGCCCGCCAGAATCTGCCCGTCCGTCAACGCCACCTGCGCGTACGCGTCCTCCTCCTGCGGCATGAGCACGCCCAACACCTTGTCAGCCGGGATTTTCATCTCGCCGAACACCGTCTTGACGACGAACGTTTCGGTGGCGATCGTGCCGCGGATCTGGTCGCCGTTTCGCAGGACGGCCAGGTCGTCCTTGGCGTCGCGGGGGATCTCCAGCCGATCCATCACCGTCCCGCCCGAGGGCATGTTCAGGAGGATTTCGCGGAGCGGGGCGGGCAGTTTGCCCAATTCGGCGGCCACGTCGAAACTCTTCATGAACGCCTTGGCTTTTTCGGGGTTGGGCTGCTGGCTTTGGAAGAAGCACAAGGCCACGGGCTTGTTGGGTTCGACGGTGAGGTCGTAGAAGTACATGACTTCGTTGGTGCCGGATTTCCACTGGATGCGTGGTTTGGTTTTGGCGGCCGGGCTGGCGATGACGTGGACGATCACGGGCCGGTTGGAGTTTTCGCGGTACATGGTGGCGAAGGCCCAGTCTTTGGCTTCGATGTTTTTCGCGCCCCGGCTGCCGGCGACTTCGTGGATCGTCGAGCCCATGCGGTTGCGATAGCACAGCGCGACGCGGAACGGCTCGGACGATTCGTTTTCGAAGATGTCGACCCAGCGGCAATAGCCCTGTTTTTCGTCGACGTAGATCCGTCGCGACACGCGGACGTTGCCGTATTGCCACGGGCCGATTTCGATCTCGCGCTTGTCCTCGCTCATGCGACTGCCGCCGCCGGAAAACTCGTTGCCGTCGGTGATCGTCAGCCGCATGCCGTTGCTGTACGCGTTGTTCACGCCGCTGCTGACCCCGCCGACCCCGTTGATATCCCAGCGGTTGCCCAGCCCGTCCTTCACGTCCCAGTTAAACGACACGCCCTGGCCGTCCGGGATGTGCAGGGCACTCTTGTTGTCCTGCGCCCACACCGAACCCGCCACCAGACAGCACACCGTTATCAAGCAAATCGACACTATCGCGAATCGTGTACGCATGGAAAGCACTCCTGTGCCAGAAATTTTCAGCGTTTTGTGTTCAGAACGTTGTCAAAAAACCCCGCAAGAAAAATCGTGGTCTTCCCTTCACCTGGAACAACCGGAACATCACGGATTGGCCTCCCCGGTCTCGCGTTGGAGTGCCGGCCTACAGCCCCAACGGGGCGTCTTGGGTAGCCCAGGGTGAGCGGTACTCCGCGAACCCTGGGTGCGAGTGTTTTCGAGTTTTTTTCACCGTGCCTGACGCCACTGGCCGAGGCCGTGCCGTCACGCGAGCGCGGCATCGGACGATCCGCACGTTCCCCTGTTCGCGTTGTTCGGTGCCGCACAGGCCAATGTGTGCGCCCTCGGCCAGTGGCGTCAGGCACGGTCCGGGGGAAAAAAGGGCCTCGTTCCCCAGGGTTCGCGGAGTACCGCTCACCCTGGGCTACCCAAGACGCCCCTGTCGGGGCTGTGAACCGGCGCTCCAAACGCCAGACCGGGGAGGCCAATCGGTTGTGTTCCACATCTGCCATGCTAGAAATTCCAACAATTCCCAAACCGCATAACGCATTTTTCCGTTCTACGCACGCATCAAACGTCCCGTCCCTGCGTCGTCAAAAATCATCGTCGTCATCAAAGAACATCTCGTCGTCGATAAGAAGAACCTCCGCGCCCTCTGCCGTCGCGGCCGCCTTGGATCCGCCGAGTTTTTCGATGATCGACCCCACACGCTGGCGGACCTCCGCGTCCTTGTCCTGCGTGTATTTCAGCAGGCAGGGCACGATCTGCGCGCCCATGCGAAGCAGCTCCTCGCTGGCGGCATCGCGGTCCTTGTAACTTTCGCTGTAGAGTTTCGCCACGAGGGCGTCGACCTTCTTCACCACGTCGTCGGGCGGCAACGCCACGCTCTGCTCGAGCTTGACCAACTGCCCCGCGCCCAGTTTCAACGACGGGCCTGACATGACCTGGAACGTCAGCTCCTCCTGCGCCAGCCGGCCGCGATGCACCGACTTATCCCACAGCGTCGCGGTGACCCGGCCAGGCTGATTGGCCGCGAACTCCATCTTGCGAACGTTGCTCGGACGCAGCCGGACCGTGCCCACGTCGGTGACGATGGTAAACCGCTCGTCGGTGAACCGCCCCATCAACGCGTCGCCGTTGTTGAGCTGAACCTCCGCCAGGTACGGGCTGGCCTTTTCGTCCCGGTTGTACTGGATCTGCAAAATCATGTCGCGCGGAATGTCGAGCGTCTTGTCCAGCTTGGTCAGCTTCACCGTCAGCGTCGCGTCGTCGATCATGCCCCCCAGCAGCGAGCCGTTGACGAAACTCGCGCGGTGCAACGCGTTGCCCGGATTGTCCATCGTGATGTTCTGCAAATCCTGGCCGCGAAGCTCCACCAGCCCGTGTCGCGTGCGGAACCGGATGGCCAGGGCGGCCGAGTCAAACTGCAACTGGTCGCCCGTCCGCAGCACCATCACCGGGCCTGTAGGATCGGTGGTTTCGGGCTTGTTTTTGGTGATTTGATAGGAAAACTGCCGGATTTTCGACAGCGGGAATTTCAGCGGCTCGCCGCCGGTGGGGAGATTCAACAAAATCAACGTGTCCGCCGCCAACTCGCCGGAGATGACCTGGCCGTCCGTCGTCATCACGCAAACGTTCTGCCCGAGGCAGGACATGCCGATCACGTCGTCAGCCCTGATCTCCAGCTCGCCGAACAGCGTCGTCATCTTGTACGACGCATTGCCGATTCTTCCGAAGAGCGGATCCTCCTCGTTGTTATTGCGGATGATGCAGTCGCTGGTGTCGCTGCGGGTCAGGTCCACGCCGCCCGTGCCGCCGGGCGCGAAATTCCACAGCAGTTTCCGCACCGCCGCCGGCAGATCCTTCATGTATTTCGCGCTGCGGAAGTCTTTCATCATTTTCGCGTGTTCGTCGAGGGTCTTGCCCTGCGACACGAAATTGCACACGATCACGCCGCTTTTGGGGGGGATTTTCACCTCGTACCGCATCTGCACGGTGTTGCCGTTGACCTGCATGTTGGGCCTGTTCTTGGCCCGGCTGTCGGCGAAGATGTGCAGCGTCACGGGCACGTTGCCGCCGCCCTGGTTGCATTGCGTCGCGACGGCCCAGTCCTCCGCGGTGAGCTGATTCTTGCCCGCGGACGTCAACTGCGTGTCGATATTCCAGTTGGTGTACACGTACTGGATCAACTGGACGTTCATCTCCTGGTCGGAGGGATTTTCCATGATCGTCAGCCAGCGCGCCAACGGGGCGTCCTTGAAGACCTTCACCCGCCGCGTCAAAACGACGCCGCCGAGATTGAAGGGCCCGCCCTGAATCTCGTCGCCCTCGGCATTGATGGCCGCCTGGCCCGAACCGGGGAACCCCCACCCGCCCGTGCCGTTGACCATGATCTGGCAGGACATCGCGCTGCTGAACGCGTTGTTCGTGCCGCTATTGACGTACATCCCGCCGTAAATGTCCCAACGGTAACCGCCCGAGTCGGTCATCACGTACGGCCGAAGCTGAACGTCCTGCGTCCTCTCGATGAACAGCCCCTTGATGTCCAGCACGTTCTGGGCCGCCTGACGCTGCGCAGCCGCGTCCAGCTTGAGCCCCGCCGCCGACACCGCGGCCAGGCTCACCGCCAGCGCCATCCACAACCCCGATCGAGTCCTGTTCATAGTGTCATCCTTTTTCGCATGCCTCATGGGACGCACGCCCGCAACAAACGTTTCACGAAAGGCTTTGTTTCAATCACGCAATCGTCGCAATCCGCGCACCACCATTAATGACGCCGCCCGACGAACGAATAATGCAGCCAAATAGAAATTTCATCCACGCGGCCTCGGGACCGTCGCATCGTATTATCCCATTTTTGGCTGTAGGCCGTGGGCTGTAGGCTGTAGGGGCAGGCTTATGACGGATTGGGTCCAATGATTCATAAGCCTGCGCCTACAGCCCACAGCCTACAGCCCACGGCCTTTTTGCGAAAAAATTGGCACGTAGGATACGTTGGCCCTGCGTACGGCTTCACAACCACCACATCGTCATGATACTATCGCGTTTGTGAAGGCAGGCAAAACAAAATTTCGTCTCCTGGCGGTGGATCTGGACGGCACGCTGCTGACGGGCGACAAGCGGATTTCCCCGCGGTCGCAGGCCGCCCTTGCCCAGGCCAGGCGGGCGGGCGTGCACATCGTGCTGGCGTCGGCCAGACCGCCGCGAAGCGTCATGCCGTTCTACACGCAACTGGAACTCGACACGCCGATGATCAACTACAACGGCGCGCTCGTCTACGACCCGCCCTCGCAACGCGTGCTCGCGCATCGGCCGATCCCCGCCGACATGGCCGCCGACCTCGTGCAGACCGCCCGGGCGCAACACCCCGACGTCGTCGTCTCGGCGGAGGTGCTCGACCGATGGTTCACCGACCGCGTCGACGACCGGTACATGACCGAAACCGCCCGCCATTGCCGCCCCGACGTACTGGGGCCGATCGACGAATGGCTCAACCGCCCCGTCACCAAGCTGCTGCTGCTGGGCGAACAACCCATGCTCGCGTCGCTGCGGCGGGGGTTTGAGCGGACGCACGCGCACCAGGTCACGATGGTCCAATTGGAGGGATTTTTGCTGCAACTCATGCACGCGACGACGTCGAAGGCGCAGGCCCTTCGCGAGGTAGCCGCGGAGCTGGGCGTCGCCCGCGAGGAGACGCTGGCCATCGGCGACAACGCCAACGACGTCGGCATGTTGCAGTGGGCCGGCACGAGCGTCGCCGTCGCCAACGCCTGCCCCGAAGCCCTCGCCGTCGCCGACCACATCGCCGACCACCACGACAACGACGGCGCCGCCAAGGCCATTGAACAGTTGGTGCTGCACGGGAAAAATTGAGGCCGTCAATCCTTCATCGTGTCGGCGGCGGCTTTGAGGTTTTCGCGGTACTGTTGAAAGGCCGCCCGGCCGGCGCGGCTGAGGCGGCAGATCGTTCGCGGCATTTTGTCCCGGAAGGTTTTCTCGATCTCGACGTACCCGCCGGCTTCCAGCTTCGTCAGATGCGAGGAGAGATTGCCCTTGGTCATGCCCGTCTCGCGAAGCAGATAGAGAAAATCGGCGGCATCGACAAAATACAGCACCGCCATGATCACCAGCCGTCCCGGCTCGTGAATTAACCTGTCCACCTGAAGTATGGCCCGCATATCCCGCTTCACGGCCTGTTCCCCTCCGGAGTTTCCGTCTTGGTCTCCACAAGGGGATTCTTACGAACAAACGCCCGCAAGGCAACCCCCCCGCTGACGATAAAAGCTACGCCAATCAGGCTGAAGTATCCCCCCGTGACCAGGGTGTCATCAAAGTGCAAAAAGAACATGACGAACCCCAGGACCACCGAAAACGCCGCTAAGGCCTGGAAGCGGCGTAATTGAAAATGCATACCTGTGAGGAATAAAATCCCGCCGCCGAAGACGCCAAACATCAGTGCATACCCGCGCTCCGCCATCGGATAGAACTCCGGAACCAACGCACACAAAAGCCCGATAACGCCGCCCCCAATGGCACCACCAACGATGATCAGCACCACCCGTTTTACAGTCCAAGTCGCCCCGCGAAGAACAACCATGCCCGCGCGAGGCTCGACCAGCCGGCTCTTGAGCCTTCTCGCGAGCCAGACTGTCGGCAGAGTCGCACCAAAGCACCACACCGCGAGCATGTAAGGCCACATGTCAAACCCACGCAGGGGGCCTATCGAAATCTGGACGGCCACGGAATCGCCCAGGAGTACCCGACCCAGAAAAAACATACCGATCCAGACGAACCCCAAGCCGTTCACCAGTTCGACGACGCCGCTCTCCATGTTGCCCCGTCGGACACGCCGGCCGATTTCGGCGATTTTCCGATCGGCCTCCTTCATGTCCGGTTTCACATCCGGTTCGCCCCCGTTCATGCCCTGATCGGTCCTGTTCGTGTCCGGGTTCTCCATCGCCATTCTCCTTGTAATACAAACCAGTTTGCATTACAAACCATCTTAGGGGATCGCCAAAGGGATGTCAACGATTTTCTCGTACCGAATGACTGTGGGTGTGCCCAGATGTTCTGGCACACGGCAGATTCACCGATTTTTCGCGGGAAACAACCGATGTTCCTCCCCGGCCTCGCGCGGCAATGACGGGCCACAGTCCCGAAGGGACGGCGTCGGGTAGCCCAGGGTGAGCGGTACGCCGCGAACCCTGGGACGATGGGTTATTCGGAAATCATTTCATCGTGCCTGACGCCACAGGCCGCATATCACACCGTCGCATGAAGGCGGCATCGGACGACGCGAACAAGGGAATGTGCACGTCGTTCGCCGCCGACAGCCCGCGCGTATGCTATGCGGCCCGTGGCGTCAGGCACGATGAAATGATTTCCGAATAACCTGTCCTCAGGGCACGCCCGAATACGGGCGAGGCCGGGGAAGGCCAACCCGTTCGTTTCCATGTAACGATGCTACCGTGTCATCTTTCGGGAACTATTGCTCGCCGCTTTCCGTTGCGGGCGCCTCTGTGGAAGCCGTAGAGGCAACGTGTAGTTTATCCCAGTATTTTTTTCGCTTCCTCGAAAACGGCTTGTGGCGTCACGTTGGACATGCATTCCAGATTTTTATCGCAACCAATCTTGCCCCGGAAGCACGGCGAACAGGGCACGTCGGCGGATACCGCGCGGTGCTTGGGGTCGAAGAGCGGCGTCCAGACGTCGGCATGGTTTACGGTATGAACGGTCACGGTGGGAACCCCCGCGGCCAATGCCATATGTTTGGTGCCACCGCAGGAAGCGATGAAAATCGAAAGCCGGCTCAACAGGGCCATCACGTCGCCCAGGTTTTTGGCGGCGGGCGCCAGTTGTATGTAGGACGGCATGTCGTGCGTGACGGCCTTGGCGAGATCTTCTTCGCCGGGACCGTAAAAAACGAAAATCCTGGCCTTATATTTTTCATACAGAAGTTTTGCCGTTTCCCTATATTGTCCGGCGGGCCAGCGGCGCGTTTCATATCGCGGAGTCGGATAGAACCCCATGATCATTTCGCCGTCTTTCACGCCCAGATCGTTATATGTTTGATCCCGGAAGGCCATCTCTTGCGGCGTCATATAATACTTCGCCAGCGGCGCGTGCTCATCCGGCCAGGTGAGTCCAAGATGTTTGAGACAGGCCAGTTTATAGTCGGATTCATAAAGGTGGTTGTTCGGAAACTTAACATTGTAGGCATAAAAGCTATGCCCGCATCGCCTCGCGCCCGCCCGCACCGGCGCGCCGCAGAAGGCGGTAATCATCGCCGGACGCGGATTGTTCACGGAAAGATCCACAACCCAGTCGTATTTGCGGGCGCGGATCCTGAATAGTTCTTTTACCGGATGTTTTCTGTCATAGGTAATGACATGATCTATATAAGGATTATTCGCCAACACCGGCGCGCCGTCCTTGTTCACCAGAAAATCCAGTTGCGCTTTGGGATAATTATGTTTCACCACCTGGGCGCACGGCTCGGTAAGAATAACGTCGCCAATTCCCTTAATGATAATGATCAGTATTTTGGAAGGTGTTTTTTCGAGTGATGGCATCTATAGTCTCCATCAATACGATTCTATTTTTTCGTTACATGGATTTCCAGGCAAATTTCCGGTTTTTACATCGTCCGGTTCATTCGCCGCTCCCCACGGACTCCCACCACGGCGTGAAATGTTGTTCCCGGCCGTCGAGATACACCACCTGGCCGATGGTTGACGTGAGGAGTCCGAACGCGTTGTCGCCGCAGGCGGCGGTCAGTTTGACGTACGGATCGTCCCACGGATGATCGCTCAGCGAGAATCGGCCGGTGTGGATGGGCAGGACCGCCCTGGCCTTGACGTCGACGGCCGCACGCACGGTTTCCTCCGGCAGCAGATGGCTGTGTCGCCACCGCATGTTGTATTGGCCGTTTTCCATCAGCGCCAAATCCACGCCGCCGAACCGCTCGCCGATCTCGGCGAAATGACTTCCATATCCGCTATCGCCGCTGCAAAAAACCCGACGCCCTGCCGTCTCAATCATGAACGACGCCCAGAGGGTTTTGTTTCGGCTGAGCCAACGGCCTGAAAAATGCCTCGCCGGCAACACATGCACGGTCACATCCGTCGCGAGGCGGAACGTATCGTGCCAGTCGCCCTCGTGAATGATCGCCGGATCGAACCCCCAATACTCCAGGTGCGATCCGACGCCCAGCGGGCAGACGACGGCCTTGACCCGCTGCCGCAACGCACGCAGGGTCGGGTAATCCAAATGGTCCCAGTGGTCGTGCGTGATGAGCAGGATGTCGACATCGGGCACGTCGTCGATCGAGTACGGGTACGGGCCGTTGAAGTCCCGGTTGAATCGCGCGAACGGCGCGGCGCTGTCGGAGAACACCGGGTCGATCAGGATGCGTTGACCACCCAGTTGCAGATAGCAACTGGAATGGCCCAGCCAAACGACCAGGTCGACGTTCCGGTCCAGGCCGCGAAAATCGATTTTAGCCATCGGCAGCTCCGCCGGTGGTTTGGGGCGTTCCATAGTGCCAAACAGAAATTTCAATATCGTGAAAAACCGATTGCCCTTTTTCGCGGACGTGAGCATCGTGGTCGGTTCGAGGTTTTTGAATTGGCCAACTTCGCGGTCGTAATTGGGCGACCGCTTGATGCGCTCGAGCCGCGGGCCGTCGGGAAGTTTGCCGAATCGCGGCGCGCAGGCGGACAGGCAGGCGACAATACCAGCCAAGGCCATAAGCTGCACCAGTCCTTTCACCATTCGTTTCACGGCTCACGCATCCGGCGACGTGGAGACGATAACCTGTGCGGGGCGGAGGAGCCTGCCTTTGAGGGTGTAGCCTTTTTGCACCTCGTTCAGGACGGTCTGGGGCGGCACGTCGCCGCTGGGCTGCTGGAGCAGCGCGGCGTGGAGCGACGGATCGAACGGCTTGCCGGCGGCGGCGATGACCGCCAAGCCAAACGCCGTCGCCGCCGCCAACGCGTTGTCGTGCACCATCTGCATGCCCGCCACCAGCGAGGCCGTGTCGTCGGGATGCGCCTTCGCCGCCGCCAGCGCCCGCTCCATGTCGTCGAACATTGGCAACAGCGCCTTCAGCAGCGACTCGTTGGCGAACTCGCGCGCCTGCTCGACGTCGCGATGCACGCGTTTCTGATAATTCGCGTAATCCGCCGACACCCGCTGCAACCGCCCGAGCAAATCGTCCCGCTCCGCCTGAAGCGCCACGGCGTCGCCCGCGCTGGCCGGCGGGGCCGACGAACAGGCGCACGACTCGCACGGCGCGGGTTGATGCGATTCCGATTCGTGATTTCCATGCTTATTTTTGTGCTGACCCATAATCGTTACCTGTAATTTTATTCGTCTTCACTGCGGTCCCAGCCGAAAAATTCTTCGACCTCTTTTGCGGTTGGACGCTTGCCGGCGGGCAGGTAAATATACCACCATACACCATATTTATCTATGACATCAAAGCAGCATGGGCTCCATGGAAGTGCGGTTATCGGGTTCACGATACGTCCGCCTTTTGACAATAACTCAAATGCCTTATGAACTTCTTCCTCAGCGTTAAAACCAAGAGCAAAACACATAATCGAACGCACGTTTCCCGACAGCATCATCTCGACAAGTTTCTGATTCGCATCCCCCGCCTCCGCTCCCACCTCCGCTAACGAAAAAACGGTTTCGCCGTCTCGTTGAAATTCCACATGGCCGTACGTTTCACCGGGATTCAGGCCATGGTGCGCCGATGTCAAACCCAACGCCTCTTCGTAAAATTTTACCGCTTCAATACTTCCTTTTACACAAATGCTTGCGCCCACGGCCATGAGGGTTTCTCGCTTTCGAACATATCCGTTATGAATTTGTCTTTAACGACAACAGATGCTCCATCGCCTTTTGGTGACCGTCGACGAAGATCTCCACCCATTTTGTATATTTTTCGCACGGGAATTCGCCGCATTCGCCGCAATGATTCAGTTGCTTTTCTTCACAGCACGTACGTAAACCACAGTTGCCGGACCAGCAGACACCTGTTTTAGTCCAACAACCATCGCAGAGCGGAGTTTTCTTCAGCACCGCTTCGGCCCCTTCATCGTTTCCGATCAATCCAATGCCTCGAAGCCACCCAACCAACGATTCCGCCGCGTTCACATCCTGTTGCGATGTGACTTTATATAGACCGCATTCGTTGCAATCCAGTCCGCAAGCGGCCATTTTCAACGGTTTCATAAACTCTCCACTTCGCCCTGTGTCTTCCTTACCTGTTGGCTACTGGCTATTGGCTACTGGCTCGCCGTCACGAAAAATACTCCTTCAGCTTCTCGAAAAAACTCTTGCGTTGCGGCGTGATGTTCTGGTCCTCGGTGGCCGCGAATTGTTCCAGCAGGCCTCGCTGGACAGACGTCAGTTTTCGCGGCACTTCGACGAACACCTGCACGTATTGGTCGCCCTTCTTGCCGCTGCGCGCGTTGGGCAGGCCTCGCTGTTTGAGCGTGATCACGTCGCCGTTCTGCGCGCCGGCGGGGACGTCGATCTCCTCGCGCCCGGTGAGCGTCGGCACGCCAAGTCTCCCGCCCAGGGCCGCCTGCGTGAAACTGATCGGCACCTGGCAGACCACGTCGTCGCCGCGTCGCCCCAGCAGTGGATGCTGCTTCACACGAACGTACACGTGCAGATCGCCACGACTGGTGCCGCTCGAACCCGGCTCGCCCTCGCCGCGCACGCGAACCACCTGGCCGTCCTGAATGCCCGCCGGCACGTGCACCGACAGCACGCGTTTCTTTTTCCGTCGCCCGCTGCCGCGACACTCGCCGCACGGGTCGGACACGATCTGCCCTTTACCCTTGCACCGCGGGCATGCGATCACCCGAACGCTCATGCCGAAAAAACTCTGCACCTGCTGCTGCACCTGGCCGTAGCCGCCACACTGCACGCATTTGTCAGGCGTCGTGCCCGGCTTGGCGCCGCTGCCCGAACACGTCTCGCAAAAATCCATCCGCTCGAATTCCAGCGTTTTTTCCACGCCGGTGGCGACTTGTTCAAGCGTCATCTCCACTTCGGTCTCGAGGTCCATGCCCTGATCGACCGCCCCGCCGCGACCGCCGCCACCAAACCCGCCGCCGAATAAATCGTTGAACATGGAAAATACGTCCTGAAATCCCATGTTCGAAAAATCGTGCATCCCCGCCCCGCGAAGCCCTTCATGCCCAAACCGGTCATACGCCTGCCGCTTCTGCGGATCGCTGAGCACTTCGTACGCTTCGGCGCACTCCTTGAATTTCGTCTCCCCTTCGGCCTTGTCGCCTTTGTAATTGTCAGGATGAAACTTCAGCGCCAACTTACGATACGCGCGCTTGACGTCATCGGCGCCCGCGGAACGCTCAACACCCAACACTTCGTAATAATCACGCTTGGTCGGCATAAATGAGTAGTACTATATACTTCTAGCCCCGAAGGGGCGCCTTGGGTAGCCCAGGGTGAGCCGTACTCGGCGAACCCTGGGGGCAGACGTTTATAACACCCAAGCCCCGTAGGGGCGTCTTGGAGTTTCACACATCCAAGGCGCCCCTGCCGGGGCTTGTTCTTTGGGGATCGCTACCCCAGGGCTCGCCGAGTACGGCTCGCCCTGGGCTACCCAAGACGCCCCTGCCGGGGCTGGATACCGGCACCACAAGCGCAAGGCTGGGAAGGCCGATCTCCCGTTTTCGTCATTCGAACGTCGTCATTGATTCGTCATTCGAATTTCATCATTCGGGCTTTACAGCCTACCGCACGACGCCCGGGATCGGGGCCGCTTCGTCGTCGTCTTCCTTGTACTCGGTGACCATGAGGTCGGTGGTGAGCAGGAGGCTGGCGACGCTGGCGGCGTTTTGCAGGGCCGTCCGGCTGACCTTCGCCGGGTCGATGATGCCCTCGGCCACCATGTCCACGTATTCGCCGGTCGAGGCGTTGTAGCCGATGTTGGCGCCCTTCTCCAGAATGTCCGCGACCACCACGCCGCCGTCGGCGCCGGTGTTCTCGACGATCTGACGCGTCGGCGATTCCAACGCCTTGGCCACGATCTCCACGCCGACTTTCTCGTCGCCCCTGGCCTTGGACGCGACCTTCCGCACGGCTTCGATGCAGTGCAGGAACGCCACGCCGCCGCCGGGGACCACGCCTTCCTGAGCGGCCGCCCGGGTCGCGTGCACCGCGTCGTCGATGAGGTCCTTGCGTTCCTTCATCTCGGTTTCGGTGGCCGCTCCGGCGTACACCACGGCCACGCCGCCCGAGAGCTTCGCCAGACGCTCCTGAAGCTTCTCGCGGTCGTAGTCGCTGGTGGTCTTTTCGATCTGGTTGCGGATCGTCTCGACGCGGGCGGCGATGTCTTTCTTCTTGCCCGCGCCCTCGATGAGCGTGGTGTTGTCCTTGTCGACGACGATTCGCTTGGCCTGGCCGAGCATGTCCATCGTCACGGCGTCGAGCTTGATGCCCAGGTCGTCGCTGATGAACTGTCCGCCGGTGACGACGGCGATGTCCTGGAGGATGGCTTTGCGACGGTCGCCGAAGGCGGGTGCCTTGACGGCGCACACGTTCAGCACGCCGCGGAGCTTGTTAATCACAAGTCCGGCCAGCGCGTCGCCGTCGATGTCCTCGGCGATAATCATCAGCGGCTTGCCGCCGGTGGCGACTTTTTCCAGCACGGGGACGAGGTCCCGCAGGCTGGAAATTTTCTTCTCGTGGATGAGGATGTAGGCGTCCTCGAGCACGGCTTCGAGCGTGTTGGCGTTGGTCATGAAGTAGGCGGAGATGTAGCCCTTGTCGAACTGCATGCCTTCGACGACCTTCAGCTCGTTGTTGATGCTCTTGCCTTCCTCGACGGTGATGACGCCTTCCTTGCCGACCTTGTCGAACGCTTCGGCGATCAGGCCGCCGATATCGGTGCTCCAATTGGACGACACGGTGGCGACGTTGCGGAGGTCGTCGGTTCCGGAAACTTTCTTCGCCATCTTGCCGATCGCGTCGACGGCGGCTTCGACGGCCAGGTCGATGCCCCGCTTGATCGCCATCGGGTTGGCGCCGGCGGTGACGTTCTTATAGCCTTCCTTCATGATGGCCTCGGCCAGCACGACGGCGGTGGTGGTGCCGTCGCCCGCGACGTCGGCCGTTTTGGAGGCCACCTGATTGGCCATCTTCGCGCCCATATTTTCGAACGGATTGGGCAGATCGACTTCCTTGGAAACGGTCACGCCGTCCTTGGTGACCTTCGGCGAGCCGAACGACTTCTGAAGAATAACGTTCCGCCCGGTCGGGCCCAACGTGACCTTGACGGCCGCGGACAACTTCTCCACGCCCGCCAAAATCGCTGCCTGGGCGCTAGTGTCATATAACATTTGCTTGGATGCCATGCGTTTGCTCCTGTTAACGGGTTAACTAGTTAACTAGTTAACTGGTTGACTTGTTAACTGGTAATCGGTTAGCGAACCAACCAATTCACCTGTTAACTAGTTAACTAGTTAACCAGTCAACGAAGATCATTTCTCGATCACCGCCAGCACATCGGACTCGCGGAGGATGACGTACTCGTCACCGTCGATCTTGATCTCCGTGCCGCTGTACTTGCCGTAGAACACCTCGTCGCCCTTCTTCAAGCTGCTGGCCGCCCGCTGGCCGTTGTCCATCAACTTGCCCGCGCCCACCGCGATCACCACGCCACGCTGCGGTTTTTCCTTGGCCGTGTCCGGCAAAACGATCCCGCCCGCCGTCCGCTCCTCAGCCTGACTCTGCTTGACCAAAATACGATCATCCAACGGTTTGACTGCCATGATGGTTGCTCCTTGTTTTTCCAAGTGTTATCTGGTGTTTTTATTCCAACCGACTTCGTCAAATCCGAATGCCGAAGCCCGAATTCCGAATCAATGACGAAGCTCGAATATCATTCGTCATTCGTATTTCGTCATTGATTCGTCATTCTGGTTTCGGCATTCGGGCTTTCAATTACATTCCCATCCCACCCATGCCCATGCCACCCATCCCACCCATGCCGCCCATACCCATTCCGCCCATGCCACCCATGCCGCCGCCGGGGCCGCCGGGGGGCATTGGTTCGGCTTCCTTGGGGATTTCGCTGACGCACGCGTCGGTGGTCAGCAGCAGGGCCGCGATGCTGGCAGCGTTTTGCAGGGCCGCCCGTGTGACCTTCACCGGGTCAATCACGCCGCCGGCGAACAGGTCCTCGTACACCATCGTGCGGGCATTGAAACCGAACCCGCCCGTGCCCTGCTCGACCTTGCGAAGCACCACGCTGGGCTCTTCGCCGGCGTTGAGGACGAGGGTCCGAAGCGGCTCGGCCACCGCGCGCTTGACAATCGCAATACCGGTCGCTTCGTCGCCGCTGGCCTTGATGCCGTCCAAAACCTTGCGGGCGCGAATAAACGCCACGCCGCCGCCGGGAAGGATGCCTTCCTCAATGGCTGCCCGCGTCGCGTGCAGGGCGTCCTCGATGCGGGCCTTTCGCTCCTTCATCTCGCTCTCGGTGTGGGCGCCGACGTTGATCTGCGCCACGCCGCCAGCCAGCTTCGCCAACCGCTCCTGCAACTTCTCGCGGTCGTACTCGCTGGTGGTCGTCTCGATCTCGTTGCGAATCTGGCCAATACGGGCCTGAATCTCGCCCGTCTTGCCCGCGCCTTCGATGATCGTCGTGTTGTCGTTGTCGATCGTGATCTTCTTGCACGTGCCCAGGTCGGCCAGGCTGACGCTTTCCAGATCGATGCCCAGGTCCTTCGTGAACACTTTCGCGCCGGTCAGAATGCCGATGTCCTGCATCATGGCCTTGCGACGGTCGCCGTAGCCCGGCGCCTTCACCGCCGACACGTTCAAAATGCCGCGCAGCTTGTTCACCACGAGCGTCGCCAGGGCTTCGCCCTCGATGTCCTCGGCCACGATCAGCAGCGGGCGTTTGCTCTTGGCGGCTTTCTCCAGCAGCGGCACCATTTTACCGACGTTGGAAATCTTGTCCTCGTTGAGCAGGATCAGCGGCTTTTCCAGCACGCAGAGCATGGCTTCGGGATCAGTGACGAAATGCGGGCTGAGGTAGCCGCGGTCGAACTGCATGCCTTCGACCACGTCGACGGTGGTCTCCATGCCCTTGCCTTCCTCGACGGTGATGACACCGTCGCGTCCGACCTTGGCCATCGCTTCGGCGAGCATTTTGCCGACTTCGGCGTCATTGTTGGCCGACACGGCGGCGACGTTGCGGATCTCCGCGTCGCCCTTGACGGGCACGCTCATTTTCTTCAGCTCAGCCACCAGGGCATCGACGGCTTTGCGAATGCCGCGGGCCAACGCCATCGCGTCCGCGCCCGCGGTGAGATTGCGATAGCCTTCCTTAAAGATGGCCTCGGCGAGTACGGTCGCGGTGGTCGTTCCATCGCCGGCCATATCGGAAGTCTTGGAAGCGGCTTCCTTTACGAGCTGCGCGCCCATGTTCTCCGCCTTGTCCGCCAGGGTGATTTCCTCGGCCACGCTCACGCCGTCCTTGGTGACGGTCGGGGCGCCCCATCCTTTGTCCAGGATGGCATTGCGTCCGCGGGGCCCCAGGGTGCTCTTGACCGCTCTCGCCAGCTTCTCGACGCCGGCCAGCAGGGCCGCTCGTGCATCGGCCTCAAATGCCAACTTCTTTGCCGCCATTGACGATTCTCCTTTCAATTGTTTGCTATAAACCAGTCCCGTCGCCCATTTCACTAACGCAAAACGTGCGACGGGACGGATTATAGCAATCAATGTGCCGGTATGCTCAACTTTATATCATTCAAAAAGATAACAATTTGTATAGATTTATTATACAAAATAAAAACCTGCCACTTCCATCACGTAACACCCCCATCAACGTCCTTTTGACAGGCGATGTCACCAAATCGTAGATCTGGCTTGCCTCTTTGCGCTGCAGGACGGTGTGTAAAATACAACGTCCGATTACACAACGTTTTACACCGCAAAGAGGCAAGCCAAATTTACCTCTACCCTTTATCCCCGTCCAGTCCCAGTTCTTTGAGTTTATTCCGCAGTGTGTTTCGGTGCAACCCCAGCAAATCAGCGGCCTGGGATTGGTTGCCGCCAGTTTTGTTCAGAGCGTGAAGTATCAGCGCCCGTTCGAGCGGGGTGACAGCGGCGGCGTAGAGGCCGCCCTCGCCCGGCGGGGTTGGCAGGGCGCGGATGTAGGCTTGGAGTTGCTCATTCGCCTCGCCGGCAGCGGACTCGCCATCGGCTCGCATTGTCGCGCCGTCATGTACAATCTGCGGCAGGTGGTCGGGCAGGATCGTGCCGCCGCCGGCAATGATGGCCGCGTGCTGGATGGCGTTTTGGAGTTCGCGGACGTTGCCGGGCCAGTCGTAGGCGGTCAGCCGTTTGCGGGTTGACGTGTGGAGCGACGACAGCTCGCGTGGCGGCGAGAGCTGCCGTAAAAAATGGTCCGCCAGCGGCAGGATATCCTCAGGCCGATCACGCAGTGGCGGCAACGCGATCTGCACGACGGCCAGCCGATAGAACAAATCGCTGCGGAACCGCCCGCGGCGGCATTCCTCGGGCAAATCGCGATTGGTCGCCGCCAGCACCCGCACGTTCAATGGAATCGACGTCACCGACCCCAGCCGCTCGATCGAACGGTTGTCCAGAAACCGCAGCAATTTCACCTGGGCTGCCGGGGGCAACTCGCCCACCTCGTCCAGAAACAGCGTGCCGCCGCCGGCGGCTTCGAATCGCCCGATCTTGTCCGCGTCAGCCCCCGTGAACGCGCCGCGAACGTAGCCGAACAACTCGCTCTCGACGAGATTCTCCGGCAACGCCCCGCAATTGACCGGCACGAAAGGCCCGTCGGCCCGGCGGCTGTGCTCGTGAATCGCCCACGCCACCCGCTCCTTGCCCGTGCCGGTCTGCCCGAGAATCAATACGTTAGCGTCGGTGGCCGCCACCTTGCCGATCCGCAGAAACACCTCCCGCATCGCCGGCGAACTGCCGACAAACTGCGCGGGTTCAGAATGTGCGGTGTCTGCGCCAGCCGCCTCGCCACGTGAACCCGGCGACCGCTCCGCACGAGACGCCAGCGCCTGATCCACCAACGCCGCCGCCCGGTCCAGATCCAGCGGCTTGACCAGAAAATCAAACGCCTGCCCGCGAACCGCCCGCGTCACCACATCCAGCGAACCGTACGCGGAAATCACAATCACCGCCGACGCGGGATGCACCGCCCGCATCCGCTCCAACGCGGCCAGCCCGTCGCCGTCGCCAAGCCGGACGTCGAGAAACACCACGTCAGGCCGCCACGCCTCAAACGCCGCCAACCCGCCCCGAAACGTCCGCTCCGCCCGCACCGCAAACCCGCGGGCAGAAAAATACCGCTCAAACGCAAAACAAATCGCGTCCTCGTCATCGACAATCAAAATGGAAGGCATCGTGGCCATGCGAGGATTGTACCGTTTTTCATGTTGACTAGTTAACTAGTTAACTAGTTAACTAGTCAACCGGCTAACCAGTAATCCTAACGAATAACGGAGCGACGAATGCAACGAATACCCGGCTTTGGCGAGTTTCCCGCGGAATACGCGTCGGATTTGATTGACCTGTCCGTCGGCGGCGATGGGCTGTTTCGCGTCGGCGTAGACGGCGTGCGGCGGATTGTTACGCCGTTGGATCGTAAGGAGGAGTTTGTCTGTTACGACGACAAAACGCTGTGTTACATCAAGAGCGCGATGGGCTACCCGGCCATGTATCCGCTGGAGGAGGCCCGGTTTGAAGGCCCTGCCGAGGCGGTGTTGATGGACCTCGACGGCACGAGCGTGCACAGCGAACATTTCTGGATGTGGATCATCGAGCGGACGACGGCGAAGCTGCTGGGCAATCCGAAATTTGAACTCGAAGGCGTCGACGAGCCGCACGTCAGCGGACACAGCGTGAGCGAACATTTGCAGTACTGCATCGACAAATACTGCCCGGATAAAAAAGTCGAGGACGCGCGGCGGATTTACTTCGAGGTCACGCATCACGAGATGGCGGAGATCACAGCCGGCCGGGGCAGGCCCAACGCGTTCACGCCCTCGCCGGGGCTGAAGGAGTTTTTGCTGGAGCTAAAGGGCCGGGGGATTAAGATCGGATTGGTGACGAGCGGGCTGTTCGAGAAGGCCTGGCCTGAGATTCTGTCCGCCTTCCGCACGCTGGAGATGGGCGATCCGCTGGAGTTTTACGACGCGATCATTTCGGCCGGCCATGCTATTCGCAAAGGGCAGGCGGGCACGTTGGGCGAGTTAACGCCCAAGCCGCACCCGTGGCTATACGCCGAAACCGCCCGCGTGGGGCTGGGACTCGGCAAGGATCGCCGCGCCCGCGTGATCGGTATGGAGGATAGTTCGGCGGGCGTGGTGTCGATCCGGCTGGCGGGTTTCGCGGCGATCGGCGTCGCGGGCGGCAACATCGTCAAGGGCGGCGTGAGGCCGTTGCTGAATTACGACGTCACCGACTTAGCGGAGGCGCTGCCGGTGATTACAGGCGAGGCATTCACGTGACGCGGGCGTCTCGCCCTCGCTGGCCATTCCGTGCGACAGGCGCATGAAGAAAATCAAGGCTTTCGCCTAGCCTGACGCAGGCGGGACGCCCGCGAGACACGCGGGCAAGATGCCCGCGTCACAGCGGAGGCGCTGCCGGTGATTACAGGCGGATAGGTTGTGAACGGCCTGTCGATCAGCGCAGCGTTCCACGTCCCCCGCCGCTGCCTCTGCCTCCGCCGGGTCCCGAGGAGGACGTCGTGGACGAACCACCGGAGGACGGCGGCGCCGGCGCCGGCGCGGAATCCATCGACGGCGGAGGCGGCGCGGCTTGTTGGCTGTTGCTGCTGTAGCTGTAGCTGACTTCTTCCTCGAAGCTGATCACGTCGTCGAAGGTGACATCCTCGACGGGCGTGTCTTTTCTCGCGAAGAGATAGGTCGGGAATTTATCGAGGTAGGGCCCGCATCGGAATTTTCGGGAGTCCCCGCCGTCGGGCATGAGTTCGCCGTATCGGTTCGTGCGTTTGGTGAGCTGCGCGATCATCTGGTCGAGGTCTTCGCCCACCTCGTCAAACTCCCACGGATACGTGTCGCCGTGCTGAATGCGGTACAACTCCAATTGGTTACTGAGCGTCATCCGGTCGCTCTGACGGGTTGCTTCCCTGGCCATCTCGGACGCGGAACTGAACTTCGCGACCGCGATGCCGGCCAGGATACCCAGGACGACCACGACTATCAGTATCTCCAAAAGTGTCACACCCGTGTTCTTCATACCTTTCGTCGCTTTCACCCCAATCGCTATTCCCCGCAATACGTACACTACGATTGATTTCGCCCCCAGGCAATTTCACGGGGCAAATATCGCGGGGCTGTCGCATTAAATTTCCGCGTTTTACCGCGAAACGGCTGTGGGCTGTAGGCTGTAGGCACGACCGCTTTTTCGACCTGTTCTTCGGCACGGCATGTCGCGCCTACAGTCTACAGCCTACAGCCCACAGCTTAAAACCGGGCAAATTACGATGCAATGGCCCTGCGATGGCTTCGCTTGTCACTGGTCGTTTGTCGCCGTTTGCGGTACACTGTGCCGCGCGTTGCCTGTTTGATACCCATAAGGAAAACGAGGAAATCGTCATGTCCAACACGTCTGATGCGAAGTCCGGCGCGAAGGTTGTCAGTGTTCCGCAGTGGTTGATTCTTGGGTCGTTCGCCGCGCCCGAGGGGTACACGAATCAGTTTTTGGCCATGGGACTGGAGGGCGAGGAGGCGCTCACGGCCCGGCTGGGTTGGGCCGGCGGCGGGACGGCGGCGGTATGGCAGGGGTGGGAAGGCGAAGAGGTGGATTTTCTTCATCCGGCGCTGGGGTTCACGACGACGACCTGTTGCTACGCCTATGCGATGTGTTACATCTTCTCGCCGCGCGACACGGAGGCGACCCTGCTGGCGGGCAGCGATGACGGCATCGCCGTCTGGCTCGACGGCGTGCCGGTGCATTTCAATGACGTCCACCGAGGCCTCTCCGCCGGCGACGACCTGGTGCCCGTACACCTTCACGCCGGGTGGAACAAACTGCTGGTGAAAATTTCCCAGGGCAACGGCAGTTGGGGATTCATCGTCCAGTTCCGAGTCCCCGCCGACGTCGCGGAGGGGTTGTCGTTTTCGCAGCATCCGCCCGATCTGGGCGGCGACGGGCAGGACGTCGTGCATCTTCGCGACCGCCGCAACGGGCTTGCGCTTCAGCCCACGGCGGACGGCATGGCGTTTTCGTTGTCGTTACAGTTGTTGAGCGAGTCGGGCAAACGCGGCGACGGCGCGGTGCTTGAGTTGCTGGGGCTGAATGACGCCGTGCTGGCGACCAAAACCGTGGCGAATTTTCCCGCGTTCGGCACAGCCCAGGTCACGCTGGAGTGCGACGCTCAGGGCGTGCTCAACACGCTGGCGGCCGGCCAACCTGTGCGCGTGACGTACCGCGGCGACAACGGCCAAAGCGAATGGCGAAGCGAGTCGCGTCACCTGCTGCCGATTCTGCTGGAGGTCATCTCCGGCTTCCGCATTGAGTCGCTGCGGGGCCCGCTGCCGGTACCGCCGATTTTCCGCGGTCAGCCGGGCCTGCTCGAAGTCCTCAGCGAACGCGAGATTCGTATCCATCCGCTCAGCCGCCCCGCCACGCCACTGCGAGTCGCCCAGGAATTCACCGCGGCCCAGACCAAAACAGGCCGCGTCAAGCCGACGATCAAACTGCCCGCCGAACTGTACGATCCGGTCGCCCGGCTATGGTTCGGCCCGGCGCGGTTCCGCCGGCTGGTCCAACGGCTCGATATGTACGCCAGCCGATTCACGACCGATCTGGGCGCCGCGGAGGCGTCGATGTACAACGCCCTGGCCGCGTTGGCGGCAGGGAAATTCGCCCCGCTTGCGGCGGCGATGGAACAAATCTTCGCCGACCTCTCCAAGGCGGCCGGCAACAACAAACACGAATCCATCACCCTCGTCGGGCACGCCCACATCGACATGAACTGGCTGTGGGACACCGCCGAGACCGTCAAGGCCACGCACGACACGTTCCGCCAAGCCATGGCCTTCATGGACGAATTCCCGCAGTTTTGCTTCAGCCAGAGTCAATCCTCCACGTACGAGTTCATCGAGCGGACCGACCCGGTCCTGTTCAAACGCGTACAACAACGCGTTAAAGAAGGCCGCTGGGAACCGCTGGGCGGCATGGTGGACGAGGGCGACACGAACCTCTCGGGCGGCGAAGCGATCGCCCGCTCGCTCCTGCTGGGGCAGCGATATTTCCTGTCGAAACTCGGCCGGGCGGCGACGGTCGGCTGGCTGCCCGACAACTTCGGCCACGTTGCGCAGTTGCCGCAGTTGCTGAATCTCTCGGGTATGAAATCCTATTACGGCCATCGGTGCATGCCCAAGCAAGGCCCGTTTGTATGGGAAGGCGTCGACGGCAGCCGCGTGCTGTGTTTCATCACCGAGACGTACAACGGCACCGTCATGCCCGCGACGATGCTGATGCCGAAAAAACTCAATCCGCAAAGCGGCAAGGCGATGCTGGTCTACGGCGTGGGCGACCACGGCGGCGGGCCTACGCGGGCGGACATTGTGAACGCCATCGACTTCAATGAACTGCCCGGCACGCCGACACTGAAGTTCGGCACCGCCGAAGCGTTCCACGAAGAACTGCGGGCCGACGAGAAAACATTCGACGTCTTCAAAGGCGAGCGGCAGTACATCTTCGAAGGCTGCTACACGTCGATCGCCCGCGTCAAGGAAGGCAGCCGGCGCGGCGAAAACGCTCTCTACGCCGCCGAACTGCTCTGCGCCTTAGCCGCCCTGCGAGGCCACAAATACCCCGCCGCCGCGCTCGAGGACGCATGGCACGCGATCTGCTTCAACCAGTTCCACGACATCCTGTGCGGCTCGGCCGTGCACGAGAGCAACCGCGAATCCGTCGCCCTCTACGACCGCGCGCTCGAACAGGCCGGCGAAGCGTTGTACTCCGCCATGCGACACCTCGCCGCCGCCGTGCCGACCGACGACCATCGCGGCCAGCCCGTCGTCGTCTTCAACCCGCATCCCTGCAAGCGAAGCGACATCGTCGAAGCCGAAGTCTTCACCTACAACACCATGCCCACGCTGACCGCCGAGACATGGGGCCAGGGCGGGCCCGTCGAAGCCAACATGGGAAAAATCCGCACGAAATGCATCGAGGGCGCCCAGGGGCCGTACCTCACGATGCACATGACCGACGCCGCCGGCAAGGCCGTCGATGCCCAGGTCGTCGCGAGCAAGATCTTCCCCGGCGGGCAGCGGCTCAAGGTCCGCTTCCTCGCCGACATGCCCGCCGGCGGCGCGAAAACGTTCTACGTCAATTCGCTCGCCATGCCGCCCAAACCCGCCAAAACCATCCGCATCGACGGCACGACGATCGACACCGACAGCCTCACCGTCCGTCTAGACCCCGCCACCGGGCACGTCACGAGCATTTTCGATAAAACCATCGGCCGCGAGCTGATCGAAAAAGGCCAGCCCGCCAACGTGCTGAAATACTACATGGAAAAACCCCACGGCATGACGGCCTGGGACATCGGCCCGATCGACTTCGTGCAGACCCTCGACGGAGTGGACAACATCCGCGTGACCGAAAACGGCCCCGTGCGGGCGACCGTGGAAATCTGGCGGACGCACAGCCGCTCGCGGTTCGTCCAGCGCGTGCACGTCTATCGCGACCTGCCCCGCGTCGAGTTCGGCCTGGATGCATACTGGTTCGAACAGGGCAGTCCGAAAACCGGCGTGCCAATGCTCCGCGTGAGCTTCCCGCTCAACGTGACCGACGGCCGATTCCTCTGCGACACGCCGTTCGCGGCCGTCGAACGCCCGACCACAGGCCGCGAAGTGCCCGCGCAAAAGTGGGTGGACCTCGCCGATGCCACCGGCGGCGCCGCCCTGCTGAGCGACACAAAGTTCGGCTTCCGCTGCGACAGGAACAACGTCGAGATGACGCTGCTCCGCGCCAGCTATGATCCCGATCCGTTCCCCGATCAGGGCCCCCATTTCATCCGCTACGCCCTGCAAGGCCACGCGGGCGACGTGCCAACCGCCGACCTCGTACAGGCAGGCCTGTGCTTCAACGTGCCCATGCCGGCCATCGAAACCCCAGCCGGACAAAAAGGCACGCTCGACAGCGGTACGAGTCTGCTGGCCCTGGCCTCGCCAAGCGTCAAACTCGCCGCCGTCAAAAAGGCCCAGGACGACGCCAGCCTCATCGTCCGCCTCTGGGAATCCGCCGGCAAAAACGCAACCGCCACGCTGACGCTGCCGAAACCGGCCAGGAAAGTCCAACGCGTCGACCTGCTGGAGTTCCCGATCAAAAATGCCCCCGCCGCCACACTGACGGGAAACACGGTGAAGGTCAAGGTGAAACCCCATGAAATCGTGACGCTGAAAATCACGATGAAGTAAAACGCGAAGCCGGATAATCGCCAGGACAAGACGCACCCCCTACAATGTCTCACGGGGGGTGCGTCATGTTATACAGTGCGGCCAGGACGATGGGGTATCACATCAGCGCGTTTGACGGCGAGATCGGCAAGGTTCGCGACGTGCTGTTTGACGATCAGGAGTGGGTGATACGCTACCTGGTCGTCGATCTTGGCCAGTGGCTGCCGCGGCGCGAGGTACTGCTGTCGGTGGCGGCGATCGGGCGGTGGGAGTGGGCTCAGGGCGCCATCGGCGTGAGCTTGACGAAGGAGCAGATCGAGAACGGCCCGGACGTCAGCGCCGACCTGCCCGTCTTCCGGCAGCACGAGGAGCAATTGGCCCGCTATTACGGTTGGCCGATGTACTGGGCGTCCTCGATCTACGGCAACCTCGAACCCGTCAGCGTGGTGCCGCCGCTACCGGCCGACGCGAAAGACGACGTCCCGCCGCCCCACTACGACCCGCACCTGCGAAGCGTCAACGAGGTCCGCGGCTATCACATCCAGACGGCCGACCTCCGCTTCGGCCAACTCGCCGACCTGCTCTACGACGCGACGTTCGCCATCCGCCTGCTGGAACTCCACACGCACCGCCTGATACCGGGAGGCCAAAAAGTCGTCGCTTCGCCGGCATGGGTGCACCACATCGAGTGGAACACCCGGCGAATCGCCCTGATCTTGACGTCGGAACAACTCGTCACCCTCCCGCCCGTCGAACCAGGCCTCCCCGCCAACGAATACGACCGCCGACTGATGCAATGGCGCGAGGAACACCACGTATCGGCGGCGTGACAAGAGGTTTCACGTACACGAACGATTCATCCGAGGGGGGCAAGCCAGTAGCCAATAGCCATCAGGTATGGCGGGACCTGCGGTAAATCATACGAGCTTGACGTTGGCTACACCTCTGCCCATTCCCGCTTTCATTGCCTTTTCGCCCTTATTTTTCCATACCTATTGGCTACTGGCTATTGGCTACTGGCTTGCCCCCCTCGGATGAATCGCTCGTTCACGCCACGAGGACGGAAAACCTGCGTTGCTCACCGCAATGCCTCATCCAACATCGTCAGGTAATTCTCCACGGGAATGTAATCCGGGATCGAGTTGCCTGAACCCAGCGCGAAATGGCCGCCGGGGGCGCAGTCGTCGATGATCTGGCGAACGTATTTGCGCAGGTCGGCCGGCGACAGCCTCGTGAGCTTGTCGATGTCCACGCCACCGAGGATGCCGATTTTTTGGCCGTAGCGCCGCTTCCATTCCTGCACGGGGTCGATGGCGTCCTCGACGCTGTGCTTGGCGTCGATCTTCACGTCGTTGATCAGGTCGGGCATGATGTCGTGAATCTGGCCGCAACTGTGCAGGAAATACGGGATGCCCTTGGCGTGCGCCTTGGCGGCGTAGCGTTTGTGGATGGGCAGGATGTATTGTCGCAGGGGGTCGGGGCCGATGAGCGTGCCGGTGCGGAAGCCCATGTCGTCGCCCTGGAAATACGCGATGATTCGCGGCACCTGGAGCAGGCGGTCGATGTAGCCGCTGACGACGCTTTCGACTTTGTCCGCGACGGCCCGCACCAGGTCCGGCTGTTCGTAGAGGGCGATGCACAGAAATTCGTAGCCCATGAGCATGTCGACCCATTCCAGAGGCCCGGCGGCGTGGCAGCAGATCAGGCCCAGCCCGTCGGGCATGGTTTTCGCGACGTACTCGTAGGGGAAGAAGTCCGCGTCGGTCCACGTCGGCCAGGGGTATTTCTCGAAGTCTTCCCAGCTTTGGATGGGACCTCGGGCGGTTTCGCTGTAGGTTCGGCCCTGATCGCCGCCGGGGCGGTGGTACCGCGGGAAATCCATGGCCAATTCCATGCGGACGAAGTCGTAGCCCAGGCGGTACCACATCTGGATGAAGTTGTCGTAGTAGGCCTTGACGCGGTCCTGCCCGGCGGGGGCAGGCTTGGTGTCGTCGCCGCGCTGTTCGTGAATGGGATGATCGTTGATGTCCACCCAAGGCCTGTCCAGCAGGGCCATGATCGCCTTCTGGATCGGCGGATTCATCAGATACTCCACCAGCCGAGGCCTGCGGGGTTCGTAGTCGGTGGTGACGGCCTGGATAAACTCCCGATAATCCGGCTGAGGCTTGGCCAGGGGAAGCAGTTGGATCTCCGACATCGCACGGTCCTTTCGATTGGTACTTGATGACATCACCTTAGAGGACGGCGGGTGATTTGTAAAGAGTGACCCTCGCGTTGCGTGATCCGCCTTCGCGAAGACCGAGCGGGATTACACGGATTAAGGGATTTCAGGATTGCGGATTTGTCGTTCCACACGGCAATCCATTAATCCGTTCATCCGCGTAATCCCGCTCGGTCTTCGCGAAGGCGGATCATCTAACATGTTCCGACAGGATCGTCCCACAGCGCAAAGAGGCAAGCCCGATCGAAGATTTGATTTTCGCGCGCGGTTTGCCGAAAATGGAATAGACATGGCCAAGCGTAAGGGTAAATCGCAACATCGGATGAATTGGCAGCAGCAGTATGAGCATGGCGAAGAAGATCGTCAGCAGTTTTCCGCGCGCTCGAGGCTGACGCAGCGGCAGGTGAAGTTGCCCTCGCAACGGAACCCGGCGGAGTTGGAGAATATCGAGTCGTTGCCGCGAGCCAACGGCATGGTGGTTGGATTGTATCCTGGCGGCGTGGCGGTGCGGGCCGAGGGCACGAACGTGCCGCTGGCGAGTCGGCGGGTGTTGTTCTGCGGGGTGGCCAAGGCGTTTCGCGTGCCGGGCGGCGCCGAGCACGCGTCGGCCGTCGCGGTGGGCGATCTGGTGACGGTGGCGTTGACGCGTCGCGAGCACGCGCAGGGGCAGGAGGCCGACAAAAGCCGCACCGACGGCCTGATCCTGCTGCGGCAGAAGCGTCGCAGCGCGTTGTCCCGTCCCGAGCCTCGCAGCGAGAAGCGGCGCGACGAGTACAAAACGGAATTCCTGGAAAAAGTGATCGTCGCGAACGTGGACGTGCTGCTGATCGTGGCGGCATCGGTTCAGCCGCCGTTGCGGCAGGGGCTGATCGACCGCTTTCTTATCATCGCCGAGCGCGGCGGGCTGACGCCGGTGCTGGCGATTAACAAGGTGGACCTCGGCACGCCCGATGAGGCCGTGCTGGCAGACCTGGCGGAGTTGGGGCTGTCGATGTGGCTGATGTCCGCCGCCACGGGCGAGGGCGTCGAGCCGCTGCGCGAGGCGCTGGCGGGCAAAAACACCGTGCTTGCCGGACAGAGCGGCGTGGGCAAGAGCACGCTCGTCAACGCGCTGGTGCCCGGCGCCCAGGCGGCCACGCGGGAAATCCGCATGAAGGACCAGCGAGGCCGACACCGTACGACCTCCGCGAGCGTGTATGATCTGCCGGGCGGCGGGCTGCTCGTCGACACGCCCGGCGTACGCGAACTGGGCGTCTTCCTTCGCGCCAGCGAACTGCCGTGGTACTTCCCGGAATTCGAACCCCTCGCGGCCTCGTGCAAATTCCGCGACTGCACCCACACCCACGAACCCCAATGCGCCGTCCGCTTCGCCGTCGAGGAAGGCGGGATTCTGCCGCGACGGTACGAAAGTTATCTGCGAATCCTGGCGACGCTGGAGACTTCATAGCCAATAGCCATCAGCCAGTAGCCAATAGGGTTTGCGAGACGTATTGGCAAAATCGAACATCCCGTTCGAGGGAGTGATCTCAATGCTCCGCTGACGACAGGATCAATCGGTCGATCTTCGAGTCCGCGAAGCATCGAGATCACTCTCGCCAGCGCGGGAGGCGAGTTTACCATCGCATGTCGCAAGCCCTGCTGGCTATTGGCTATTGGCTATTGGCTAATTCGTTCTGGGCCAGTTGAATGGACTCGCGCGTTTCGGTTGGTACGGGCAGGCCGATGTTGGTCATGGCCTGGCCGAGTTCGACGGCCTGCTGGAGATGCCATCGCGAGAGCGTCGCCTGGCCGGCTTGTCGATACGCCATGCCGAGGTGATAGTGCACGTCGGGGCTTTGCGGGAGCGTTTTGACGGCCCGGTGCAGTTGGCGGCAGGCGAGTTCGGCGTCGCCCTGGAGAAACGCCACCCAGCCGGCGGTGTCGTAGAGCGCCTGCTCCGTCGGATGGTTGGCGAGGGTCCGCTCCATCCATTCGCGGGCCTCGGCCAACTTGGCGGGATTGTCCGCGTGGAGTCGCGTCACCAGGTACGCGGCGTTGTTGGCGGCCCAGGAATTTTCCTGCGAGGCCATCGCCTGGCGGAAGAGGTCCAGCGCGCGGTCCTCGCGGCCTAGTTTTTGCAGGGTTTCGGCGAGTTGGATTTTCAAGGCCGCATCGGCGGGCGTGTGAGCGAGGGCCTTTTCCAGCGCGGTCGCGGCGGCGGCGAGGTCATGATTCGCCGTAGCGGCCTGCGCGGCCAGGCGACAACCCAGCAGCCCGTCCCGATCGGCGTAGAGTTCCTGAAGGGTCGCGAGCGATTTGGCGTCGCCGCTGTGCATGGCGAGCACGACGGCCCATTGGCAGGCCGGACGGGCGCGGAGAACGTCCGTCGCCAGCCGCTGGGCCAGGGCGGACTGGCGCACATTCATCGCCACCGACGCCAGCAGCAACGCGCGGGCTTCGCTCGTTGATGTCGCCGCCGCCGACTTCGCCGAAGCCACCAGTTCCGCCGCCGGCTCGTAGATGGCCGGGCCGGCGTCCTTGAGCTTCGCCAACTCCGCGGCCGCCTGATCGACATCCCCCGCGGCCAGGTGCAGCAGCACGCGGAGCGAGACGCGTTGACTTTGGGCAAGCGTCGTCGCCTCGCTCGCCGCCGTCAGCGCCCGTTGCACGTAGGCGGCGCGGTGAGTGTCCGGCGCGGCGATCAATCCGAGGATGGCCTCGGTGAGCGTCGCGGACTCGGCCGTCGACAGCAGCGCGCGGGCCTTGTCGAGCTGCCCCTGCCCTGCCCATAGCGTCGCGGCCACCTGCCGCCACCACGGCGCGCCCGTCCGAGCCAACGCGTCGGCCAACTCGCATGCCGCCGGCCAGTCGCCCAACTGAATCATCGCCCCGACCGCCAACGTCGAGGCCGCGCCGCCCGCCAACGCCCCCGCCGACAACCCGCTGCCCGCGTAGCGATCCACCGCCTGCCGCGTCCTGCCCATCGCCAACTCCTGACGCATCAGCAGCTCCAGCAGCGCCGGCGTAAGTGGCTGCGTTTGACTCAGCGCCTCCATCCGCGCCAACCGCAGCTCGGCTGACTCCTGCGCGATCGCCAACTGCCACTGCGCCTGCCGCCAGGCCGGACTGTGCTCGGGCACCGTCGCCAACACGCGGCGGGCCTCCGCGGCGGCGCCAAGCTGCTGATACTGCCTCGCGATCGTCAGCAGCATCGGCGGGCTGGCCGCGAAAAACGGCTCGCACTCCCGATACGTCGCCGCCGCCCGCGTCGTCAAACCCCATCGCGCGAGCAACCCCGCCCGCGCCATCAACGCCTGACCCTGCCCGCTTCGGCCCTGTGACGACAGCCGATCCAACGCCGCCAACGCGCCCGCGGGATTCTGGCAACGGTCCTGCGCCTCAACATACTGAAGATACGCCTGGAACTCGCCCGGCTGAAGCTCGATGATCTGTTCATACACCGGCAACGCCTCCTCGTCGCGATCCATCAGCCGCAACAGGTAGGTCTGCAACCGCAACGGCCTGACGTCCGCCGGCTGACTCGTCGCCAGCGAGGCCGTGTCGGCGACGGCGGCCTCGCCCGCGCCGGCGGCGATCATCATCGTCGCCAGTTCGGCCGCCTGCGAATAATCCTCTCGCACCAGCGCCGCCGCCCACAGGGTCGAGATTTCCGCCCGCGCCTCGGGACCTCGCGACAAGCGAACCATCAAATGCGCATAGGCCAGCGTCGCGTCGGCTTTGAGCTCGCCGTCGCCGGCCACCAGGGGCCGCAACCGCGAAAAACATTCCTCGTGCCGGCCCATCATGAACAAACACAATGCCTGCCGCACCCTGGCCTGGTCACGACTGGCCGACGGCCAGGACACCCGGGCGGCCACGTCCGCGTACACCGCCGACGCGCCCTCGAAGTTCCCCACGCCCTCCAACGCGCCGCCAACCGCCAACGACAGATAATCCTCACGCCCGCCCGACCGCATCGCCGCCAGCAGCGTCTTGCCGCTGACGCCCGCCCGCTCCGACGCCGGCAAGGCCGCCACCAACGCCTTCGCCAACGCCCCGTATGCCGCGAACGAATCCGGCTGATACGAAATCATCTTCCGACACGCGGCGGCGGCCTCGACGTGCCGGCCCATGTCCGCCAACGCCCTCGCCGACAGCGTCAACATCTCCGTGTCCTCAGGCGACGTCGCCAACGCACGCTCGCAGATGGCCAGACAATCGTCGGGCCTGCCCTGACGAAGCTGCGCCAACGCCACCAGCCACTGCGCCTGCTCGCGAGGCAGCGCCCGCTCCAGTTTCTCCACGACGGCCAACGGATCGGCCTGCCGGGACAACGCCATCTGCGCGTCCATCATGGCCAGGGTGAGGTCTTCGCGGGGCGGCTCCGCACCGGCGGGCTCGTCGGCGTCGGCAGCGCGGAGGCGGGTGAGCAGTTCCATGCCGCTTTCCACGTCGCCGACGCGCATCAGCACGCGGGCGAGCGACCGGCCGTAAAGTTTGTTGCTGGCGTCCAGCTCGGCGGCGCGGGCGTAGAATTCGGCGGCCTGGAAATACCGGCCCATGCGGTCGTGATGCGCCCCGAGTTCAAACACCAGCGGCGCGTAATCGGGCATCTGTTCCAGCAGTTCTCGCAGCGTGGTTTCGGCCTGGGCGTCGCGGCCGAGGAATTGCATCGCCCTGGCCTGCACCACGCGGTCCTCGAGTCGTTTGGCGGGCGTTGCGATCACCTCCGCCGCGACGGCGCGGGCCTGGTCGCGCTGGTCGGGATGCAGCGCGTCGAGTCCCTGCACGACGGCCCAGAGCGCCCGCGGATCGGCTCGGTGCTCCTGGCGGATTTTGGCCAGGTGCGCGTCGGCCAACTCGGGCCTGCCCAGCTGCCGCACGACGCGGATGAACCGGTCGATCGTTCCCGCGTCGCCGGGGGCCAGTTCGAGCAGTTCCCGCGCGTCCTCGTACGCCTGCTGGGCCTGCGGCGGCGTCTGCGAGAGCAGGATGTCGATGATCGCCCGCCGACTGGCCATGTGGCCGCGGTCGGCCCGCGTCGCCCGGCGGAGGCTTTGCAACGCCAGCGTCGTCTCCCCGCGTCGCAGGAGCGCCTGGGCGTACCAGAACTGCCCATCCGCCCAGTCGCCGAATTGGCTGACCAGTTCGTAGAGCTGCTTGCGGGCAGCGTCGACGTCGCCGGCCTGGAGAAGCACCTGCCCGCGGAGCAACTGCGACATCGGGTCTCGCGGATCGGCCTGCAACGACAGGTCAAACATGGCCAACGCTCGGTCGGGCAGATCCAGCCGCATGTAGGCCTGTCCCATTCGTCGGCGGATCAAGGCCGACTCGCTGCCGGCCAGCCGGGCGTGCCCTGGCGCGGCCAGTTGCGTTTCCACCTCGGCGAGGCGTTGGAGGGATTGACTTCGGAAGGGTTCGCTGACGGGATATTGTTCGATCGGCAGCGTTCGCAGGACGATGAGGCTCCACGCCAGCGGCGGCCTGCGGTCGGGGGCCATGGTCGCGAGCAGTTCGCCCGCCCGCCCGAGCATGGCGGAGTCGTCGAGTTCGATGACGGTTTCCGCCAGCGCGGTGGCGGTAGCGGCGTGCGTCGGTTCGTCTTCGAGCACGGCCAGCAGCACGTTGGTGGCACGACGGTACACTTCGCGCGAGCGGTCGCGTGCCTCCTGGGCCTGCGTCAGTCTCGCGTCGGCCTGAGCGTTCAATCCGGCGGCGCGGTCGGCGGCCGCCTGCCTCGTCAACGCGTCCGCCAACGCCAACTCCGCCTTACCCATGGCGACGTAATTCAACCCGTTGGCCGACCGCAGCGCGACGGCGGACTTCGCCTCGCCGGCGGCATCCTCGGCCACGACCCGCGCGCGGTCCAACAATACCATCGCCTCCCGCACCGCCGGCTGGCGATCCCCGTTACGCCGCGACAGCAACGCCCGGGCGGGAATCGTGTAACTCTCCATCATGGCCACGCGAATCTCCGCGCTGGCCGAACCCGACGACACCGCCTCGGCCTGCGCGAACGCCGCGCGGGCGGCCTCGTGATCGCCAAGCTGATTGTACGCCTGACCCATCAACAAATACCCACGCCAATCCTGCGTCGCCTCCGCGTACTGCCGGGCCAGATCCAACGCCTTGTCGAATTTCCGCGCCCCCATCGCCACGCCCGCCCGATCCAACAACCGCGACGCGCTGGTGTAATTCACATACCACACGCCACCACCCACCAACGCGCCCAACACGACGACAACCATCACGATGAGAATCATTCGACGTTTCATGACAATTCCTTTTCCCAATAACCCCAAATAAAAATCCGAAATCCGAATCTCGAAATCCGAAACAAATTTCAAAACTCCAAAGAAAAAAATTCCAAACGCTCACGCTGTTCGAAAAATATTTCGCGATGGTTTGTCTCTTTGCGGTGTAGAACGCGAAAAAACAAACGTCACCTCCCCGGTCCCGCGTTGGCGTGCCGGCACACAGCCGCGAAGCGGCGTCGTGTATAGCCCAGGGTGAGCGGTACGCCGCGAACCCTGGGTACGGATACTCTAAAACATCCAAGCCCCATAGGGGCGTCTTGGTGTACCACGCGCGCCGGCGTTTCCAATACGGGAAGACGCCCCTGCGGGGCTTGGGTTTTATTGAACAACCTTACCCAGGGTTCGCGGAATACCGCTCACCCTGGGCTAAAAACGACGCCGCTCCGCGGCTGTGTACCGGCACTATCACGCGAGACCGGGAAAGACGCTCCATTGTCTTCCACATAGAATCTTCACACGCGCCTACAGCCTGTCTCCCGCCAGCGTCCGGTCCAGATCGGGGATGGTGATTCGCAGGAATTCCTCCGCCTGGCGGCGGGCGGCGTCGATGTTGTTGTCGTCACCGCAGGGCAGCGAGATGCGGATCATGCCGCCGCCGAGATTCCGCCGCAGCAGGCCGTCGAGAAAAATCCCGCCCTGCTGCCGCCAAAAACTCCGCGTGTACCCCCGGCCGGATTTATAGGTGTACAACATATACACCCATCCCAGTTCACTCTGGGCAACCAGTTCGCGGCAGGGCACGCGGTCGTGCCCGAGCACGCCCACGACGTCGAATTCGCCTTTTCGCGTGATCCCCTGCCCGAGGCCCTCGACGCACAGGTCCGGCGGATGGATGCCTTTTCGATTGTCGCGGCTGTACAGGAAACAATAATCCACTTCGCCGCCCTCGTCGTCGCGGTAGCGTCGATAGACATACGAAGGCCCTTCGAGAATGATCAGCTCGCGTTCGGAAAGTTGGTGAGGTTCGCCGTGCCAGGCCGTGCCGGCCACGTCGAGCCGCGCGGGAAGGGCCGCCGCCAGCAGGTCGTTATTGGCGGCGGCGAAATCGGGCCTGCCAAGCCACCACGCCCCCGCTGCCGTCAGCATCATGACCGCCAGCACCGCCGCCGTCACACGGCCCGCCGCCAGCCGGGCCAGGGCGGGCCAGTTCGGCGGCATTTCACGTGACGCGGGCGTCCCGCCCGCGTTGTGCGTTCCATGGGGCTGATCAGCGGAAAACGTCGAATCTGTTCCACAGCCAGACGAGGGCGAGACGCCCTCGGGACACGCGGGCAAGATGCCCGCGTCACGTGAAACGTCGCGCCGCACGTCGGCGAAAAGCGGCTCGATCCGCGCGGGCCTGCCGACCAGGTGCCGCGCCGCCAGAATCAGCCGCTCCGCCGCGAACATCAGCCAGAACGCCAGCACGAAAATCAGCAGCCCGCTCGTGTCGTGCCACCACCCCGTCGCCGCACGCGTGTCCCACACCTGCGCCACCACGATCAAGCTCGCGATCCGAACCGCGTTGCACACCACGGCCATCGGAACCGCCGCCAGAAACAACCCCACACGCCACGCCCCGCGAAGCCGGCAGATGTACGCGTACAACGCGCCGAACGCCAGCAGGCTGATCAACGTCCGCAGCCCGTTGCACACGTTCGCGACGACCAGGCTCTTCCCGCCCGCCAGCACGACCATCGGCCCGTCACGCTCCACCGCGATGCCCAACCAACTCGCCAGCGTCACGCCCCAGTCCGCCGCGATCATCTTCAACCGAAAATTCAAATTCGCGATCGTCACCTCCGGCAGCGGAATCATGAACAACAAAAACGCGATCGCGAACCACAGCCGCCCCAGCACCCGAGGCCCCCACAGCAGCAGCACCACCGCCGCCACCAGGCCCACAAAGGCGATCACGCTGACAAAACTCACCCTCGCCAACACGCCCAGCAGATGCAACAACAACGCCGCCGCCACCGCGGGCCAACCCCACCGCGGACAAGGCCTCGCCTCCAGACGCGTGTGACGAATCAACAGCCACGCGATGATCACGCTCACCATCGGCACCAGCGGGCCGTGCGTGTAATAACTCTCGCCCTCGACCAGCCGATCGTACAACCCAAGCCGTTCGTTGTTCCACGCGGGGAACCACCGCAGCCACATGGCTGCAAACGCCTCCCAGAACGCCGCCACCACCGCCGCCGCGACCAACACCCACACGCCAATTTTCACCCACTTGCTGTTCACGGCATACCCCGATAAGTCCGTAGGAAGACCAACCCAGCCATCGTGGGTATTGTAGGCAGCGACAAGTGACAAGCGACAAGAGAAGGAAAATGCTCTCTTGCGAAACGCTCACACGGTACGAGAGCATCGAATACCACAGACATTGCCTTCTCTGGTCGCTTGTCGCGGGTGTGGTTGAATTTTCTGCACGCGACGAATCGTTGGCGTTACATTGAAAACACCCGATTGGCCTTGTGTCAGAAAATGCAATAATACCCCTCGAATACCGTGTGACGTGTGGCTTTTCGGCGGTCTTCCGCATATAACAGATATACACACAGGGAGTAACCGCATGGCTGATCTTGACAATCTGGCCCCGACCATCGAAACCCTTTACGCCCGGATCGTCGCTATCCGGGACTCTCTTTGACGTCCCTGGCAAAACGCAGCAAATGGCTGTCCTGGAAGAAAAAATGGGAGCGGCCGGGTTCTGGGATAATCAGGAAGCCGCCCAGAAGATCGTGACGCAGCTCAAAGCCCTCAAGGCCGTCGTCGCGCCCGTGACCGACCTCGTGCAGAAAGTCGAGGACCTCCAGGTGCTCCACGAATTGGCCAAGGAGGAGGCGTCTGCCGACGCGCTCGCCGAGGCGGCCGGTGAGGCAGACCGGCTGGCGAAGCAACTCGAACAGGTCGAGTTAAAGACGCTGCTGTCAGGCCCGCACGACGCGGGCAACTGCTACTTTTCCATTCACGCCGGCGCGGGCGGCACGGAAGCGTGCGACTGGGCCGAGATGCTCCTTCGTATGTATCTGCGTTACGGCGAGCGGAACGGATTGGCCATCACCGAGGTCGACCGCACCGACGGCGAGGAGGCGGGCATCCGCTCGGTGACGCTGCACATCACCGGGCCTTACGCGCACGGGTATCTCTCCTGCGAGCGGGGCGTGCATCGGCTGGTGCGGGTCAGCCCCTTCAACGCGCAGGACAAACGCCAAACCAGCTTCGCCAGCGTGGAAGTGACGCCCGAACTGGACGACGTCGACGTGGACATCGACTGGGAAAAGGACGTCCGCAAGGATTTGTTCTGCGCCAGCGGCGCCGGAGGACAACACGTCAATAAGACCGCTAGCGCCGTCCGGCTGACCCACCAGGCCACCGGCATCGTCGTACAGTGTCAGAACGAGCGCAGCCAGCACAAAAACATGGCCGAGGCCCGCAAAATGCTCGCCAGCAAGCTGTACCAGTTGGAGGCGGCCAAGCGCGACGCGGAGCTGTCGAAAATGTACGGCAACAAGGGCGAGATCGCGTTCGGCTACCAGATCCGCTCGTATGTGCTGTACCCGTACCAACTGGTCCGCGACGAACGCACGGACTTGAAAAGCAGCCAGACGGACAAAGTGCTCGACGGCGACATCCAGGATTTCCTCGACGCGTATTTACGGCACCGCGCGGCGGGGAAGAAGTAGCCGTTATCGCGGCAGCGGTTCTGTGCCCTCGTTCAGTATCTTCATGTACTGCGCATACGCATACAGGCGGCCACGGCGCTTGCCAGTGATTTCGCGGAGGATCTTCATTTTCTCCAGGGCTTCCACGGCGGCGCGAGCGGTTGGGGTTGTCACCTGCAACGCTTCGGCTACACGGGCGATCGACAGGATTGGATTTCGCTGAAGAAGTTGATGGACTCGCTGCACGGTGCCAGCCTGGCGGCCAATCACTTCGATCTTCCGCCGGTCGTTGTCGAACAAGACCAGGATCGCCTTGGCCGTGTTGGACGCCTGCTGCGCCGTGTCGCGGATCCCCTCCAGAAAAAATCGCAGCCAGCCAAGCCAATCGCCCTGGATCCGAACCTGTTGAAGCCACTCGTAATACGTCTGCCGTCGCTGCTTGAAATACAGGGAAAGATATAAGAGCGGCTCCTGCAACGCGCCCTCAGCGCACAGGATCAACGTGATCAACAGCCGTCCCAGCCGCCCGTTACCGTCCAGGAACGGGTGGATCGTCTCAAACTGCACATGGGCCAACGCCGCCTTGATCAGCACGGGCGTCCGTCGGGGCTGATCGTGCAGGAATTTCTCCAGATTCCCTAGGCAGTGGATGACTTGTTCCCACGGCGGAGGCACAAACACCGCGTTGCCCGGGCGCGTGCCGCCGATCCAGTTCTGGCTCCGCCGAAACTCACCCGGCGACTGCCGGCTGCCGCGTCCCTTGGCCATCAGAACCGCATGGATTTCCTTCAGCAACCGTAACGACAACGGAAACCCGTCCTCGCGAATCCGTCGCAACCCGTACGTCATCGCCGCGACGTAATTGGACACTTCCTGTACATCGTCAATCGACATGCCAGGGAACAGATGGCTCTCATGCAACACAAGATCCGTAAGGGATGATTGCGTTCCTTCGATCTGCGACGATAACAGGGCTTCCTTGCGAATGTATCCATACAGAAAAACCGAGGAATCCGGTAAAATCGCCGTCAATCCATCCAGGCGACCCAGCGCGAGATTGGCTTGTTCCAGCAAATCCTGATCAGCCTCTGCCAGCATCAGCGGCGGATCGGGAGGCAGCGGGGCGGGCACAAAGGCCTCAAACGCCTCACCGGCCGTCGAACATCTGACGTAAGACCCGCTCGCTTTCATTATGGGTTTCCTAAAGAAAGGATGCTTTCCTAATACAATCGACTAAGAAAAGATAATACGTGAACTTTTCTTAGTCAAACAGGATATGAAAGCGGACTTTCATTGTCACTCGCCGTTCGCCAGGCCACGGCCGCCCCGCCAAACACAAACTTGTGCACCTTGGTCATCGTGACCTCTGAAATGACAGACTGTTAGGCGCCGGCGTATGAATCATTAGGCCAAATCTTCCATAAGCCCGCGCCTAACAGTCTAACTGCCTAATCGTCTAACAGTCTGCCGCCCTACTTCTGCCCATCTTTTCTCTCGGCCTCGCTCATGGAGTCGTCGCCGATGCCGCGGATGGCCCAGCGGGCGAGTTTGATGCGGGTGGTGTCGTCGATTTTGACGATCACGTCCTTCTCGCGAACCTCCGCCACCGTGCCAATGATGCCGCCGATCGACGTCACCGTGTCGCCCTTCTTGATCGCGTCGAGCATCTCGCGGCGTTTGGCTTCCTGCTTTTTGCGGCTGCGGGAGGAGAAGACGAACATCACCACCAGCAGGCCGATCATGAGCGGCAGCAGCCAACTGCCGAACCCGCCGTCCTCGTTCCTTCGTTCCTGCGGCCCCTGGCCTTCGGCCGTTCCGGTGCCGGTGCCGGCCCCCTCGCCGCCGGGCGCGGGGGGGGCTTGATTTCTCCCCGGCGTGATGACCGTGTCGTCCTGGGCGAACGCGGGCGCGATCGTGAAGGCGGCCAACAGGGCAAGGCACAGGCTCAGCGTGAGACGTTTGTTCATAATCCACGTTCCTTTTGTCAGGGTCAGCCAGCCGAGGCCGGCAGTATTCTTCGCCGATATTGTAGGCGAAAAGCCGGGGCATTGTCCATTTCCGCGGCGGGGACGTCAATAAAATAGTCGCTCGATTTGCGAGGCGTGTTGGTGAAAAAGGACCTGTAGTGACAGGGAACCGTTTCGTTGACTCGTTAACTGGTTAACTCGTTGACTGGTGGACTGGATGATCGCTCCGTCGAGTTAACGTGTTAACGAATTAACGAAACGGTTCCCTCGAACCAACGGTTGATTTCACCGTCGAGTTCGAAACATTCTCTCCACGATGTTGTCATCCCCGATACGCCCGCAGGGCTTGTCGGCCTTTGTTGAGTCGGCCCAGTCGGTCGCGGGTGTCGGCCAATCGGTCGGCCAGGGAGAGTTCCAACGCGCTGTGCAGCGAACGGATTTCCGCCAGATCGGCGGCAAATTCCTCCGCCAGGCCACCCGACGTCGCGCCGGCCACCGTTTGCAGCCGCTGCGTCGTCTCGCGCATCAGCTCGACCAACTCCTCCAGCCGCTCGTCGCGAAGTAACGCCTGCTGCTCCTGAAGCCGCCGCTTCAACTCCGTCAACTCCCGCGAAAACGTCGATGAATCTCGTTGGGATCGTTCGGTCATGTGTCCTCACGTCCAAAGGCGAACGCATGTACATTTTCCGGTTTCTCGCGTGACCGGCGTGTTCGGCGCCACTGGCCGCAGGCCCTGCCAGTTTGCGTTGTAGGCCGCTGTGACAGCCAAAACGTTCTGTCGTTCACAACGTTTTACAACGCAAAATGGCAGGGCCTGCGGCCAGTGGCGCCTGAACACGAAACCCGTGTGAAAGAGAGGAATATCCATGCGTTTGCCCTGTCCTCGCGTCACGCCGTCATGGGTTGTTGCCTCAGCCGGTACGTCACGTCGTCCAGCAGTTTCTGCGCGTCGGGCTTGTCCGGATCGAGCGCCAGCACCGTCAGCAGGGCGTCCTGCGCCCGCAGCAACTGGCCCTCACGGGCGTACAGCGACGCCAGGCAGAACAACACGCTCGTGTCGCCGGGATGGCGGTCGAGGTAGCGTTCAAGATAATGAATGATTTTGCCGAACGTCCCCATCTGGCAGGACGCCTGGAACAACCCCAGCAGAGCGACGAGATTGTCGCTGTTGAACTGGAGGCACTGGAGGTAAAAATCGAACGCGCCAGCAAAATCGCGACGCTGCTGGCAGACCATCGCCAGGCCGCTGTAGGCCTCGGCGCACGCGGGATTCAGCCGCCGCGCGTCGTCAAAGGCCGACGCCGCCGAATCCAGCCGCCCCTGCTGCAACGCCACCACGCCAAGCCCCACCAGCGGGGCCGACTGCTCCGGCGACAACTCCGCCGCCTGCCGATAGCACCGCCACGCCTCGCCGTGCCGCCCGAGCGTCGCGTAACAATCGCCCAGCTCCTTCAGCACCCGATAGTGCAAATCGACGCCGTCCTCAATTTCAAACCCTTCCGCGTCCAGCTTCATGACTCACGCCTTTTCGGTTTTCGTAACGTTTGTCTGCCACCACGACAGCCGCCAAGGAAACAAGCGACAAGTGACCAGCGACAAGAGAAGGAATGTCTTGCCTTTCAAAATCGTTGCTTCCCACGAGAGCGACGAAACACGACAGGCGTATCCTTCTCTGGTCGCTTGTCGCTGGTCACGTGTCGCTTCGCACTCAGCCTTCCGTCATCATCGCCTGCGCCTGCTCCAACAATGCCGCCGCCTGGTCGTGTCGACTGTGCTTCCGCGACAGCCGGGCTTCCTGCAACAGCAGGGCCGGCGTCGGGCGGGCGTCGTTGATCGTCCGCAGCATCGCCGCCGCCCGCGACGAAGCCGCCTGCCCGCCGGACTCCGCCAACGCCACCGCAAGCCGCTCCCGCAACAACTCCACGTTCGACTGCGACGCGAGCATCTGCTCGTACACCCAGGCCGCCTGAACAAAATCGCCCTCCGCCTCCAGATGCTTGGCCTGCTGCAAGCCCTCGTCGTACTGAAAAGGCCGCCGCGACGGATCGGGCGTCTGGAAACGGATGTTGCACGCCTCCATGCTGGCACGAACGCCCAGTGTGGGATAGCGTCGCCGGGCCTCGAGGACCTCCTCGCGACGGACGACGACGGACCAGTGCGCCTCGTCGGCGGTGGCGGCGAGATAGCCCACGCCAGGCCGATCGTCGTGCCACAACGCATGCACCGCCGTCTCGATCCACCCGTTCTCGATCTTCAACCCGCCGGGCACGACAGCGACAAAATCGCCCGCCGCCCGCGCCAACGCGGCATCGAACCGCTCCGCCGACGAGGCCGACTCCGCCGGCACGCGGACCAGGCCCGGCATGTGCGAATCCAGCCGATCCAATGCCGCCGCCGGCAACGGCAGCAGCACTTGATACGGCACGTACGTCCACAACCACAGGTCGCGCAACTGCTGCCCGGCGGCCGCGTCCATGCCGTCAGGCTGGAGGATGATCGACGTGTCCTTCATCATCGGCCAGGGCTTGGCGGGTCGGCCGGCGCGGATCGCCAGGATGTTGCGGAGATACTCGGCCTTGTCCTTTCGCATGCGATACGAGATGCGGTCACTGTTGGCGACGGCGGCGTAGTATTCGCCCGTGATGTCGCGGATGTGCGTGAAATCGCTGAAAAACGCCAGCCGCCGCGTCATGTCCCAGTCGATCAACACGCGGATGTCTTCGTTATACGGCCCCGTTTTGGCGATCAGGTCCAGCCGGTGCATCATGCACACGTGCAGCGTGTGATTGAAATGCAGCATGAAAAATCGGTCGAAATCCCGCGAGATATTGACCGACTTCCCCAGCACGGTCCGGCTGCCGTCGGGCTCGACGCGACAGAACACTTTGTACAAGTCGCTGTACGCGACGCCGGCGTCCGTGTCGCCCTCGAGCGTCTCCACCAGCCGACGCACGTGATGCGGATAGAACAAATCGTCGTCGCCCAGATACGCCACGTACTTGCCCTGGGCGTACTGCAACGCCTGATTGAACGAATACGCCAGGCCTCGATTTTCGCGGCGGTCGATGTGAATGACCCGCTCGTCGTTGGCAGCCGACACGATGTCACCGACGCTCTGCCCGCCGTCGTTGACGGCGATCACCTGGAGATGGCGATACTCCTGGCCGAGAATGCTCGCCAGGGCGTCGGCAAAAAACCGCCGCCGATTGAACGTGCTGATGAGCACCGTCACCAGCGGGCCTGATTTTCCGTGTGTCGTCATGTCGTCTCACGTGACGCGGACATCCTGCCCGCGCCGGATGGGCAAGACATCCGCATCGTCTTGCCGTCTTCCATTGACCAAACTGATAGAACGCACAGCGCGGGCGAGACGCCCGCGCCACGTTTTCATGCCTGTTTATACGCCGCCAGCCATAGATGAATGCCGATGGCCCCGTCGGCGTCGAGGATCGTTTCCATCGTCCGCATCGTCAGGCCGGCGGTGCGAACCAGGTCCAGCAATCCCGCCGCGTCAAGCCAGTTTTCGATCGGCTGTTCGGACCAGCCCTTGCCGTGGGCTTGCCGGAAGTGCTCGTTGAGCGCCCGCGCGATCGGACGATTGGGCGTGGTCAGCAGCAGCAGGCCGCTGGGCTTGAGGCAGCGACGGGCCAACTCCAGATACCGCAACTGGTCGGACGTTTCGAGGTGCTCAATCACCTCGATCGACGTGACGACGTCGAACGCCTCAGCCGGCAGGTGGACGTCAAAAAAACTGCCGCACAAAAACGTGCCACCCGGACAGTTGGCCCTGGCCGACTCGATGCCCGACGCGGACCAGTCAACGCCCGTGACGTCGCCAAATTCCGCCAGCCGACGCGCCATCAGCCCGCGGCCGCAGCCGAAATCCAGCATGGCAAGCCGCCCGCGCGTCATGGAGCGGAGCGCGCCAATGACTTTGTCGTGCCTGGCGCGTTCCCAGGCATTCTCGGTGCCGCGCATCGCACTGCCGGCGGGCGAATTGGCCGACCAGAATTGATCGTAAAACGCCTGACCGCCACGTGACGAGGGGGGCCCATCCGCGTTCGTGCATGGAACCGGTTTGTCCTCTTCCGTCGTCCGGGCCGATGAATCGCACCCGCGGGCCAGACGCCCGCGCCATGTCGGCGGGCCTTGCGACTCCAACCGACACAGCAGCGCGTCCACCGACCGCAATTGCCGCTCCAGCGAAAACCCTTGCTCAACATACGCGCGGTACTCGCGCGGCGTATAGGAGGTCTCCGTCACCAGCCGGCAAAACTCCGCCGGCGTCCGCCACAAAAATTCCTTCGGATATAGCGACGCCGCGCCAGGAAACGCGTGAATCACCGGCTTCAAACCCGTCGCCATGCCTTCGAGCAGGCTGCAGTTGTGGCCTTCGATCACGCTGCCAAGCAACAGGTAGTGTTTGTCGGCCAGGTACGCCGGCACGGCCGCCGGCTCGATAAACCCATCAAACCGCACCGCGTCGGCCAGGCCCAATTCCTTCGCCATGTGCGGCAGATACTGACGCAACGTCTCGTCGGCCCACTGCCCGGCGAAAAACAGCCGATACTCCGGGTCCTGCTGGTACAACGCGTGAAAACATTGGAGCAGCAGCGGATGATTTTTGACCGGCCTGATGTTCGCCAGCGCGACCAGGTTCTTGCCCCGAGGCCGATCAACGAGCGGAAACCGCGCGACGTCCACGCCGTTGGGAATGACGTGCACGCGCGTTTTTCGTTCGATGTCGCCCACCCGCGAACGCAGGTGATCCATCACCGCGCTGTTGCCGACCGTGATGAGGTCGTCGACGTTTTCCCAGCGAATCTGGTCGATCGTCGGCAGATAGGCTTCGTACCGATGCAGCCGCACGACGATCTTGCACGTTTTCGGCAGCATGGTGGCGGTGACGACCTGCTGGGTTGCCCACTCGAAAAACGCGATGTCACACCAGGCCAGCAGGCTGGCCATGCCTTCGGGCGAATAGTCCGTGCAGACGTGCGTTTCGTAGCGGTCGGCGGTGAAATTGTAGATGTCCTGAAGGAACGTGAACTGCTTCGAGTCGCAAAAAAACGCCACGCGAGGCCGAAGGTGCCGCAGGTTGGTCAGCATCGGCGTGAGGACTTCCTGTTCCGGCCAGGCCGCCCGCGACGCCAACAGGGCCTCGATCGCGCCGCCAATGTCGTCGCGGACGAGAAACGTCTGCGCGGTCCGGTTGACGAACTCGGGCGTGAGCAGCCCGTCGGCGTACAGGCGGGCGAACAAGTCCATCGCCTCGGCCGGCTGATCCGCCGCGAGGCACGCCTCGGCCAGGTTCACCAGACACCGCGGATCGCCCGTAACCTCCACCGCCCGCCGTAAATGCTCGACGGCAGGCTCGTGACGACCCAAGGCCGACAAAATCGTCCCCGCGTCATTCAACGCCTCGCCGTCCCGCGGACACGAAACCAGATACTCCTGAATGCACGCGAGCGCGCCCTCCAGGTCGTTCCGCTGGGCCAATTGCAGACCCTTCTCATACAAGGCATTCGATGCCGTCACAAGCGTCTCCCGCGCGAAAATTGTGCGCTACCATTGATGTTTCACGTAATGCAAGAACTGTGCCAGGAACGACAGCCACTAGCCACTAGCCACCAGGGTTTGCGAAGCGTATTGGTGAAATCGCTCATCACGTTCGAGAGAGTGGTTTTGATGCTTCGCAGACTCGATGATCGGTGAACATGGACGTTCTGTCGACCACTGAGTCAGCGAAGCATCGGGACCGCTCTCTCGAACGTGATGAGCGATTTCACCAATACGCTTCGCAAACCCTAGTGGCTAGTGGCTAGTGGCTGCTTCCGCTCAGATGTAATCCAGCAGCGACAACGATAACAGTTTCGCCGAGCTGGCGAGGGTGAGTTGGTAGAACGTCTGGGCGCGGGCCAGTTCGGCGGCCAGGGTGATGGCATCGACATCCTGAAGTCGGTCGGCCTGGGATTTGGCGTTGTCGCCGGTCATGACCAAGCCGGCGGCGAGGCGGTCCAGGGCCTGCATCCGCCCGCCGAGCGTCGTCAAACTCTGCGTGATGCCCGTGAACACCTCGATGAGCGAGCCCTGTGTCAGGTTCAGCAGATCCGACTGCTGCGTGGCCGAGAGCGTGTCGTTCCGCAGCAAATCGCGGACCTGGATGAGCGTGCCGAACAGGTCGAAACTGCCCTCGACGCGGACTGGCTCGACGCCGGCACGCTGGACCGACGCGCCGTCGATGTACAGGATCTGCCCCGTGCGGCTGTCGGTGACGGCGAGGTTGCCGTCGTCCGTGATCGCGGTGCGCGTCAGTCCGCCGTCGAGCGACGCCCAGCCGGTCGCGCTGACGGCGAACGCGCCATCCGCGCCCGACCAGCCGGTGACGTCCACGTGCACCGCGTCGCCGGCAGCGTTGGTCAATTTCAGATTCGTCTCGCTGCCGTCGAACGCGATGGCCGGGCCGTCGTCCAGTTGCATCGTTCTCGCGGCCGCGTCGATCGTGACGCGGTGCGTGCCGAGGATCGTGTCGCCGCCCGCCGAGCCGGTGCCCGCAGCCAGGCCGCTGGCGGCATCGAAACTCGTCGCGCGGTGCGTGATCGTCAGCCAGGCGTCGCCGCGAACGGTCGACGTGCCCACGCCCGCCTGCACGCCGGTGATTCCGTAAAACGTCGGCACGCCGCCGTTTTTCCCGCTGAATACATTGTCGCCCACCAGCGTGCCGGCAAACCGCACGCCCGGCGCGACCGGCACGTCCGTGTTTCGCTGGCTGCCGACGTACTCCACGCGAACAATTTTGCCGTTCTCGCGAATCACCTTGTACGGCGGATTCGTCGTGTCCGAACCGCCGAAATAATACCGGCCTAAATCATTGCCGTTGGCGAACATCACCGCCTGCTCCAGCAGGGCGTCGACCTCGTCGGCGACAGGCACGCGGTTGACCGGCGCGAACGTGCCCGCCGACGCCTGCGACACCAGCACGCGCACTCGCGTCAGCAGGTCGTCGATCTCCGTCAGATTCGCGTGCATGTTGTCCATCCGCCGATTGATCTCGGCCACGTTGTCGAGATACGACCCGATCGACATCTGCGTGTCCCGCAGCCCGAGCACGCGGTAGGCGGCACTGGGGGCGTCGGAGGCGCGAAGGATCCGCACACCGCTGGCACCCTGCTCAAACAGCCGGGTCAACGTCGCCGACCACGTCTTCAACGAAAACTGCGTCTGATTGTAAATCGCGCCCCAACCGCTCATGGGGTGTCTCCTTGCAGGACAACCGTTCCCAACATTCCCTCCCCTGGCAATGAAAGCCACAAACCACTAGCCACTAGCCACCAGGTATGGCCACGCCTGTTATCGGTTACACGGTCCTGATTTGGCCGCTTTGCTATCATCTATTCCCGCTTTCACTGCCTTTTTGCATCGTCGTGCCTTACCTTGTGGCTAGTAGCTTGTGGCTTGTGGCTGCTGTTTCTTTATCGGATAACTTCCAGCAGCGACTGCATAGCGCGGTCCTGCGTGGCGATGAATCGGCTCATGGCCTGGAACATTCGCTCGAACATCATCAGCTTGGCGGACTCCTCGTTCATGTCCACGCCGCTGACGGCATCTCGCTGCATGATCAGTTGCATGCGGACATTTTCCAGCGCCGCCGCCCGCGTCTCGCGAACCGCCACCGACTGACCGACTGACACCGTCAACCGGCGGAAATATTCCTGCGGCGTCAGGCCGTCCAGGCCCGCCAGTTCCTGCCGGGCAAGATCCGCCATCCGCAGCAGGTTTTCGTTGTCGAGCCCCTCGCCACCTCGCGACACCGCGAACCGACGCGGATCGCCGATGATCTCCGCACGCACGTCGATCGTCGCGGCGGAGTCGCCCTGGAAAAACGTGTTCAAGCCCGCCGCCGCCAGAAAACCCGACGTGTCGCTGTCGGCCACCGCGCGGACGTCGAACGTCTCGCCCGCGTGCAACGTGCCGACGGAAAACGACATGAAAATGCCGTCGTGCACCTCCACCGCGTCGCCGGCAACGTAGCCCTGGCCAACCGACATCCGCTTGACCAGCGCGCCCGAACCGTCGTACACCTCGACGGCCAGATTCTCCGACACGCCCACTTCGCCGCCGCCGACCACCACGGCACGGTACGTCTGATTCGCCCCGCCGGTGTACAGCCCCGACACCGACGCCTCGCTCGTGCCCGTCAGCGTGCTTGCGGTCGGCTCGGCCGACAACGCCGGCAGGAAGTCGAACGCGTAGCCCGTCTCGGCCGACAAAACCAATACGTTGTTCGTCACGCTCGCCGTCAGGCCGCCCAACGCGTTGAACTTCGCCGCCATCGACCCCACCGTGTCCGCCGACGCGTCCACCGCGACCTCGTGCCACGTCACCGCGCCGTCAGGCCCAATCACGCGCACGCTGATCACGCCGTCCGTCACCGGCAGATTCCACTGCCCGAGTGTCTTATCGGCGGACACTGGCTGGCCCGTCAGCGACGTGAACGAACCGTCCGTCCCCACGCCCTGCACGTGCAGCCGGTTCATCTGTGTCACCAGCTCACGGGCCAACGCGTCCAGGCCGTTCTGGACCTCCGGCAGCAGGTCATTCGCCAGCGACAGCAGCCCGCCGACGCTCCCGCCGTATACGTCCGTCTGATAATACGACGCCCCCTTGACCGACACGCCAAGCCGGTTCGACTCGTCCGTGCCGACCTCCAACTCCGTGTACGTGATGCCCATCACCAGCGGCGTGCCCCACGCGGCCACGTCCACCATGCCCGTCGACTGGGCGCGGTTGTTCACCTGAATATCAATGTACTGCCCCAGCTCGTTGATCGCCTGGTCGCGGCGGTCGCGAAGCAGGTTGGAATTGCCGCCGCTGGTCGTGACGCGGTTGATCTGGTCATTCAGTGCGGCAATTTCGCGAATCAACACGTTGGCCTGCGCGATGTCCGCCTTGGCCTGCACCTCGATGTGCGACCGCATGTCCGTCACGTAGGTCGACACCGAACGAATCTGGGCCGCCAGCGACTGCGCCGCGCCCACCACCTGCTGCCGCAACGGGCCTGAATAGCTGTCGACGGCCAGTGCGTTCAACGCGTCAAAATACGCGCCCAGGGCATTGGCCAATCCCGCCTCGCCGACATTGCCCAGCGCGGCCTGCACGCTCCGAAGCCCCGACAGCTCCATCTGCACCTGCCCGATCTGCGGCTGCTGACGCGTCAACTCCTGCTCCAGCAGCATGTCGATTTTCCGCAGCGCCCCGTTATTGAGGTCGATCGGCGTGGCCGTGATGCGGAAGTACGGATCGAACTCCAGCGGCGAAATGGCCAGTTCCTGCCGATGGTAGCCTTCCGTGGCGGCGTTGTTAAGGTTCGTGCCGATCAGTTCGATGGCCCGCTGGGCGACTTGCAGGCCTCGCAGGCCGATGGAATAGTTGAACATAATTATCGCTCCGCGTTGACGAGGCCTTGGCAGGAATCGTAGTGTTTGTCGCCTCCGGGGCCGTACGTCGCGACGCCGACGGCGCCCATCAGCGAGTCGAGCATCGCGCGGTTGACGCGGGCGGCCTCGTTGAGCAGCACGGCGGCATGAAGGTGCTCGCTCCGCAACTGTCCTGCCAGCGCGAGGACCTGTTCGCGCCGGAATTGAAGCGGGGCCGCGTCACGAGGCGACAACTCCGCCTGAAGCCGGCTGAGTCGAAACTCCGCCACCGGCACGCCGATCGCCTTGGCCAGCGTGGTCCGCATCGCGGCCAGCTTCGCGTCGGCCAACTCCTGCTCCCGCGCCGCGCGCTCCATCTGATCCAGCAGCGGCTCCATCGACTCCTGCCGACGCTCCAACACATACGCCGACAACTGACGCATGTGCGACAACCGCTCACCCATCGCCGCCGTCGTCTGATCCAGCAAGGCAAACAACTCCGGCAACAACGACTCGACCATCGGATTGGCCACGATCATTCCAACACCTCCACCTGCGGCAAGGGCGTCTCGCCCTCAAGCCGTAGCACGGGCATCTTGCCCGTGAGTCCCACGGGCGTCCCGCCCGTGGCTGGCATAGACACGACATCCGTACTGGAACGTTCCTGCATGGGCAAGATGCCCATGCGACTCACGGGCGAGACGCCCGTGCTACCTTCCAACTGGCGGTACAAATCCTTCCACAACCCCATACCGCCCTTGTCGGCTACGTCCTGCGACAGATAACTCCAGAAAATCGACTGCACCTGTTTGGACGTTCCATCCTCCAGCAGTCCGCTCTCGGGCACCGTCGCCTGCATCGCCTCCATGAGCTTGTTGAGCAACACCGATTCAAAATCCTTCGCCGCCCGAACCGCTTTGGGATCCATGGCCCCGGCCGCCGGCAACGCGCGGTGGATAGTCAACGCTTGAATGTCGTTCATGGTCGTTCCTTGAAAAAAGCCACTAGCCACAAGCCACTAGCCACCAGGTATGGCACGGTTTGTCACACATGATCCGATCCTGATTTGGGCCATTCCCTGTCATTCATTTCCGCTTTCATTGTCTTTTAACAACCGTCGTTCCGTACCTAGTGGCTAGTGGCTTTGTTTGTCACATCGTCTTCAACTGCGCCTGCAACGCCCCTTGCGCCTTGAGTGTGCGGAAGATGCTCACCAGGTCGCGTGGCGTGACGCCCATGGCGTTGAGGGCGCGGGCCAGGTCGGCCACGCTGACGGTTTTGTTGACCACGTGCAGGACTTCGGGCGGGGCGCTTTCGACGACCTCAATATTCGTGTCGGTGGTGACCTCGGTCTGCCCGCCCGAGAACGGCAGCGGCTGCGAGACGTCCTTGATCTCCTTCGTGATAATCGACAGGTTGCCCTGCGAAATCGCCACCGTTGAGATCATCACGTTCTCGCCCACGACGATCGTGCCGGTTTTTTCGTCGATGACGACGACGGCCTGATTATCCACCTCCACCGTGAGCTGCCCGATGGTGGCGATGAATTCGCTCACGCCCGCCCGCGTGAGATTCGACGGCAACTGCACGCTCACCGAGCCGGCATCGTCGGCGGTGGCGGCGCCTTTGTACGCCTCGTTGACGGCCTCGGCGATCCGTTTGGCCGTGGTGAAATCCGCGTTGCGAAGCAGCAGCGTGATCGTGCGGGTTTTCTCGTCGACGAACGTGGCAGTTTCTTCCTTTTCCACCGTCGCGCCGTTGGGGATCGCGCCGACCGTCGTGTGATTCTTCGACACGCGGGCGTTCTCGCCGCCCGCCGAAAAACCGCCCACGCTGATCGCGCCCTCGGCCACCGCGTACACGTGCCCGTCGGCGCCGCTGAGTTCCGTCACCAGCAGCGTGCCGCCCTGCAAACTCGTGGATTTATCCATCGTCGACACGGTCACATCGATGGCCGCCCCCTCACGCGTGAAAGGCCCCAACTCCGCCCGAATCATGACGGCGGCGATGTTCTTCCCGCCGAGGTCCTTCGGCTCGACCACGAGATTCTGCTTGCGGAGAATGTTCGCGAGCATTCGCTTGGCCAGGGCCGAGTCGTCGCCCGTCCCCGCCAGCCCAACCACCACGCCATACCCCTGCAACGGGTTGCCGCGAACGCCCTTGATGTCCACAATGTCCTTGATCCGCTCGGCGCCAACCGCGGGAGCCCACAGGCACACAAATAATGCTACGGCGGCAACGAAGACTGTAGACTGTAGGCTGTAGGCTGTAGGCGCGACACGCCTAGCCGTACCTACAGCCCACAGCCCACAGCCCACAGCCGGTTTCATGCCTCGATTTTGCAAAAAAATCCACATCTCACTGCTCCCAGTGCGTGCCGTCAGAACGGCGTGATGACATTCACCACCCGCGTCAGCCAGCCGGGCTTGGTGTAGGCGGTGTCGGTGCCGGAGGTTTTGTGCACGATGTTGAAATTGGCGACGCGGTCGGAATCGACGGTGTTTTCGAACGAGATATCGCTGGGCCGAATGATGCCGCTGACCTCGATCACCTGCCGGTCGCCCGCCACCTCGCGAACCCGCCTGCCGATAATCACCATGTTGCCGTTGGGCAGCACGTCCTCGACGGTGACGGTGATCATGTCCTTCAAACTGCGGTTGCTACCGTAGTCGGCCTTGCCTTCCATCTTCGCGCTGAACTGCGAATTGAACGACGCCTGCGGCAGATCCAGCACGTTCTTGCCCAGGCCGGCGGTCATGGTGCCCAGATCGACCGTCCCGCCGGCCACGTTGACCGAACGGGCGGTTTTCTTCTCGTCATTTCGGTTGATTTTGTTGGCGATGACGCTCTTTTCGTTAATGACGATCGTGATGACGTCGCCGACGTCGCGGGCCACGTCGTCGCTGGGCTGCATGCGCGTCACGCGAGAGCCCTTCTGCCAGATCGACCCAGCCAGCGCCCACTGGGCGGCCAGTCCGGTCGTGAGCGTCAGCACGGCTAGACACAACAGGGAATGTTTCATCGTTGACCTCCTTCATCCGTCGCCGAAGCGACGGCAATCGGCGCGGTGTCGTCGTCTTGTAGCGCGGGCGTCTCTTCACGTGACGCGGGCGTCCCGTCTTCGCTCCGCTTCGTCGTGGCAGGCCCGCCCGCGTTGTGCGTTCCGTTGGGCTGGTCTGTGGAGGGACGCGAGGGCGAGACGCCCTCGCCACGTTGCATCACCGGCTCGACGCTGCCGTCGGCGCGAACCGTCGCCATCAGCACCCGCTTGGAATCAATATTGCGAACCCGGATGCACTGCCCGACCTGCCCGTCCTCCAGCGCCTGCCCCATCGCCGTCACCGTGAACGCAGGCCCGGTGATCCGCATCACGACCGCCTGATCCTTCGCGACGGCCAACGCGGGCTTGACCGCCTTGAGCTTCCCGCCCGACACCACCGACCCAACGGCCATGGCACTGGCCGCCACGCGGCCATACGGCAGCGCCTCCGCCGCGGGCCGATCCGCCAACACCGTGCGGACCTCGACGTTTTCCGGCGTGATCGTGTCGCCCGCGGCAATTTCGCGAGTGGCCACCGCCTGACGAACGTTGTATTGAAGCCGATACAAAATCTCCGCCCGCGCGACGGCCTTGCCCTCGTCAATCAGCGTCACCTCGACCTTCGCCTGACCAACCGGCACGCCGCGCACCAGCCGGGCCGACAGCGTGCCCTGGCCCGCCGAGCACTTACCCGCCAGCGCCGGAGGCGGCTTGACCACCGTCCACTTCGCCGCGCCACCCGGCGGATTCTCCTTCAAAAACGCGTCCGCCGCCGCCAACAACTCCGCCGGCGACGCCAGCCGCTCCTCCCGCGTGATCGTCAACTTCTCCGCGCCGCTGAATTCCACCCGCGAGGCCGCTATTCCCTCAGCCGCCAACCGCGCCGCAATCGCCTGCCGATCCAGCACCAACGCCTCCCGCGACAGCGCCCCACGCCCCATCGCCACCGCCGACGCCTTCTCCGACAACGCCGAATCCTCGCAGTGAATCACGCACAACTGCCCCAACGTCAACGTCTCGCCATCAACCTGCACCAAACGAGGCACGTAAATTTTCACCATCGGCAAGGACTGGGCGAGCACGGGAACTGCCGTCATGCACAACAGCCACAAGCCACAAGCCACAAGCCACAAGGTATGGCCAGTCTTGCCGTAAATCATCCGATCCTGATCGTCACTGTATTTCATATTCAGGCCCGCTTTCATTGCCTTTTTCGCCCGGTGTGTTCCTTACCTTGTGGCTAGTGGCTGGTGGCTAGTGGCTGATCTGTTACGAAATCAGCCGATTAGCCGTCTGGAGCATGTCGTCGCCGGCGCGGATGGCGCGAGAATTGATTTCGTAGGCCCGCTGGGCCGTGATGAGATTCACCAGCTCGCTGACCATCTGCACGTTGGAACGCTCCAGGAAATTCTGCCGCAGCAAGCCGAAGCCGTCCCTGCCGGCGGTGCCGGTGATCGCCGGGCCGCTGCCGGCGGTTTCGGAGAGCAGGTTGCCGCCCTCGCTGCTCAGGCCCGACGGGTTGATGAATCGCACCAACTGAAGCTGCCCGATCTGCTGCGGCGTGCTCTCGGTGCCGGTCAACACGTTGATCGTGCCGTCCTCGCCAATGGAAATCGCCCGCGTGTCGCTCGGGATGGTGATGGGCGGCTCGAGATAATATCCGCTGGCCGTCACGAGCTGCCCCTCGTCGTTCACGCGGAGCGCGCCGTCGCGCGTGTACCGCGTCACGCCCGCCACCGTGACCTGGAAAAATCCGTCGCCCATGATGGCCACGTCCAGATCACGCCCGGTGTTTTCCACCTCGCCCTGCGAAAACACCTTCAGCGTGCTGGCGGGCCTGACGCCGCTGCCAATTTCGAACCCCGTCGGCGCCCGCACGCCCGAAACGGTCTCCGTGCCCGCCTCCCGCAGCTTGAGGTACATCAAATCCTGAAAGTCCACCTGGCTGCGCTTGAACCCGACCGTATTAATGTTCGCCAAATTGTTGGCGATCGTGTCCACCACCGTCTGCTGCGCCGTCATGCCCGTGGCAGCTGTGGAAAAAGCTCTTAACACATTGAACTCCTTTTCGTTGCTCGACGGTAAAATCGTGCCGCTGGTTCGAGGGAATGTCTGCCGCCAGCCAGTAGCCAGTAGCCAATAGGTATGGCAAAGTCTGTTGCCAATCACACGATCCTGATTTTTTCATTCTCTCATCCATTTCCGCGTTCACTGTCTTTTCGCCAATACCGTTCCTTACCTATTGGCTACTGGCTATTGGCTACTGGCTTTGTTCCCTGTCACAAACTGTTCTTGTTCACCAACACACCACGCAACGCCTACGCGGTTGCCGTTTGTATCAGCGTCTTCATCCGCTCGTCTTCGGTCGCGACGGTTTTCAGGCCTGACTCGTACAGCCGCGTTACCGTGATCATGTTGACCAGTTCCTCCACGACGTTGACGTTGGAGGCTTCGCGATAGCCCTGGGCGATCCTCGCGTCGGGCCCGATGGCGCCGCGTGTGCCAGCCGGGGCTTGGTAGAAGCCGTTGCCCATCGGCGTGAGCGTCGCCGGGTTGGCGAACATGACGACGCGAATGCGTCCGACGACGTCCGCGCCGGCTGACACCGTGCCGTCCTCGCCCACGCGGATCTGTGACAGACCCACGTTGGCGGGGATGGTGATCGGTCCGTCGACGCCGGCTACCAGAAACCCACTGCTGTCGACGACCTGCCCGTTGGCGTTGAGGCGGAAACAGCCGTTGCGCGTGTAAACCTCGCCGCGCGGCGTCTGGATCGCGAAGAACCCGTCGCCCGTGATGGCCATGTCCAGCGGGTTCTGCGACTCGGTCAGCCCGCCCGGCTGAAAGTCGATCCGCGTCCGCCCAACCACCGGATGCGTCTGCGTCGCCCGCGCCGTCGCGTCCATCTGCCTGGCCAATTCCTGATGAAACGCCGTCACGTGCCGTTTGTACCCCACGGTGGACGCGTTGGCCAAATTCGACGTCGTCGCCTCATACTGCCGCGTCAAGGCGGCCAGGCTCGCGGTTACGTTTTTTGATACGGGATCCATAATCACACCGCCAGAAAAGCCACTAGCCACAAGCCACTAGCCACCAGGTATGGCGAAGCCTGTTGCCAATCACACGATCTGAATTTCGCTACGTTCATGTCCATTCCCGCTTTCACTGCCTTTTCGCCAAAAGCGTTCCTTACCTTGTGGCTAGTGGCTAGTGGCTCTCTGTTGCGTTTCCTCCGCCAACACAGCCACTTCCGACGGATGCAGGCCGATCATTTCCAACGCGATGTCCCGCGCGCCCGCCAGGGCGGCGCCGACGCGGCGGACTCTGGCCAGGCCCTGCACCGATCGACCGTTGTTGAGCTGCGTCACCACCATCACGCGGTCGCCCGTTGCCGGCGCGAGCGTGGCGCTAACTTTCAACCCTGTTCCGCCGATTTCCACCAGCGTGGCCGGGACGTACTGCGGCGTGCCCATCGTGCCGTCGGCATCGAACGCGAACGGCGCGATCCGGCAAGGTCGGCTGGTCGCCACGCGCGGGAACCGCCGCCGGTTGGCGCCCGCTGGCTCGGCGTCGGAAGCGAACTCGCCCAGACTGCCCGCCGTGCCCGCACGATTCGACGTGACGACCTTGAGGGCAACGGCCGGCGCGGCAGTCTGCGGATCAGCCGCGGTACGCCGCAGCCCGAGTTTATTGCGAAGATGCGCGATCGCCGTCTCGATATTGGCACGCTCCGGGGCCGTCATGTGCTGGACGCGCCGGCTTTGCCGCAGCGCCGCAGCGGCCTCCTCGAACGCGCGGTCCCACGTGTACATCGCCATCGGCGTCGGCAGTGACGCCTCCACCGCCATCCTGTGCAGCAGCGTGCATTCAGCCCGCTCCAGCCCGATGGCCAACCCCTGCTCAAAAAACGCCGCCGCCATCGTGCGGTCCCGCTCATACCGACGCACATGCCGCCACGCCAGCCACGTCAACGCCAGCATGCCCAACAGCAGCACCGGCAGCGTCCACCACAACCAACTCGCCGCCCCGCCGTCGCCGCGCACCGCCGCAGCCAACCGCTCCCACGCGCCCTGAGCCAACATGACGTTATGTATCGCAATCATTTCCATGCGTCCGTGCACTCCGTTCAAAAAGCCACTAGCCAATAGCCACTAGCCAGCAGGTATGGATAAACCTGTCGCCAATCACACGATCTCAATCTGTATTACTTTCATCGTAATTCCCGCTTTCACTGCCTTTTTGCCCGTTTCGCCCAAACCGTTCCTTACCTATTGGCTATTGGCTACTGGCTCGTCTTTTACCGCAGCAGATTCGACACTTCCCGAATCATGTCGTTGGCCACGCTGATGGTTCTGGCGTTGGCCTGGAAGCCGTTCTGGGCCAGGATCAGGTTCACGAATTCGCCCGCGACCTCCACGTTGGAGCGTTCCAGCGAGCCGCCGCTGACCGAGCCCGCCCCGCCCGACAAGGCCCGCACGGGCGTCATGTCGCCGCTGTTGGCCGACGGCAGGTAGTAGTTGCCGCCCAAGGCCGTCAAGCCCGCGGGGTTCTGGAACGTCGCGATCTTCAAACACGCGATATTCTTGCGGATGCCGTTGGAAAACGTGCCCACCAGCACGCCCTCGGGATTCACCGACAACGACGTCAAATTGCCGCAGGCGTACCCGTCCTGCCCGCTGGCGGCCACCGTGCTCGCGCCGCCAAACTGCTGCACGCCGTTGAACTCGCCCACCGAACCGAAGTCGATCGTGATCTCGCGCGTGGTGCCCGGATCGTTGGCGAAGATCATCTGGAAAATCGGTTTGTCGGGATTGGCCCCGACGCCCACGCCGCCGAAGCTGCCGTCGTTGAGAAACTTGATGCCCTCGATGCGGCGGTCCACCAACTGCACGTCGCCGCTGATTGACGTGATCACCAGGTCCCACTGGTTCATGACGTTCGTGCGGACAAACTCCGCCGACAGCACGTGGCCGACGCCCTGCGTGTCGTACACCGTCACGTTGACCGTCTTGGAGCACTGCCCGCCGGCTTCGAGAACCTTGAAATACGTCGGCAACTCGATCGTGCCCGTGCCGGCGTAGGACAGCTTCATGTCGGTCAGGCTGTAGCCCGCGTCGTCGTCTTTGAGGCGGATTTCGCCGTTGGTCAGCTTGGCCGTCGAGCCGGGGAAGGCCGCCGAGATCGCGTCCACCAGGTCGCCCATCGTCGTGGTGGCGTCCACCGTCAGCGTGCTCGAGACCGCGTTGCCCGCGCGGTCCGTGCCCGTGATCGTGATCGTGCCGTTCAACGGCCCGCCGGAAACCTGGTCCAGATCGGCCAGCCGCGTGGCCGGCGATGTCACCGCCGCGCCCTGCGTGTACTGAACGACGCTCGTGAGCAGATTGGTCGTCGCCTTATAGTCGTCGGCCGCCAACGAACCCGTAAAGGAAATGTTCTCCGTCACCTTCGCCGGCAAGGCCGTGTCGTACGGAATGCGAATGTTGCTGTTGGCCACATTCTGGAACCCCTCCGCCACGCCCTCGGCCCCGATCCGCTGCACGTGATACCCCGTGCTCGGATCGACGAGGTAATAATTCTCATCGACGGTGAACGCGCCGACGCGCGTGAAGACGTCCTTCTGCCCGTCGTTGAGCACGAAGTATCCCGCGCCGCTGATGGCCATGTCCAGCGGCACGCCCGTGTGCGTCAGGCTGCCCTGCGTCATGTTGCGCTCGATCGCCAGCACGCCCACGCCGTAGCCAACCTGCATCGCGTTGGTGCCTCCGCTGTAACTCGACCCGCTCGACGCCTCACGCAGCGTCTGGCTGAGCAGCTCGCCGAACGACACGCGCGACGCCTTGAACGCCGTCGTGTTCATGTTCGCCAGATTGTTGCCCGTCACGTCAATCATCGTCTGATGGGCCTTCAAACCCGATACGCCCGACATCATCGCGTTATTCATGTCGATCCTCTCTCCTCGTGGCGAGGGCGTCTCGCCCTCGCGTCTGGCGGGCATCTTGCCCGCGTCTGGCGGGCAGAACATCCGCATCGTCTTGTCGTCTTCAACATGCCAAACCTGCGGAACGCACACGCGGGCGAGACGCCCGTGTCACGCCGTCAGGCCGGTCGCGCCGCGTGCCGACTCGGCCGACCGCGCGTACGCCCGCGTCGCCGCCGACGCCGCCAAGGCCGACGCCCACACGTCCGCCGCGGCGAACTCGTCGCCCGCCTCGTCGTCCTCGGTGTCCGTCGCGCTGGCGATGGGAGGCACCACGTCGTCATCGTCATCGTCATCGTTGTCGCCCGGATCGGCCGGGGGCGGCGCGGGCAGCACCGGCGGGGGCGCGTCAGGCTCCTGAATCAGAATCACGTCCGCGGGATTCACCGCATCGTTGCCGACACCCAGCATCGGCTGGCCTCGAATCAACACCACCTGATTCACCACGCCGGTACGCGGATCGTTCTCGCCGGGCACGAAATACGTCACCTGCTTGCCGATCAGCCCCGACGCCTGATCCACCTGCTGTACCAGCAGACTCTTGGCGAAACTGTTGGACATGTTCTCCATCTGTTCCAACTGTGAAAGCTGGGCCAACTGCATGGCCATCTGGTTGTTGTCCATCGGTTCCAGCGGATTCTGATTCTGCAACTGCACAATGAGCAGGTTGAGGTAGCTCATCCGCATGTCGCCGCTGCCTGTGCCGAAAACGCTCATGGTTGCCTCGTGACGAGGGCGTCTCGCCCTCGTGTCTGGCGGGCATCTTGCCCGCGTCTGGCGGGTAGGACTTCCGCATCCGTCTTGTCGTCTTCCTAACGCTGGGCCGATGGAACGCACACGCGGGCGAGACGCCCGCGCCACGTTGCCTCACATCCACACGTTTACGCCGGCGGCGGACATCTCCGCCGGACTGGAGTTCGACGACGCCATTCGCTCCGCGTCGTCGTTATCGTCATTCAATGTCTCATTAAAAACGTCACCCCGGCCTCGACCGCCGCCGGGTTGCCCCGAGTGCTGGCCGTCAAATCGGAACCCGCCTTCGCGGTCCGTGCCGCGTTCCTGGCCGCCGTCCGACGCGCCGGACTCCCGCATCACGACCTCCATCTGTCGCACCGCGATGCCCGCTTCCGCCAACCTCGCCACCAACGCCGACGCCTCCCCGCGCAACGCCGCCGCCGTGTGCGACTGGGCCACCTCGAGCCTCCCCTCCACCGCCGAACCCGACGACCACATCGTCAACCGAACCTCGCCCAGATGCGGCGGATCCAACCGAATCACCAACACCCGCGACGCCGAACCCGACGCCGCCTTCGCGATCTGACCAGCCACGTCGTTCACATCCACCGCCAACCGCCCCGCGGACGTCTCTGCCGCGACGGAGCGAAGCGAAGACGGGTCGCCCGCGCTGGATACTCCATGCACCTGGACGCCGGAAGACGCGGCGGCAGCATTCGCAGCCATCGACGCCTCAAACGCCGCCGCGACCGACTTGGCGCTCTCCGCCGCGCCGGCCGCCAGCGTGCCCGCACTGGCCGCATCCGCCAACAACGTCTCCGCAGCCGCCTCGACGCCACCCGCCGCAAAAAGGCCGGCGGCGGCCTCATGCTCACGCACGAGGCCTCCGGATGAAACCCAGGCCCGGGAGTTCACGCCCCCGTCGTCCGTCTCTGTCATTGCGGCAATACGTGACGCGGGCGTCCCTGCTTCGCCAAGGCTACGCAGGGCAGGCCCACCCACGTTGTGCGTTCCATGGGATTGACCGTTAAAAGACGTCAAATCGCCCTCGCCACGTACAACGCCGCCAGTCATCGTTACAGTCGCCGCCGTCATCGGCCCGTTTTCGCCGCCGGTACTGGTAAAAAGCTGCGCCATCAACGCCATCAAAAACCCGCCCGACTCCGCCGACTCGCCGCCGCCAGCCAGTACCGATTCATCGCCGCCCGCGCCGCCATGCAACGCCTTCCCGCGCTGCGGCGACGCCTTGCCCGCGCCGGCAGACTCATGCCTCGAATTGTCAACGGCCGTCGATGCCATCTCGCCAACTCACCTTCGGCCACTACCAAGCAACCCCCGTGCCAACGCAAAAAATCCTATCGCGCCCGGTGCGTAAGACATGTCAAAAACTTGTGTTACCGTTATCAACCCCGGCGGGACCCCACCGGCATCTCACGCCAAACGCCATCTCGACAACCGGAAATATCTTCCGCCACAGCGAAAACTTTTCCGGTGCACTCGGAAGGGTGCGCCAAAATGTTACGTTCCGATATCAGCGCCAACTCAACGATTTTCCTGATGCCAGAACTTCCTGGCACACTCATTCGCAACCATAAAAATTATTCTGGAATGACCGGAACAAACGCACTCACCCGGCGTCTATCTATCTGGAACACGAACCGAGCCAGGAGAATCTTCATGCGCCATTTCGCCCGACCGCGCCACATCACGATATGCCTCGCAATCCTCTGCGCCGCCCTGACGGCTGGGTGCAAAGAAAACCACACCGCCACGATGCACACAACGGCCATCACGACGACCCCCGCAACGGCGCCAACATCCGACGCGGCGGTGGAACTGACTGCCCAGACGCTCGAACCATGGCTTGGCGGCAAGGAGTTTGTCGAAGTCGCCTTCGTAGGCCTGGCTGCGACGGAGGATCAACTGGACGCGTGGCGCACGTGGCTGTCGGAACGAGAATACGACTATAGCATGGCCGCCGGTTCGGCGTACTATCGCTACCACAGCGGCTATGTTCATGACGGTAGCGGCCGAAACTTCGCGTATATCACGATGAAGGTCACGCCAGACAACGTGAAGCGGCTGTTGTCGTTACAGAAGGATCTGGCCGAGCGGGATTACACGCTGGACACCAAGGCGACGCACGTCCTGTCGTACGTCGGCGACGAGGCGACCCGCCGCAAGGCGCGGGAAATGATCCCCGACATATTGGCCGATATTGCGACGATTTTTCAGGACAAACTCCAGGCCACCACACAGATTTTCGGCAAGGACAATAACGAACGATTTGGCTCAATCCACTCCATCCGCTATGCCGTGACCGGAGAAAAAAACTTCGGTGGCGGAATTTACTTCGTGGAAATTCCCCAGTCTCCTTTCAACATGTCGGCCGCCATGCCGGATTTCACGATCCACCTGCCGCATCTGGGACTGCTCGTGCAAGCCTACCACCTCCACGGCGCCGTCACTGAGGATGTGAAAAAAGCCCTGCAACCGCTGATCGACCTCGACGGCAAGCCGCAGCCGTTCGGCTCGACCGGCGATGGTTGGCATCCCTTGGTGTCCACCACCACGGCGCCAGCGCCCGCCGCCACGCCGCCCACCGAGCAGACGCTCGAACAGTGGCTTGTCGGTAAGGAGGTCATCCGCCTGACCTTTACAGGCCAGGGTATGGCAATGCGCGAACTGAACGCCTGGCTGGAGGAAAACGGCTACCGCCACATCGACATGAGCGTCGATCCGACGTTTATCAGTTTTGCCTGGCAAAGCCGCGAGGTCGGTGTGGATGTTCGCATGCGGGCGACGCCGGTCAACGTCGAGCGGCTGTTGTCGCTGCGAAAGGAGTTGGCCGGATTGGGCTTCACGTTGAATCCTTATCAAAACGACGTCGGGGTCAATGTCCTGTCGTACGTCGGCGACGAGGCCACCCGCCAAAAGGCCCGCGACATGGTTCCCGATCGGCTGGCCGCCCTGGAGAAGGGCCTTCAAGACGCGCTTCAAGCCAGGATCATCTCCAACCGCATTCCTCCAAATGACAAAGAGTGTCTTGGCAACATCCGCTATGAAGTGCCCGACACGAAAATCAGCGGCATGATTCACGTCTACGAAATCACGCCCTCGAAGTCCTGGGAGCGGAACGTCCACTGCGATCAAACGATTTACCTGCCGCACCTGGGGCTGGTCGTGACGGCCTATTATCGCCCCGGCCAGGTCGGCGCGGGCAGGGACACCTCGCCGCAACGCGCCGCCTTCCACGACGCCGTGCAACAGGCTATGAAGCCGCTGACCGACCTCGACGACCAGCCGCGGCTGTACAATCACTACCCCGTGTTGTATCGCGCCCCGTCCGCCGTGCACTATGCCTACAAGGTCGGCATGACTTCCCTGCCGCCCACCGCCACGCCGCCGTTGGAACAGTGGCTCGAGGGCAAGGCGGTCGTCACCGTCACCTTCGTCAGCCCGCCGACGACGCCAAAGGAAAATCCCGAAAAAGCCTATGTCGGACCAGACGCCGAATTCAAAAAACATGAGGTCCGGGAGGCGACGTTCCGCTGCTCCGTCCACCTCGACGGCCGAGGTTCCTCGCCCACCGACCGCCGAGAGGACATCGACCAGATGAACAGCGTCGAAGTCACGATGGACGTCACGCCGGAAAACATCGAACGGCTGTTGACGCTACAGAAAGACCTGCGCGAACAGTGCTGCCTCCTGGACCCCATGCAGACGAACGTGCTGGCGTACGTCGGCGACGCGGACGTACGCGAAAAGGCCCGGAACATGGTGCCCGACCTGATCGCCTCCCTGACGACGGCGCTTCAGGAGGAGTTCAAGGTCACGACAAACCCCAGCCGCAAATTCGAAGAGGAGATGCTCGGCGGAATCGACTACGGAGGCTTCGGAGTGCGCGGGGCCGATCTCACAGGCCTCCACGGCATGATTCACGTTCACGACATGTCGGCCAAAAAATCCTGGGCGCTGCGGAACGTCCGCCCGAACCGAACGATCCATCTGCCGCACCTGCGATTGGCCGTGGGGATCTATTACCGCCCCGGCCGGTCCGACTCGTACGAGGACGAATCGCCGCAGCGCGACGCCTTCCTGGACGCCATGCAAAAAATCGTGCAGCCGCTGATCGACCTCGACCCCACGCCATGGATATACAGTTGGCCAAGCGCCGTCATCGAAATCGACGCCGCCAGGATGGGGCCCATCATGACACTGCTCGCGACGCCAACAACAGCCCCCACAACGGAGCCAGCAACACCTGCAACGGCGCCCGCCGTCCCGGCGAAGCCGACCGCCGAGACGCTCGAACAGTGGCTTGGCGACAAGGAGTTCGTCCAGATCCACTACGAAAGCCCGCGCGTGATGCGGGAAAAACCGGGCGTCTATCCAACGCTGGACCCCGAACTCCGCAAGCTCGAAGTTAGCGATCAGGCCGCGGCTTATTACTGCTTCGTAACGATGACCAACCGGAAAGGAGTCATTTTCTGGACCTATGCGAGCGTCATCATGCACGTCACGCCGGACAACGTGAAGCGGCTGCTGGCGCTGCAGGAAGATTTGAAGAAATTTGACCTCGTTCTCGATACGACAAAGGTCAATTCGTACGTCGGCGACGCGGAGACCCGTCGCAAGGCCCGGGAAGTGATTCCCGAAATACTGGCCGCGACGGAGACGATTTTTCGCGACAAGCTCCAGGCCTCGACCATCCCCTACGAAAGTAAACGACAGCGCCTTGGCGGAATCCGCTATGAAATTCCCAGGCAAAATGGCGGCATGATTGAAATCTACGAACTCGGGCTGGGGACTCCGGGTTCGGTGTGGACGTACGGCGAGTCGGAGATGACGGTCCACCTGCCGCGACTGGGATTGTGCGTGATGGTCTATTGTCACGATACCGTTTTCGATACCGTCAAACAAACCCTGCAACCGCTGATCGACCTCGACGGCGAACCGCAGCCGTTCGGCAGGTCCAGCGACCGCCGACGCCCCAAGGAAACCCCCACCGCAACACCCGCGCCCGCCGCCATACCGGAATTGACCGCGAGAACGCTCGAACAATGGCTTGGCGACAAGGAGTGCGTCTACGTCACCTTCGTCGGGCCGCGTGTCGAACTGGAAAAACTGCGCATCTGGCTGAAGGATTACAGATACCACGACGACGACCGGGGCGCCGGCTCGACGTTCCGCAGTTCTCCCGGCGAAGACGAAAGCGCAGGCGAGAGTCGGACCTTTGTGCGAGTCCAGATGAACGTCACACCCGACAACGTGAAGCGGCTGTTACGGCTACAGGAAGATCTGGCCCAACCGTTCCCCTTGGATGCCAGTGAAACTGGAGTTTTGTCACACATCGACGACAAACCGCCGGTACGATCGGACCCGAGCGATCAACTCCAACAACCCCCCACAACGACGCCCGAGTGACGGGTGATACAACGAGGCAAACCGTTTTCACTGGCTCGCCTCTTTGCGCTGTAGGGCGTTGTGTAAAGCGAAACGTTTCGCTTTACACAACGCCCTACAGCGCAAAGAGGCGAGCCAGTGAAAACGGTCAGACGAGTACG
>Ga0123353_10000099_pt1 | contig 99230 bp, 79 predicted proteins | sample TergutLab28metaG_3_FD_92763 | JGI IMG/M metagenome (GOLD analysis project Ga0123353, IMG submission 92763) | Labiotermes labralis P3 segment gut microbial communities from Petit-Saut dam, French Guiana - Lab288 P3 | ecosystem: Host-associated > Arthropoda: Insects > Digestive system > Gut ...
GCCGAGGACGAGCCAGGCCAGGAGGCCGAAGCAGCCGATGCATCGCATCGGCGATGCAGGCCGACGCCGCATGGCGATGCCGCAGGCAGGCCAGCAGTCACCACGCAAGCTGGAACCGCTCTAGAGGATTGTCGTACTGAAACGAAAAATCCTTAAATCCTTTAATCCGTGTAATCCCGCTCGGTCTTCGCGAAGTCGAAAAGACATAGATATGGCGACTGGAACGTTCTACAGCGCAAACCGGCAAGCCAGATCCACATCACTCGCCACTCCTCCCTCGCCACCGCCGTTTTTCGTGGTATAATGTCGCCTCGTTTTCATGAGATCATGAGGAACTTATGCGACGTGACATTGTTCATAGCGGCGCCAAGAATTTGTCGTACGCGATCCGCGAGATTGTGCAGATCGGGTACACGATGCAGGAACTTGGCCAGGAGATTGTCTGGGAGAACATCGGCGACCCGATTCAGAAGGGCGAGAAGCTCGCGCCGTGGATCAAGCAGGCGTTGTTCGACGTGGCCAGCGAGGAGCGGTCCTGGGGCTACTGCGACACGGCGGGCGTGAAGGCGACGCGGCAGTTTTTGTCCGCCAAGGTCAACGAGCGTCCCGGCGGCGTGCAGATCACGCCCGACGACATCATCTTTTTCAACGGCCTGGGCGACGCGGTGTCCAAGGTGTACAGTTTCATCCGGCGCGAGGCCCGCGTCATCGGCCCGACGCCCGCCTACAGCACACACAGCTCCGCCGAGGCCGCCCACAGCGGGTACGACCACCTGACGTACGAACTCGACCCCGACAACCACTGGATGCCCGACCTGGACGACCTGCGGATGAAGGTCAAGTACAACGACGCCATCGCGGGCATCCTGCTGATCAATCCCGACAATCCGACCGGCGCCGTCTATCCGCGCGAGGTGCTCGAGGGCATGGTGGCCATCGCGCGGGAGTTCGACCTGTTCGTCATCGCCGACGAAATCTACGCCCACATCGTTTACAACGGGCACCAGACGCTGCATCTGAGCCAGGTCATCGGCGACGTGCCCGCCATCGCCATGCGCGGCATCAGCAAGGAATTCCCCTGGCCCGGCAGCCGGTGCGGGTGGATCGAGGTGCTCAACCGCGACAAGGACGCGACGTTCAACACGTACGTCGATTCGCTGCTGGCGAGCAAGCGGCTGGAGGTCTGCTCGACCACCATGCCGCAACTGTGCATCCCGCCGGTGATCGGCGACGCGCGGTATCCCGGCCATCTGAAGGCCCGTGCGGAGATGTTCGAACGGCGCGCCCGCGAGGCCACCGAGATTCTCTCGACGGTGCCGGGGGCGCACGTCAATTGTCCGTCGGGCGCGTTTTACATCACGGTGACGTTCGACCCGGCCGCGCTGAGCAACCGACAGACGCTGGATATCCAAAGCTCCGACGTCCGCGCGATGGTCGAGAAACTCACGCAAACCACGAGCCTCGACGCGCGGTTCGTGTACTACCTGATGGGTTCGACGGGCATCTGCACGGTGCCGCTGACGGGCTTCTGCTGCAAGCGGCCCGGCTTCCGCGCGACGCTGCTGGAATGCGACGACGAAAAACGGAACTGGACCTTCCAAACCATCGCCGACGCCATGCGGCGGTATTTGGCGTAGGATGGCGGAAAATCCAAAATCCACAGCACGACATGCGAAACAAATTCCAAACGACAAAAAAGAAAATTCCAACTGACATTTTAGTTGTATTTCGTCGTGATTTTATTATTGTCCCAATCATGGCGTGTTGCGGCGACACGCCTGCTGTTCCTGAGCATTTGTTTCGCTCTTCAGGAGGAAAGACATGCTCCAACTCGCCCTTCTCCTTATCCGCGTTGCGTGATTTGTATTATCGCGCCTACGAAAGAATCAAGCTTCGAGGAGTCAACTGGATGAAATGCTAAAGGAGGAGGGGTTATAAGCGTTACCGTAGATGCAACCATTGCTCACCAGCGTAAATAACGAAATGACGTCCGTTTTGTTTACTTCATCAGGAGAAAAGTTATGGGTAAAAAGAGTTTCTTAAGCAAGTTAAATGATTTATTTGACGACCCACCAGGACCACGCAAACCTCCAAGAAATATAGAAAAAGTAAAAGAATATCTGGGAAAAGACAAATCCGACTCACCCCCCTCTGACGGTGGAGATGATTCGGGCGGAGGTGATTCGGATGGAGGCGATCTCGATCTTGATTGCTAAAGCCATAGAATGATATGGTGAGGGATTGCAGTAGGCACGGACATCTCACCCACGTAATGTCGTCATTGCACTACTCGATCGCAAATAAACGAGCCGTTGAAATTATTTTGGCGACGCCATACGTTTTGACGCATGGCGTCGCCGTTTGGTTTTGGCATTTGTGCTTTGGGATTTGTTTCGAAATTCGGGCTTCGAATTTCTTTTTTGTCACGCCGGCCCGTGGCGTGTGGGCGTGATCACGACATCCTCCGCCGGTTGATCGGCGACGTCGCTGTCCGTGCCGACCGCCACGCCGTCGGCGACGAGTTTGGCCCAATGTTTGTTGTTGAAAATGCAGCCGGGGTCGCCGGCGTGCAGATGGCCGAAGTACGCGTCCGCGCGGGCGCGGCACCCGCCGCAGTAATTCTTGAACGCGCACACCTCGCAGTGATGCAGCCGATGGCCTCGGTCGTTGAGCACGTCCCAGAACACGCTGGAGCGGTAAATCTCCATCAGCGAGGCCTGCCGGAGATTGCCCATCACGCGGTGCGGCAGATACACGCACGGCGTGACGTTGCCGTTGGGTTCGATGCACACGTACGTACGTCCCGCGCCGCACCCACCGAGATACTTCGCCACCACGCGGGCCTTCACGCCGCTGCCGGATCCCGCGTGCGAGCACGCCGCCCGGCCGCTCTCCAACGCGGCCCCCGCCAAACACACGCGCCCCAACTGCGGGGCCGTCGAAATCACGCCCATGCCGCCCTTCTGCATTTTTTCGTTCAGCAGGGCAAGCAGTTTTTCCCGCTGCGAGGGCGTGATGTCGCCGCTGACCATTTGCAGCCCGCGGCCGACCGGGATGAAATTGAAGTGCGCGAAACACGACGCGCCGAGATCCTCCTCGGCGAAGCGGATCATCTCGCCCACCTCGTGGTAATTGCCCTGGTGAACGCACATGGCGATGCCAAGCCGCAGCCCCGGCGTCTTCGTCACCACGCGGGCGCCCGCGACGGTTTTTTCCCACAGGCCTTTTTGCCCGCGAAAGGCGTCGTGGCGGTCGGCGTGCACGCTGTCGAGGCTGATCTCGACGTACCGCAGGCCGGCCTCGGCGAACTCGGCGGCGCGGTCGGGCGTCATCGTCGTGCCGTTGGTCGCCATCGTTAGATGCATGCCGTAACTCTTGGCCCGGCGAATGCACGGAACGATGTCCTTGCTGATGGACGGCTCGCCGCCGGAAAACGCGAGCATGGGCATGTAGGCGGCGCCCATCTGGTCGATGACGCGAAGTTTTTCGTCGAGCGTCAACTCGTCGTTGAGGGCGCTATGTTCGCTGTCCTGGTAGCAGTGCTTGCAGGCGAGGTTGCAGCGGTTGGTGAAATTCCACACGGCAAAGAGCGGCGCGGCGAATCGCTGCGGCGTGGTCAGACCGAACTCGCCGACGGACCTCGCGACAATCACCAGCCCGCGCACGGTAGGCCGATTCTCCGCCAGCTTGGCGCGAAACGTTTCGACCGGCGTCTTACCGCGGAAGTGGTCGATAAATCGGTGCAGTGCCCAGTATTTCACTCGCTGCGACAGCGGCGCCTTGGGATTGTGATAGCTGGCGAGAATGCGTTCCAACGTCGTGCTACGTGACGAGGGCGTCCCGCCCGTGCTACGGCTGATCCGCCGCAGCAGCCACCGGAACGGCCGGCGGCCGAGCCATTTCTCCAGCGGGTGGTGATAATCAATCTGGAAAATTTCATCGGTCAACTGATCGCGAAGAGTCTCGCACCCAGCCACATATTGGCCGGAACTCACCTGCCCGTCGCCGTCGCGATGCGGGTCCTTCCGCGCATCCTGGCTGGGCGGGAACTCATGTACGTACTGCTTGCCCATCGCCGCCGCCGTGGTGTGCTCGCCGGCGGCGGTGTAGGAACGGTCGTGTTTTTCGGGGGTATTCGTCATGGCTGTTTTCAACGTTCTACAACGCAAACTGGCAGGGCCTGTGGCCGCTTGCGCCGTACATAACACCCTACAGCGCAAAAAGGCAAGCCCTTACGAAACGCTTTTTCGCCCTCGTTTCTCCATACCTGCTGGCTACTGGCTATTGGCTACTGGCTGTTTCTGCGCTGCCGCGTATGCCTTTTCCACCAGCGGTCGGTATTCCGGGCCGCAGTTGTACGAGCAGAACGGGAACACGCCCGCCGGTGTGGAGTACAGAATCACGCAGCGTTTGGCGCGTTCGATGTCGTAGTTGTAGCGGTCCTGGAAATGCATGCCCGCGCACAGCAGCGTTTTGTACGTGGATTTCCCGGCCTCGCCTCGGCCGACGTGTTTGTCCACCAGGCCCTGAAGACTTCGTATGAACAATTTTACCGTCAGGCCCGGCGGAGCGGCCTCGGGACGGAAATGCCGCTTGAACATGCGGAAGACCCGCCATTTGTCCAGTGCGGTGGCTTTGCCGTTGCGTCGTTGAATGGCGGCCGCGATGGCGTTCATCTCGCTGAACATGCCCTCGATGTTGACTACCTGCGGGAACGGGTACGCTTTTTTGTCCGGGCTGACGAGGAAGTACGTGCCCAGCGAGCAGTCGGTGTGGCAGGATGGGCGGATTTTCGTGCTGCCGGTGAGAGCTTCGAGAATCTGCGCCAGCGGCACGACCACGCTCAGCGGGAACATGTCGCGCTGCACGCTCGCGCCAGACGCCTTGGCGATGCCGTGACACAAATCCCCCAGCGTGTAGCGGCGGGCGGAGAGTTCCTCGGGCGTCATGCGGCCTGTGAAACTCACCGGCTGATAGCTGATGGCCGAGATCGTGTCGATATTTTCGCAGGCGAAGCGGAAGATTTCGCCGACCTGGTCGTCGTTGATTCCTTTGAGAATGGTGGGCACGAGGCAGATTTTCATGCCGAGTTTCCGGCAGTTTTCGATGGTCGCGACTTTTTTCGCCCAGATGCCCGGATAGTTCCGCGTGTGTTCGTGGGGCTTGTCGCCCACGCCGTCGAACTGGAGGTAGAGCACGTGCAGACCCGCGTCGTGGGCGGCCTTGGCGAAATCGAAATCGGCCATGCGGATGCCGTTCGTGGCGATCTGGATGTGCGAGAAGCCCATCTCTCGCGCGGTGGCGACGATTTTGATGAAGTCGGGATGGATGGTCGGTTCACCGCCGGTGAACTGGATGGCCGTGCAGGGCGTCGGGCGCAGGTCGCGGAGCGTCTGGAGTTGGCGGACGACCTGGTCGAAGTCCGGCTGGCAGACGTAGCCCTGCACACCCGCGTTGGCGAAGCAGATCGGGCAGCGCATGTTACAGCGGTTGGTCAGGTCGATCTGGGCAAGGCACGCCGACGAGAGGTGCTGATTGCACAGCCCGCAATCCGACGGGCAATTTTTTCCGCCCGTGACCTGTGGAAATTTTTGACCGGGGTGTTCCTCGAAACTCCACCAGGCCGCCCGGGAGTAGAGCTGTGCGTCGGCGTTGATGCAGTCGCGGAAATAGCCGTGTTCGGGGCAGGTCTTTTCGATCCAGACGGCCCCGTTTTCCACGAAATATCGACTGAGGATGATGCCGCCGCATTCGGGGCAGAGGCTCTCGACGGTTCGCGGCAGCCGGCGGAGATTCGGGCGGATCCGCGAGCCGTGAATCGTGCACGAGGCCGAGCCGGGAAAATCGCTCTCGACAGGCGTCCAGATGGCGTCGGCGTGGACTTCGCTCCATCGGCCACAACGAGGACAATCGTAGGTCAGCGTGATTTTGCGTAGCACGGGCGTCCCGCCCGTGCTACGGTCGAACACGGCGGCGCACACCTGGCCGCACTGAACGCACGTTGCCCGCGTCGCGACGGGCAGCGTTTCGTACAGCGGAGCAAACCGCCGCATCGCCTGCTTGTGGCGGGCCAAGGCTTCGTAGTCCACGGCGGAATGGGCAGCCAACGCCGCCTTCTGCGGCGCACGAAGATCATCCGTTTCGTACGTTGTCGCCAACATTTCGTCTACAGGCTTATTCATGCGAAAAATTTCGGATACGCCCGCCGCGTCCGCTTCCTTTTTTGGTAACTCTGCGCCAGCTCCATGAAGATATCCAGGTCACGCTCCATGTTAGAGCTGCTGGAATCAAAATAGAAATTTCGTATGGGCATGTCGTCGTGCTCACGGGCGACGGAGTGATAGACGGCCTCCGAGACGATGCCGTTCATGCAACTGAACGGGCTGATGTCGATGATGCCGTCGGCGCCCTTGCCGTGCAGGTAAATGCCCTTGCCTACCGAGAGCACCATTTCGCCCAGCGCCCCGTCGGCGGGCAGGTAAGGCCAGGCGGGCTTGAGAACGTCCTCGTAGACGTCGTGCGGTTCCTCGTAGCCGGCCATGTCGTCGTGGAATGGCGCGAGCAGTTTGTGTTCGTCGCTCCGCTGGACGTGATTTTTCAACACCGCGCCCAGCATGGCAAAACTGAACGTCTTGCCGTCGCGCTTGAGCAGCGTCTTCTGCGACCAGTTCGTGTACCACACCCACTCGCCAACGTCCGACAGCCACGCCTCGCCACCGTGGGCCTCGATCTTCCGAACGGCTTCGTAGTTGCTGAACGTGTTCATCCGGCAGAAAATCTCGCCCACCACGCCGATCAACGGCCGATCCTTCATGTACCGCGCCGGCACGGCATGAAACAAATCCCGCCCCTTCGTCAACGCGTCGACCAGCCTGGCCATGTGCTCGCCCGCGCCCAAACCCGGCGTTTCGCACACGCGCTCCACCAGCAGCGACGCCTGCTCGTACGCCTTGTCCGTCTCGCCCTTGGCCGTCTCGTAAGGCCGGGTCTTCAGCAGCATCTTCCGCAGCAAATCCCCGCCAACAATCGCCCGCCACAGATACCGCACCATGTTCGACGCGTGGTCGCCCATGCCATCGTACCCGTTCTTGCTGGTGGGCGAAATGATCGGCACAGAGGTGTGCCCCATCTCGTCGAGCACCTGCCGCAGGTACGGCCCGTACTGGCCGAACCGGCAAGGCCCCTCGGCGGTGGGCATGAAGAAGGCGGTTTTGTCGGGATCGAATCCCGGCGCCTGGATAATCCGCAAAAAATCGCCCATCGTGATTTTTTCGGGATAACACTCCTCGCCGCTGGTGTAGAGGCCGCCGAGTTCCAACGTTTTTTCGTTGGAGGGCGGCGTGCAGTGCGCGTCGATCCCGATGGACCGGAACACCGCCGCCATCAACCTCGCGCTGATATGCGTCATCCGCGGAATCCACAACGTCCGCCCCGCCAGCTTGTTCTTACTACCCGTCGCAACCATCCTTGATCCTCAACACGTCTCTCGAATGCGAAATCAGTCCTCGAACACGAAACACAAGGCCAGAAAGATACCGTAAGCCGCCGGCAAGGTTAAGCGTTTTTTCGTCGTGGAAACAAAACAAGCGACCCGGAGGTTCCGGGCCGCTCGTTTTGTGTGATTCATACGGCGGGCTTAGTCGTCGTTGTCGTCATCGTCGTCATTGTCGGCGTCGTCATCGTCGTCATCGGCGCCATTGTCGTCGTCATCGTCATCGTCGCCGTCATCGTCGGCCGGGATGTTCGGAACGATCGGGTCGTCGTCAAAGCCGATCGAGCTGTTGGGCCCGTCAATAATGTCCTTCGGCTCGGCCTTGTCGGCCGGGGCGTTCGCGGGCTTGGCTTCGTTGCCGGCCGGTTTGTCGGCCTTGGCCGGCTTGTTGCCGTCCGTTTCGCCGCTGCAGCCAACCATCACCAGACCCAGGCCCACCACCAACGTCAATGCAACCAGACTCAGCTTACTCATCGTAGCTCCTTTCAAGGATTTCGAGTTTCGCGGCAGAAAAAACTGTTTCCGCCAACGACCAAATTACAACAAACATGGCGACTCACATAGTAACCGATAATGATTACAGAGGCAATCGCCAAAAAAAGCAACCTTTTTTTGGCCGGCGAGAAAATCTCGCAGGGAGAGGCCGTTCACCCGGGAGGCTTTTTTTACCACAGAGACACAGAGGACCACAGAGAAGGACGTTGGAAACTCGCATAACCGTTTTCACCGGCTCGCCTTTTTACGCTGTCGAACGTCCCTCGCACAGGAATGCGTTATCGCGCACGACGTCCCACAACGCAAAAAGGCGAGCCGGTGAAAACCATCCCCAGGGCCATCGCATCTAAAAAGTCCCGTTTTTAGGCTGTAGACTGTAGGCTGTAGGCGCGACATGCCGTGTCGAAAAATTTGTCGCAAAAACTGCCGCGACTACAGCCTACAGTCTACAGCCTACAGCCTTTTCGCGAAAAACGGGGAATTACGATGCGATTGCCCTGAAAACATCCCCTCCTTCTCTGTGATTCTCTGTGTCTCTGTGGTAAAAGACATTTGCCTTTCGAACGGACGGACAGGCTCCGAAAATTCTCGCCTCCCCGATTGCCAGAAAGTAACGAGAGTGGTTAAATGTTGCCGATGTTTCGTAAGGCGTCGCATGGACGTCCCGAGCGAGTAAAATGGCTGTGCATGACCGCCTGTGTCCGGCGGAACCATTTTGAGCCCCTGTACCCGAGATCACTATGCCGAAAAAGAAAGACAAGAATCTGCCCCCCGAGGACAATACAGAGTACGTGCCCGTCGTGTTCGCGGGCGACAGCGAGGAGGCCGGCTACTACCGCGACCTGCTGGCCGAACACGACATCCCCGCCGTGATCGGTAAGCCCGCCTCCAGTGAGGAGGACGAGGAGGCCGTCGGCGAGGGCGTGCCCGTCCTCGTGCCCGAAGCCAACCTCGACGAAGCCAGCGAAATCATCGCCGAAGGCGAAGGCCTCGACGCCTTCGGAGACGAGGAGGACGACGCCCTCTTCGGCAACGAGGACGAGGACGACAATGACGACGGCGAGGATGACGGCGACGACGATGACGGCGACGACGATGCCTTCGACGACGAAGATGAAGAAGACCTCGACGACGACGAACCCGACGAAGACGATCTCGACGAGGAAGACGACGAAGATCTCGACGACGAGGACGAAGAGGACGACGAAGCGTTCGAGGACGAAGAATTCGACGACGAAGACGAGGACGAGGAAGAAGACGACGAGTTCATGGATGATGAAGAAGACGACGAAGAACTCGACGACTTCGAGGACGAAGAGGCCGCGGACGAAGACGAGGATGACGAGGACGAGGACGAAGAATAGCCTAACCTGGCCGCAGGCCCTGCCATGTTGCGTTGTAAGACGGTGTGAGCGACTGAATGTTTCGCCTGTCACAACAATCGACAACGCAAACGGGCAGGGCCTGCGGCCAGATCGGGCTTTGCGGCGATGTCCGCCTGCAAACGTGACGCACATCCCCGGCCTGCCGCCCTGCGAATGGTCACTCGCCACGTGACGCCGTTTTGCGTATACTGACGGCCATGAGCGACCCCAGCCAACCTGCCGAAAACCACCGTCCGCCCGACGGGCCTCCCGTCGCCAGCCAGCCGGGGGACGCCTGCCCGTTCCGTCGGCCTCGGTTTGTGGGCAGCAAGCTGATTTTCGTCCTGCTGCTGGCCTATCTCGCGACCACGGTGGCGGCGTGGTTCTGGTGGACCAACCACGCGCAGTCGCGTCTCCAGGCGGAGATCGACGCCATTCACGCCCGCGGCGAGCCGGTGACGCTCGAGGAGATCCAATTTTTCCGCCAGCTCCCGCCCGAGCGGAACGCCTTCACGTTCTACCTCCAGGCCGTCGAGACGGTCGAAGCCCTCGACGCCACCGTACACGGCGAACCCGGCGGCTGGCCGTCGCTGTACGTGCTGAACGACTACCCCGCCTGGCGGCGCGAACACGCCGACGAGGCGGCGGACTTCCTGGCCGCGTGCCGCCCCGCGCTGGACCTGATCCGGCAGGCCCGCGACATGGACGGCGTGCCGCTGACGAATCCGGGATCGACCTGGGCGCACCAGGACGCGTTTTCGTACGATCTGAGCTACACCCGCCAGGCCACCAAACTCTGCCAATTGGCCGCCGCGATGGCGCACGACGCGGGCGACGACCGCGAGGCATTCGAGTACCTGCGCGACATCCTGCACCTTCGCGATTTACTTGGCGAACACCCGACGCTCCTCTCGTCACTGACGCAGATTGCGGTGGGCGCTCTGGCGGTGGCGAGTATCGAGCAGATCGCGCCGACATTGCGAATCGGCGACGGCCCCGGCGACGTGGCCGTGGCGGATGTTCGCGAACTGGTCGAACGGCTGGTGCAGGCGGACCCGCTGTTGGCCACCGCCCGCAAGGCCGTGATCGCCGAGCGGGTGGGGCTTTACGAACTGGCCCTCCAGGCCGTGCGGCGGGCGGACACGGCGGGGGCGAGATTCTCCTTCCATCATGAAACCGGCCCGCTGGTGAACGCCAATCTCGCGCTGCTGCTTCGATTGAGTCCCGTGTTTTATCCCGACCATTTCGGCGAACGCTATGGCGACAAGCCAGGCCCGCAGGAACGCATTGAGTTGACGAAGAGAGAGGCCCAACTGCTGGACCGCCTGCAAAACGACGGATGGAACGCCGGGGACAACATGGGCTTCGTGGAGCGGCGGGGAAAATTCATGGTGATCCCTCTCTTGGGCACGCTGCCTGCCAGGGCCAAGTACAGGACCCTGGTGTATCGCGGGGTCGCCTCGCATCGCATGGCCGGTCTGGCGTTGCTCATGCGGGCGTACGAAGTGGAGACGGGCCGGCCGGTTGACACGCTCGACGACCTGGCGCCTCGCTACCTGGCCTCGCTGCCGGAGGACCCGTTCTCGCCAACCGGCCAGCCGCCGCGGTATCTGCCCGACGATCCGTATCCGAGGCTGTACTGTTTGGACTGGAACCAGCAGGACGACGGCGGCGATGGCGGCTCGAGGAAACCGCCATACCGGGAAACAAAAGACTGGCTGTTTTTCCTGAACAACACCCGCGACCAGGCCGAAGAACGCGATGAACAACCGCCGCCAGCAAAGACCCCGAGACAATCACTCGTCCGCCCGGACGGACGAGTGCATCTCACGCCGGACATGATCATGCCTGCTACAGCGACCCGACCAGCAGACTCCACATCATCACCGTCAGCGGCATCGTCGATATCGTCGTCCCAATGACCAGCCAGGCCAGGATAAGCTTCGCGCCCGCCCCGATCATCGCCCCGCCCGAACGGCCTGTGAGATTTTTCAAACCCACCAGCACGACGATCAGCCAATACAGCCAGATCATGCCGACCAGAATCCCGCACACATTCATCACGATGGGATACGCCTGTTTGTCCAGGACAAAACACAGCGGCATCGGAAACAGCACGAGAAACAGGACCAGCGGCGCGGCCAGGTAGTCGATGCGGATCAGCGACTGCTGCTGCCACTGCCGCGACGCCGTCGGCGGCACCGACAGCCATTGCACCACCCGCATCATCAGCGTGAAGGCGCCGTAGTGCAGGAACAGCGAACCGGCGACGATCGCAAACATCACAAGAATCGCTTCATCCGATCCGCCCGATCGGGTGGCGGCCTTCATGCCGGCGACGGAAAACATGCCGACGCCAACACCCAGCACCGCCATGAAAACCGCCCACCGCCGGAAACTTCGCGACCGTTTGGGCTGCGGCGAAAACGTGTCGGGCGAAAAAATGCAGCCGGTGCGGCACATCACCATCCAGACGGTCCGCCAGAACAGCGTCGCCGTCCGCCCGGCGCACTCGTACGGAATCGGACTCCGCCGCGCCGGATCGACTTCGGGAGTGGAAATCGCCGGCGGCACGGAAGGCGGCGTGCCCTGGGTCATGCGTCGGTCTCCAGCATCGCGTGCAGGGCCGGCAGCGTCGCCTGGTGGTCGCCTCGAATGTAGTAGCTTTGGCCTCCGTCAGCGACGGTGCGGACGAGGATCGTTTTGAACGGGCGATAGTAATATTCGGGGCTGTCTTTGGGGGCCTCGGCGTGGAGGTTGCCGCCCAGCGGCACGAGGTCGAAAACCGCCGACGTCAACCGCGTGATCGACTCGCCCCGCTGGTGCGCCACGTTGCGGGCCATCGCCAGGGCCTTGAGATAAATTTCAGGCCCCATGACGGCCGACCCGAAACACAGCACCACGCCGCCCTCGAAGTTCTGCGCCTGCCGCGCGTAGATCAAAAAGTCGCGATAGCTGGCCGACCCGAACGCCGCGCCGTCGAAATTCGGATGCTCGTGAATGATGTCGTACCCCACGCCGATATGCACCGTCGCGGGCACGCCGGCCTCGTAGGCGGCCGCGAAAATCGAAACGTCCTTGTGCGGGTACACGTCGTCCCCGCCGCCCGCGACGGCCCGGCCGAGGGCTTCGCCGTAACCAAGCCCCTCGCGGTCGCCCTGGGCGACGATCTCGTTCAACTCGCCGCTTTCGGTCCACAGGCCGAACTGGCCCTGCTTGATGTAGGCCGCCACCGACTCCGTCGACGCGCCGAAGCGGGCCAGCTCGTAATCGTGAATCGAGCACGCGCCGTTGGTGGCCACCAGCGTCACCCACCCACGACGGATCAGATCGATCACGTACCGGCTGAGCCCGCGCTTGATCACGTGCGCCCCCATCATCAACACGACGGCAGCCCCCCGCCGCCGGGCATCCCGCACCGCCCCAGCCACCGCGGACAAATCCGGATGATCAAACGCCATCGGCCGCTTGCCGACGTCCACCACATCGGCCAGGTGAACATCGTGCCTCCGGTCACGAAGCGAGAGCAACGTCAACTGCGAACGGTCGAACAAGGGATACCGACTGGTCATGGGTGTCTCCGATCATGCGGGCAATAGAAAATTCGCTACGTGTGGGCCTTCGATTTTCGCTGGCGTAGGGCGGGCCGTGTGTTGGCGTTTGTTTTCGTCGAAACTTTCCGCCGTGGCGGTGACGGTGGCGGATTGGCGACAGGATAATGTTTCCGCAAGTAGTCGCCTAGAGCCTCCACGGTCGGAAATTCACGGTTGAGTTCTGTGCGAATGGCGCGGATTTCCTCGATAGGGTCCATGTCAGCATAGCTTTTTTTCATGATGACTCCTCCAGTAACAGCCGGTCGGGCGTGAAAACCGTTGCCGGTTCCCAGCCTTGTCTTCGGATCATACGCTCAACACGGGAACGAAGGCCAGGGTTATCCAGATGTTTCTGGTTCCACGTCAACAGATATCGCGCCCCGTGGACCGCCGCCATGGCCAAGTGCATAGCGTCGGCTCTCACCGACTCTGGCACCAGATCATGTGAAAGCAACCATTTCGCCAACAAATCCGCTTCGGTCGTAGCCGGCACTTCGATAAGTGATTGCGCCTTTTCCAACCGCCGGGCCGCTGCCCCCGGATCGCCACGGGCGATTTCCAGCATCACGGTGGGCGACACGACGCACTCCCACTCATGCCGACGTGCCCACCACATCGCCGTCAGTTGCTGGCGAATTTTGTTCAGGCCGTCTTTGGCGGGCCTAGCGGTCAGGTAACTGATCACCGACGACTCGACATACACGCGTTTTTTGGCCATCCGATACGCTTCCCGTTCCGTTCATTTCAGTGTACATCGCCGCCTGCCTGTTGACAAGCGACGCCAACGCACCCAGCCGCAATAATCGCCGGAACAAAACGTTTGACATGGAATGAAGCACACGGTGATTTCCATGAAACGGCTGTTTTTTCTGACGATCATGACCGCGGCGCTGACGTGGCCCGTGTTGGCCCAGGACGCGCCGACCAGTCGCCCGTCGCCTCGCGGGCCGCGTGGTCTCGCCGCCAGTTCGCCCGCCTCGCGCCCCGGCCCCAGGCCGCCACGCGTGGAACTCAACGCCCTCATCGACAGCCTCGGCCTCACGCCCGAGCAGCGAACGACCGTCGACGGTATTCTCGCGGCACACCGGCAGAGCGTCGAAAATTTCCATAAGGAAAACGCCGCCAAAATGCAGGAACTCGAACGGGCGGCCCGGGCGGCAAGAGAGCGGAAGGATGACGACGCCCTCAAGGCCAAACAGGACGAATTGGCCAAGCTCTTCGCCGCCCGCGACGCCCTGCACGAACAGTTGATGAAGCAATTGCAGGACGCCCTCAGCGACGAGCAGATGCAACGAGTGCGGGCCGCGTTCGACCAGATGCGCCAGCAGCCGGCGATGCGGGCGCTGGCGGGGCTGGCCGGGCTGAACCTCAGCGACGAACAGAAGCAGCAGGCCCAGGCGATTCTCGACGAGGCCAATGAGCACGCCAAGGCGACACCCGATCCGGCGGAAAAAGACCGGATTTTCCGGGCGGCCATGGAGAAAATTCACGCCGACGTGCTGACAGCGGACCAACGCGAGCAGGCCGAGAGAAATCGACATCGGATGGAACTGTTCGGCATGCTGCGCGGGCTGCGGCTGGCGCCCGAGCAGCACGAACGGATTCGCGCGATCCAGCAGGAGATGACGAAAAAGCTCGAAGCCGCCCAAACGCCCGAGGACCGCCGCGCGATCGTCGACGCCGCCATGAACGACGTCTCCGCCAACGTGCTCACGAAGGAACAACGCGAGCAACTGGACAATTTCCGCCGGCGCTCCGCCCCACCCCCGCCGCCACCGACGTCACAGCCAGCCTCGCCGCCGTCGTCGCTGGATCAACTGAACCTGACCGACGACCAGAAGAAGCAGATTGAAAAAATCCGGCAGGACTACGCCAACACGATCGAAAACGCCAACACGCCCCGGGAACGCCGCGAAGCCATGCGGGCGGCCATGAAACAAATCCGTGAAGAGGTCCTCACCGAGGACCAACGCAAACAGTTGGACGAGCTCCGCCCGACCACCAGGCCGGCGCGGGGGTGAGTAAACAAGCCCTTGTTATCAGGGCAATCACATTCACATGACGCGGCGTGCCAGTAAGTGACTTCTTTCTTGGCGTGAGGTATTGCGTTGCGTGAGCGCCTGGTATGACGTACGCGACGCCGGGAGTTTCGGTCACGGCAGGCTGGTCACAGCAGGCAGGACCGGTCCGAGTCCCGAAGGGACGGCGTCGGGTAGCCCAGGGTGAGCGGTACGCCGCGAACCCTGGGTTTTCGGGCGTTTTTCAGCTTTTTCATCGTGCCTGACGCCACTGGCCGCAAGGCACACCGTCGCGTGAAGGCGGCATCGAACGACATACACGTTCTCGTGTGTGCGTCGTTCGAAGCCGACCTCGCATGACGGCGCGGCCTCGGCCAGTGGCGTCAGGCCCGATGCTGTCCCCAGGGTTCGCGGCGTACCGCTCACCCTGGGCTACCCAACGCCGTCCCTTCGGGACTCAGACAAGTTTCGCCTTCCGGCACGTCCAGTCACATGCCCTGCGCGTTCGTACCACCGCCATAATAATAGGGCCCTCACGGCGCGCTGGGTGCGTACTCCAGCAGCGTCGTGACGTACCCGACAAACTCCGACGACAGTGGCCAGTTGCCGCGGCCCTCTGACCAATGATCGTGACTGCCCAGCCCTCCGACGTGCACCGAATGCACCATGCCGTCGGCGTCCGTGAAATCAACCGTCGCGGCGGTAATACAAAAACAGGCAAACCAGGACGTTCTGCCCTGTCCCATCTTCGGGAAAAACCGGGCCAATTCATCGACCGTCGCCTTGTCCGTCACCGTCACCTGCCGCCCATTCATCTGACGGTCCGGCCAATACGCCACCTTCACCACGGCCGACGTGCAGTCCACGGGCTTCCCACAGCCCGCCCAATGCAAAACACAAACCGAAGCCAACGCGAAAACCAACAGGCCTTTCATGCGAGTTCTCCTGTAATATATGGACGTTTTACACATCTCCTCACGACAGGCTTATCCATACCTACTGGCTACTGGCTGATGGCTATTGGCTGCTGTCTCACTTCCTCCCCATCAGCAGATTCACCGCTTCCGTCCGCGTCGCGAGGTTGCTTTTGAACGTGCCCCGCATCGCCGACGTCACCATCACCGCGTCGGATTTTTTCACGCCGCGGATCGTCATGCAGGTGTGCGTGGCCTCGATAATGACGGCCGCCCCGCGGGCTTCGAGTTTCTCCATCAGCAGGTCGGCGATCTGGCACGTCAGCCGCTCCTGCAACTGCGGGCGGTGGGCGAACTCATCCACCACGCGGGCGAGTTTGCTCACGCCGCACACCTTGCCCTTGGGCAGATAGGCCACGTGCGCCTTGCCCATGAACGGCAGCAGGTGATGCTCGCAGATCGAATTAAACGGAATGTCCCGCAGCACGACCATCTCGTCGTAGCTCTCGGTAAAGCCGACATCCAGATGCCTCGCCGGCTCGACCCGCGTCCCGCCGAGCAACTCCTCGTACATTCGCGCCACGCGCCCCGGCGTGCCGCGAAGCCCCTCGCGATCGGGATCCTCGCCCACGGCAATCAAAATCTGCCGCACCGCCTGCCGGATCGCCTCGTGATCCACCGCACGCGACGCGTTGTGTTCGTCGTTCATGACTCGTTCCTTATATACGGACGCGTTATTCTACCATAGTTTTTTCCGCGGAGATTACGGGATTCAAGGATTCCCTGGGCAAGCGCATGTGCATTTTCCGGTTTGTTACGTGACCTTTGTGGTTGGCGTGACTGGCCACAGGCCCTGCCACTTTGCGTTGTCGATCGTTGTTGATCACCGAAACGTTTTGCCGCTCACAACATTTCACAACGCAAACTGGCAGGGCCTGTGGCCGGGTTGGGCTATGCGACGATACGGCGTAACGCGCACCCGATACGCGACGCCTACACTTGGGCATGCGGCGTATTGAAGAAAAATTGGCGGCGGGTCAGCGGCTTGACCTGGCCGACGGGCTGGCGCTTTTCGCGTGCCCTGACGTGCACGCGTTGGGTCGGCTTGCGGACACGGTGCGTCGGCGGCGGCACGGTGTGCGGACGTTTTACAATATCAACTGTCACATCAATTACTCGAACGTGTGCGTGCTGGCGTGTGGCGTGTGTGGATTTTCGCGGCGGGCAGGCGAGGCGGGCGCGTACGAGATGGGCGTGACGGAGGTGGCGGCGCGGGCGGCCTGTGCGGCGCGGGCGGGCGCGGACGAGGTGCACATCACGGGCGGGCTGCATCCCGATTGGCCCATGGAGCGGTACGAGGCGATGGTGCGGGCGGTGCGTCGGGCGGCTCCGACATTGCACATCAAGGCGTTCACGGCGGCGGAGATCGCCCACATGGCGGCCCGCGGCGGCGTGACGGTGGAGGCGGTGTTGCGTCGGTTGATGGCGGCGGGGCTGGACTCGCTGCCGGGCGGCGGCGCGGAGATTTTCGATCCGCATGTGCGGGCGGCGATGTTTCCGCGAAAGCTCGACGCGGCCGGCTGGCTGGCCGTCCATCGGCAGGCGCATCGCCTGGGGCTGCGATCCAACGCGACGATGCTCTACGGCCATGCGGAAACGCAGCGCCACCGCGTCGAGCATCTGTTGACCCTGCGGGCGTTGCAGGACGAAACCGGCGGATTCCAGGCTTTCGTACCCTTGCCGTTTATTCCCGCCGCGACGAAGCGAAGCGAAGACGGGCCGCCACGTAGCACGGGCGTCCCGCCCGTGAGTCGCATGGGCGTCTCGCCCATGCAACCCGTGCCGAAAGAGCAGACTTCCACATCACAACCAAACACGAACGAAGCGTCTACGCCATGCGCCAAACACGGGCGGGACGCCCGTGGGACTCACGGGCAAGATGCCCGTGCTACGCCCCGTAACGGCGGTGGAATCGACGACCTGCGAACTCTCGCCGTCGCGAGGCTGATGCTGGATAATTTCGACCACGTGAAAACATTCTGGATCATGCACGGCCTGAAGCTCTCGCAACTGGCCCTGCACTTCGGCGCCGACGACGTCGACGGCACCGTGATGCGATATGCCATCGTCGAACCGCCCGATACAGCCGTCAGCGAATCGCACCTGCGAAAATTGATCGAAGAGGCAGGTCTGAACCCTGTGAAGCGGGATTCGTTCTACCAACCTCGCCAGGGTGCACGTCACGTTTGCAGGTGAAAAAACATGGCGTTAGCCGGGCGTGGAAAACGAACCGAGCGGCCTTCCCGGTCCCGCGCGGCCGTCGCCGGCACACAGCCCCAACGGGGCGTCTTGGGTAGCCCAGGGTGAGCGTACTCGCGAACCCTGGGACATGTGTTTTGTGGAATTCTTTATGTCGTGCCTGACGCCACTGGCCGAGGTCACACCATCACGCGAAGACGGCGGTGAATGACGCACCGTCCCTTGTGCGTGTCGTTCGAAGCCGTGTCCGCACGCGTGTCCGCCCTCGGCCAGTGGCGTCAGGCACGATGTGAGGAGAAACGAAAAACCTTGTCCCCAGGGTTCGCGGCGTACCGCTCACCCTGGGCTACCCAAGACGCCCCGTTGGGGCTGCGTGCCGGCGACTTCCACGCAAGACTGGGGAGGAAACCCGGTTGTTTTCCATGCCCATCTATCACCATGCTCCTTGCCACCCACAAACGTGACGTGCCCCAACCCGCCGCACCGCCCACACAGCGTGTTGATCGCAAACCACGCCTTGCCGTATCATAGGGGCATCGCAAGGAGCCGCTATGAACCGTGTCCTGCACATGGTGGGCAGTCTGGGGTGGCACGGCGTCGAGGCCGTGGTGATGAACTATTACCGCCATATCGACCGCACGAAGATCCAATTCGATTTCATCTCGTGCTCACCGAAACCGCAACGATTCGACGACGAAATCGAACGCCTGGGCGGAAAAATTTACCGCCTGCCAGGCCGCAGCCGACGCCCGCTACGGTACTACGCCCAATTGAAATCGCTGCTGAAGGCACACCCCGAATACCGCGTCTTTCACGCGCACGGCAACAGCGCCAGCATGGTCATGGACTTGCACGCGGCCAAAGCGGCGAAGGTTCCCGTGCGGATCGGGCACAGCCATAACACGTCCTGCTTCGTGAAGTGGCAGCACTACCTGTTCAAACCGTTTTTGAACGGCGCCTGCACGCATCGTTTCGCGTGCTCCGCCGAGGCGGGGAGATGGCTCTTCGGAAAACGCGACGACGTGACCGTGTTGAAAAACGCGATCAACCTCCACACGTTCCGATGCGACGTCGCCAGCAGAAACGACATTCGCGGCTCGTTGTCGATCACGGACGACACGCGTGTCCTGGGGCACGTCGGCGGATTGTCTTCCAATAAAAATCACACGTTTTTGCTCGATATTTTCAAAGAATTTCTGCGCGACGACGCCCGCGCCGTGCTGCTCCTGGTGGGCGGCGGACCGTTGAAAGACGAGTTGACGGACAAGGCCCGGCGGCTGGGCATTGCCGACAGCGTCATTTTTTACGGCAAAACGGACACGCCGGAAAAACTGTTTTCCGCGTTCGACGCGTTTGTGCTGCCGTCGCTGTACGAAGGCTTGGGCATGGTCGTCGTCGAGGCCGCCGCGTCGGGCCTGCCGTGCCTGGTCTCCGACGTCGTGCCCCAGGAAGTCAACGTAGCCGACACGATCCGATTTCTGCCGCTAGGCGACGCAGCCGCCTGGGCGACGGCGCTGCGGGAACTGAATTGGCCACAACGGCGCGCCGATGCCGCGGACGTCGCCAAAAGCATCGAAGCCCACGGATACAACATCGAACAGGCCTCGCCATCATTGCAGAAATTTTATGAAGAAACCCTGGGCAAACGCCTGTAACGTGACGCGGGCGTCTGGCCCGCGTGTGGCGAGGGCATCTTGCCCTCGCGGACCGTTCCGCACGGCTGTCGCAATGAAAATACCAAGGCTTTCCATACGGCCAGCGAGGGCGGGACGCCCTCGCGACACGCGGGCAAGATGCCCGCGTCACGTTACAGGCGATTGCCCTGCGAAGAAACCACATCTTGAAAATTCCCCCCTCCGGGCGTACGCTCTGCGTCATGGAATCCAGCGTGGAACAATTGCCTGTGGCGATAATCGGCGCGGGCGGGTTTGGCTCGCAGACCCTGCACGCGCTGTTGAACTGCCCGCGGGTGAAATTGGTGGGATTGGCCGACCGCGACGCCTCGCTGGCGGCCAGGCTGGGCGCCGAATGCAACGTGCCCGCCTACGGCGATAACCGCTCGCTGCTGGCGGAAACCAGGCCTCGGGCCGTCTTCGCCGCCGTCCCCCCCGCCGCCGCGGGCGACGTGCTCGAACTCTGTGCAAGCCGGGGCATCCATCTCTGGAAGGAGATGCCCCTGGGACGGACCATCGAGGAAGCCGCCGCCTTCGTCCGACGCGCGGAGCAGGCGAACATCAAATTGGCCGTCGGCACGCAGCGACGGTTCGCGGACACCTATCGCCGCGCCCATGAATTACGCGGCAAGCTCGGCGACATCTTCCTCGGACGGACGCACTACCTGTTCAACTGGGGCCCGCGACTGGCCTGGCGGGGCGACAAGGCCTCCGGTGGCGGCGCGCTGATCGAACTGGGCTATCACCACATCGACCTGATCATCTGGTCGCTCGGCCTGCCCGAAGCTGTCTACGGCCTGACGACCTGCGGCCGGCGTATGGAACCCGTCTCGCCGGAGGAAAAACTTCAGCCGCCCTACGACACGGACGACACCGCCTGCGTCATCATGCGCTACGCAAACGGCACCATGGTCACATGCGTCACGACGCGGGTCAGCGGCCCCGTCAGCGAGGAACTGATCTTCCACGGCCGATGCGGCTCGCTCCGCGCCGACGCCGAACAATGCGTCCTCCGCGACGCCGACGGCTCCGTGCTGGAAAGCCTCGCCGACCCCACCCGGCCCGCCACCGCGTACGAACGCCAGGTCGACGCCTTCGCCCAGGCCGTCCTCGACGACGCAACCTATTACCCGTGCAGCGGCCGGGAAAACCTCCTCAACGTCGCCACCATCGAAGCCATCTACCTCAGCGACCGCACCGCCCAGCCGGAAAATCCTCGCGAACGACTGCGGTCGCAAGGATTCACCGCCGAAGACTGCCGACTGTACATAAAACCAACAACAGCCAGTAGCCAATAGGTATGGATATACTAGGGCAAAAAGGCAGTGAAAGCGGGAACCGGTACGCACGTGGCGATAATCGGAATCGTGTGATATGTGGCAGGCCCGGCCATACCTGATGGCTACTGGCTATTGGCTTTTCAACGATTGGTCCTGCAAACACGGAGTAATCTTCCATGCATCCAAAAACCGACTGGGACCTCGCCTCGACAAATCTGCATCGGCTGCGGGAACTGACGTACGAGGTGGCCGTATTGCCGACCGGGGCGACCGAGCCGCATAATCTGCATCTGCCGTGTGGGCAGGACACGTTGGCGGCGGTGGCGGTGGCCCGGCGATGCGTGGCCGCGGCGTGGGAGCAAACGCGGTCGGTCGTACTGCTGCCGGAATTGCCCTTCGGCGTCGACTGCAATCTGCTGGACTTCCCGATGGCCATTCACGTCTCCCAGGCCACCCTCGACGCGATGATCCGCGAGATCGTGACGTCGCTGCGGCATCACGGCATCCGCAAGGTGGTGATCTTCAACGGCCATGGCGGAAACAACTTTTCGCCGCTGGTCCGGCAGTTGCAATGCGATCTGAACGTTCACCTATTCACCACCAACTGGTGGGAAGTAGCCAACGACCAGTACGCCCAGATTTTCGCCAACCGCGACGACCACGCCGGCGAGATGGAAACGTCTGTCTCCCTGGCACTTACACCGAAACTTGTCGAGCTGGACCGCGCCAGCGACGGCCAGGCCAAGCCCTTCCGCTTCGAAGCCCTGCAAAAAGGCTGGTTCAAAACCAGCCGCACCTTCGCCCGCCTGAACACCCACTGCGGCGTAGGCGACCCCCGACAGGCGACCGAAGATAAAGGTTTGCGTTTCCTAGACATAACATGCAAACGCATCACCGACTTCCTCGTCGAACTGGCCCAGGCGAAAATCGACGAGGCGTTTCCACATTAGGCAGCGACAAGTGACAAGCGACTAGCGACAAGAGCAGGAAATTCTTGTCGTTCAAAACATTAAAACTGTGAAAAACGTGAAAAACCAAGGCCGCCACCCTGCTCTTGTCGCTTGTCACTTGTCGCTTGTCACTATTTTGCAGCAAAATCGACGATTTTTCATGCGATTGCCCCGCCAAGTCCGGCTATTGGCTTGACAATTTGTGATATGGCATGATATTATGTGCCTCATCTTATGGTCACTGCGGCACGTACAAAGGGACAGGTTCAGGTCAAGGTGAAGAAAAAGCCCACTCGCACCTACGAGTCGGCTATGAAGTTCTTGTTTAGCCACACGGACTACGAACAGATGCTCCGCGTGCGTTATAACCGGGACACGTTCAGCCTTGACCGGATGCGTAAGCTGCTTAAACAGTTGGGCGACCCACACTTAAAGCTCAAGACGGCCCACGTTGCCGGCACGAAGGGCAAGGGCTCGACCTGCACGATGCTCGCGTCGATGCTCCAGTCGTGCGGCTATCGGACCGGATTGTACACCTCGCCGCACATTTGCGACGTCCGCGAACGGATCACCATCAACGGCGACATGATTTCGCAGGCCGCCCTGACGAGACTGATCTGCCGGGCGGAGCCGATTATTACCAAAATGGCCGATACCAGGCCGACGTTCTTCGAAATCTTCACCGCGCTGGCGTTTCAGCACTTCGTCGAACAGGGCGTGCAAATCGCCGTGATCGAGACGGGTCTGGGCGGGCGGCTCGACAGCACCAACGTGCTCGAGCCCAACGTCTGCGGCATCACGAATATTTCGTACGACCACATGGCCCAGCTTGGCAGCACGCTGACGGAGATCGCGACGGAAAAGGCGGGCATCATGAAGCCCTCCACGCCCGTCGTCAGCGTCCTCCAGGAACCCGAAGCCAAACGCACCCTCCGGCGGCACGCCAAGGAGACCAAATCCAACCTGATGTTCATCGGCGAGGATATCGAGTTCAGCTACCGCGTCGAGTCCAGCCGGTCCGACGGCTGCCATACGCGCGTCTGCCTCACCACGCCGCTGAGCAAATTCGAGCACCTGCCCATGCCGCTGCTGGGCGAACACCAGGCCGTCAACTGCGGACTGGCGCTGGCCCTGCTCGACCAGCTCCGAGGCCAGGGCTTCGACCGCGTAACCGACGCCAAGGCGATCCAGGGACTGCTGAACGTCAAAGTGCCAGGCCGCATGGAGATGGTCCTCCAGGACCCGCGCGTGCTGGTGGACGGCGCCCACAATGCCGCAAGCATCCAGGCCCTGATGCGGGCGATCGGACAGCATATTCCGTACGACTCGATGGTGATGGTGTTCGGCTGTGCCGCCGACAAGGACATCCGCGGCATGATGGACCAGATCGCCACCGGCGCGGATAAGGTGATCTTCACCAAGGCCGCCGGCAACCCCCGCGCGTGCGATCCGCACGACCTGGCCGAAATCTACGAAGAACGCAGCGGCCGAGTCGCCCAGGTCTGCGAAACGCTCCCCCAGGCCATGCGAGTCGCCCACTCCGCCGTCAGCCGCGAAGACCTCATCTGCGTAACCGGCTCGTTCTACCTAGTCGGCGAAACGAAATTGCTGCTTCAGGGAAAAAAATAGCCGCGACCCACTGCGTGGGGAGCGATAAAAAACAACAGGCCGTCGGAATGCGAAAACCGCATCCGACGGCTTGCTGTTTTGCGCTGTCGAACGCTCCACACTACCAAACGTTCTCTGACACCACACGATCTGCAACGCAAACAGGCAGAGCCATATCCACATTTACTTTTGCAGCACATTCCGCAAACATTTCACCAGCACGGGTTTTACTTCGTCGAGCGTTATGGGCCTGCCGAGGCAGGTTTGCATGTCGGTGATGCCGGTCTCCCGCAGGCCGCAGGGGACGATCAAATCGAAGTGTTTGCGGTTGACGTTCACGTTGAGCGCTAGGCCGTGCCATGTCACCCAACGTCGCACCGCGATGCCGATGGCGGCGATTTTTTCGTCGCCAATCCACGCACCCGTCGCGCCGGCCCGACGCGTCGCCGACAGGCCAAACACCGCCAAACAGTCGATGATCGCCTGCTCCAGCCCCCGTACATACTCGTGCACGCCGCAATGTGCAGGCAGGATGCCCCTGCAACGTGACGCGGGCGTCTCGCCCGCGTTGTGCGCTCCATGGGGCTGATCCGTGGAATATGTAAAACTCTCTTCTCCAGACGCGGGCGGGACGCCCGCGTCACGTTGGACGCCCGTGCTACGGGGCCACAGCCGCACGATCGGGTACGCCACCAGTTGACCGGGGCCGTGATACGTCACGTCGCCGCCACGCGTGATTTCGTGCGTCTCGATGCCCTCCCGCCGCAGCATGACCTCGTCGGCGAGAACGTGCTCCGCCTTGGCCCGCCGGCCGAGCGTCAACACCGGTGGAATGTGCTCAACCAGCAGCAAAAACCCCTCGTGCGACACATCCGCCACCACCTCCGCCAGCCGCGCCTGTTGCTCGGCCAGGGCATCGCGGTACTTCAATTGTCCCAGGTCAATCACTCGCATGAGCGTAGTGTACCCCAAGCGAGCGTCTCCGCCTTTGAAATTCGTGCTGTTGCCTTCGCGGCCATCTTGATATTCTGAAGGCATGACCATTCACAACCGTACTCCCTCGCGTGGAACATCGCTCGCGCCAACACTCGCGTGGCTTGGCGGCGGGATTGCCGTCGGCATTCTGGCGGGGCTGGCATTTATTTTCTTCGCCGCCGACCACGTGTTGCCACGGCCCCGCGGCGGCGATTCCGTCGCCGGGTGCAGCGAACATCTTGCCGACTTAGCCAACGAAGTCTGGCGAGGCTACAATCAAGGCCACCGCGCCGACAGCCTGGACGACCTCCGTGTCCGGGGCACGGCGATGGATCTCTTCCGCTGCCCCGCCGCCGGCAATGAGCACGGCCATGCGTCCGCTGGCGGCCTGGCGACGGACTACGTCTACGCGCCGGGCATCGGCGAAGGCGACGCGATCGAACCGCCGCTGCTGTTCGAGCTGCCGTCCAACCACGGCCAGACGCTTTTCCACGTCATGCCGCGCGACCTCACCCAACCGACGGAAGTCCGCGACAGTTCGCAAATCCACGGCCACGTGCAGCACCTCAACGACTATCTCACGGCGCAGCGTGAGCGTGGGCTGGCAGAAAAAATGCGGGAGGGCCGATAATGCTGGACAAATCGCAACAAACGCCGCTGTCGTTGGGGATTCTGATCGGGTTGGCCGTGACGCTGGCGGTGTATTTCGGGGTGGTTCGGCCTGCCCCGGCCACGCAGGCGGCGCCGACGCAGCAGGACGGTTTCGCCGTCAGCGGAACGGCCTGCATGGCAATCGCCCGGGCGATCGAAACGTACGAATCGCGGCACCAGCGTCGGCCCGGTCGGCTGGCGGATCTGGTCGACGCCCAACTGCTCCGCGCGTCGGCCCTTCACGACGAACGCCGACTCGCCGACTCGCCGCCGACCTACAAAAAACGCCCGATGAACGACGTCGTCTACTTCCCAAGCCTCCGCCGCTTCGACGCGCCCGACCTGATCCTGCTCTGCACGCTCGTCCTCCGCGAAGGCGAAACCCACTACCATGCCGTCACCAACGACGGCGGTTACCGCACCCTCTCCCGCGCCGAATTAATCACTGCCCTGAACCGAACCTACACCGCCATCGGCAAAGATATTCCGTGGCAGAAAATGGAGTAGGAAAGGTTACTCTTTGAGTTCCGTCGCCAGCTTCCGGCCTGGCGTGCGGGCCTTCTCTTCTTCGAGCGGTTTGGTTTGGCCGGGGTCTTCGTAGACGGACACGGAGCTGAACTGGTTTTCGCCCGGCGGCCAATAGGTCAGGATTTTTACGTGCAGGTAATCCAGTTTCGGCAGCCCGCCGCGTGGGGGGAAGGTTCCCGCCCAGCGTGTCCAGTCGCCCACGCCGCCGGCGGAGATGTGCCACCGCCACGCCTCGCGAACGTACCGCGAGGGATTCTTCCTTTTATCGGCCTCGATAAGCCGCTTGCGTTCGGCGGGCGGGAGTTTGGAGAATTGCAGCGGCGTGAGCTTGTGTTCGATCAGGGCCGTCTCGCTCAGGCCATCCTCGGCGAACTCGGTTTTGACCCAGCCTTTGACGAACACCTTCGTCGCACAATGGCCCTTGCCTTCCACCACCAGCCAATACCGCCAGCCGTCACGCGGCTTGAAGTATTCGCTGATGATATCGCAGCCTTCCAGCCCCGCGACGCCGCCCATGGATTCGTCGGGCCTGATGCGAGGCGGGCGGGCGGGATTGGCCTGGCCGAACATCAGCTTGCGGCGATAATCCCGCCAGTCCTCGCGGTGGAAGCCGTTGAGCATGCGAAGCACGTTGCCGCGTTCGGGGTCTCTGCCCATGATCGTGCTGACGTTGTCGATGGGGATCCAGCCTTTGCCGCCGGCGGCGAAATCGCTGTTGGGGTTGATCGGATCGCCGTAGACTTTCGGTTCGGGCACGTCGCCGTGCTGCGGCGGAATCCACCGGGCCTGCCCGGAAACCTTCTCGACAATCTTCGACGCGATCACGCCCGCGCCGCGCTCCGTGGTGTCGGAAAAACTTTCCGTCCACTCGTCCAGCGGCGACTTGTCGCGAAGGTCCACCACGCGGACCTTTACGTTCCACTTGTACGTCGCCTCTTTGTGCATGCCTTTTTTTTCGTGCTCCAGCGTGCCGAAGACCAGCACGCGGCCGTCGAAGACCTCCGTCAGGAGTTCCTCCAGATCGGCCCGTTTGGCGTCGGGTTTGAGAGGCCCGCTGCCTTCGCGGATCGTGAACTTGTCGATGACCTCGCACTCTTCCGTGACGTACCGCTTGAGGCCCAGGCGGATCCGGTGGGCGAAATCTTCGCCGCGGTCTTTGTCGGCGCAGACGAAATCCAGCACGATGATCGGGACTTTCTCCACCGGCCTGCCCGAATCGTCGTTCCGGTCTGTCATGTCGGGTTTGGCCTGCCCCCACGCGGACCCGATCAGACACGCCGCCACAACCGCCATCGACATCGTGAGTTTGTTCATCCTGTCGTCCTCGTCAGCCTGAACGCACAGGCTGCTGGCATGGAAACCGCGCGGCCCCAGGCGCGCCCGGCCTGGGACTTCCTGGTGTTCTATTATATCGGAAACCTCGACACAAGCCAGTAGCCAATAGCCAGCAGGCAGGGAAAGGGTGCACGTCACCGTTGTGGGTAGAAGTCGTCGCAAAGCCCAATCTGGCCGCAGGCCCTGCCATTTTGCGTTGTCGATCGTTGTGATAACCGAAGCGTTCCATCGCTCACGTCGTCTTGCAACGCAAACTGGCAGGGCCTGCGGCCAGTGGCGCCTAAACACGAATCTCGTGCGAAAAGGAGGGATGACACGCGTTCGCCCTTCCCCGCCCTCACCGCCGCTTGCATCCGTCGCGGGATTTGGCGACAATTTCGTGTGTCGTTGCTGGGACATTTCACATGGACATGGAGCATCCGATGAAACACATCCTGCGAAGCGGCGTGATGGGTTGGGCGGTGGCGGCGGTTTGCCTGGCGGGCGGCTGTTCGTCGCTGGTGGCGGCGGAGCCTGCGACACCGGCGGCGCCGGCGTGGGAGCAGACCCTGGCGTGGAAGTTCGCGGAGGTCGGCAACGGCGGCGGGACGTACGACTGGAACGCGGCGAAGACATTATTGACGCTCGACGGCTACGGGTCGGGCGTGAACGTCAAGGGCAGCGGCGACCCGACGGAGGTGGATCATTGCGGCTTCGTGTACATCGACAGGCCAGCGGGCGATTTTGAAATTCGCGTCCGGCTGACGTATGTGGACGGCTATGCGGGCAGCGTGGCGGGCATCATGATCCGCCCGGCGGCCGGCGAAGATGGCGACAGCGCGATGGCGTGCGTGTTTTACGACGGCGAGAAAAATTCCCTCGCGTGGCGGACGCGCGTGCCGGCGGGCAAAGCCAATCCCGTCAACGACCGCCCGCGGATTCTCGGCGGAGGCATCGGCCTAGCCAACGAAGGCCCCGGCGAGGGCGACCCGATCTGGCTGCGGCTTGTCCGCATGGACAACAACTTCGCCGTCTACAAATCGCGTGACGGGCGGCTGTGGACGGCGATCTCCAACGTCAGCGGCGGGCCATTTACGCTCGAAGGCCCGCTCCGCGTGGGCGTCTTCTGCGCCAGCGCCAGCCCCGACAAGGCCATGACCGCCTACGTCGATTCCATCCAGATCGGCGACCCGCACATGCGGTACAAAACCAGTTGGGTCGGCAATAGTTTCGGCGCCCGCATGGAAGACGGCCACGTGTCCAACACGCTCTCGGCGATGTGGGTTGCCGCGGACGGCACCTGCTACACGAGCGCCTACTGGGACGAAGCGGGCCAGCCCGTCACGTCGTATCGCGACGGCAAGGTGCTCCGCGGGCTGCCCATCGGCACGCCGCAGACGGCCGACGGAGGCATCACCGGCGACGGCAAGAGACTCTACGTCGCCACCGTCGGCAACATCACGGAACTCGATCCCGCGAACGATTACGCCAGGCGGACCATCACGCTGTCGGTGAACCTGCTCGACACCGCGACGAACCACTCCGTCGTGAGCGGCATGGCCTCGAACGGCAAGGAACTTTTCGTCGCCGACAAACGCGACCACGTGATCCGCGTGGTGTCGCTCGAACCGGTGAAAACATTTCAGCAGGCGACGGCGCCGAACAATCGCATCGTGCTGACGCCCGCGCCGGTGGCGGTGCCCGCGGACAGCGACAAATCGTTCGCGCCCGCGGCCATCTATCAAAGCCAACGCGCCGGCGAGGGCGTCAAGTACACCTTCCCGAATCAGACGCCGGGGGCCGTGTATACGATCCGCTGCCACCTGGCGGAGTTCGTGAAAAGGCCTGAAAACACCGACCCGCGACACCACAGGGTCAATCTCGACGGCACGCAAATCCACGTCGCCGAGGCCGCCGGCGGCGTGCTCACCGCGTTCGTCACGGACCTGCCCGGCTACAAGGCCGACGACAACGGCAACGTCGTATTCCATTTCGGCACGTACGGCGGGCCTGGAATCTGCGGGCTGGAACTGCTCGACGCCGACGGCGACCGCGTGCTGGCGGTCAACTGCGGCGGTGTCGCCGTCGGCGACTTCACCAGCGAGGCCGAAGAACTCGTCGACCGGAACTTCGCCTTCGACAACCCCGGCGTGATGGCCTTCGACAAACGAGGCGACCTGTGGATTATCCAACGGCCGAGTATGGACACCGAGCCAACCACCATGGCCGCCGTCAAGTGTTACACGGTCGACGGAAAATTCACAGGCCGTGAAATCACCGACGTCATCAACCCCAACGCCCTCGCGTACGACGCGGCGAAGGACCAACTGCTCGTCGGCGTGAATCTGCCGGACCTGAACGTGCGGTTTTACGACAAGCTCGACTCCAAGCCGACGCTCGCGCGGACGTTCGGCGAAAAAGGCGGCATTTACGCGGGAAAACACCCCGGCCTGGTGCACGATCCCGCCGCGGGCGGGACCGCGCGGTTCGCGGGCATCAACGGCCTGGGCGTCGACGCGACGGGCAACCTGTATGTCGGCGGCGGCTGGCAAGGCACCGATTTGCGAATGTTCACGCCCGCCGGCAAACTCGGCTGGAAACTCAACAGCCTGATGTTCTGCTGCACGTACGACGTCGACCCCGCCAGCGACGGCGCGGACATTTACGGCACGTACAACCATATCCGCCTGGACCTGAGCAAAACCCAACCCGGCTCGGAGCAGACGTACGTGGGCTACAACTGGGATCACCGCCGTTTCGGAGGCCCGCAACTGGAGCGGGCGCATTCGTCGCAGGCGATTGTCCGCCGGATCGACGGGCGGCTGATGATGTTCACCAGCGGCCAGGGGAACGTCGGCGACGTTTACATGTTCCGTTACGAGGGCGAATTGGCGATTCCTTTCGGGGCCATTCGCACCAACGGCACGCTGTGGATCGACGCGAACGGCGACGGCGAGGAGTCGCCCGACGAGGTGACGAAACTGGAGCCGAACGCCGGCTGGATCACGTCACTGTGCGTCGATTCCCGCGGCGACATCTGGATCGGCTCGCCCACGACGGGCGGCTCGTTCATGCGGCGGTTCCCGTTCCAGGGATTCAACGACCACGGCGTGCCGCTGTACGGCCCGTTCGAGGACATCCGTTTTCCCGAGGAGGGCGACACGACCAACGCGTGGGGCATGGCCTGCCGCATGGACTACGACGCCGACCGCGACATCCTGATCGCGTTCTACCCGGCCCAGCGACGCACCGGCGAAGGCGACACCTCCGCGCCGCGATATGTCCTGGCCCGCTACGACGACTGGAGCAAGGGCAACCGCACGGCGACGTGGAAAATCAACGCCGTCACGCCCTACGATCCCGCCTTCGCCGAATTCTTCATGTACGAAACGCACCTCTATCCCTACGCCGGCTACATGGGCATGCAGTTGGCGGGCGATTACGTGTTCTACGCCTACATGTTCGGCGAGGTGCACGTCTACGACGCCAAGACAGGCAAGATGGTGGAGATCCTGTCGGTAGGCCCGGAAGTCGCCGGCAGCACCGCCTGGGAAGACGCCGCCATGGGCCTCCGCGCGTTCCAATGCAAAAACGGCGAGTACTTGATCTTCACCGAAAACAGCGGCTGGGGCGGGAAAAACAATTTTTTCCGATGGAAACCGTAGAACGGTCTACCTGGCCACGAAGCGTGCGTCTTCGATTTTTTTCAGCAGGTCGAGGATGGCCGGGGTGTCGCCTCGCAGGGCGCGGGCCTGGTCGATGTAGCGCATCGCGCGGGCGTATTGGCCGAGGTCGTAATGAAGTTTGGCTGCCGGCATGGAGGCCTCGGCCTGCGTGGTCCAGTAGTCGGCGGCCTTGGCGAAGGCGTCGGCGGCTTGCTCGGTTTCGCCCCGCGCCTCGAGGAGTTGGCCCAGTTCCAGCCACAATCCGCCGTCGCCCTTGTGTTGCAGGGCGGTCTGGGCGGTCGCGATGGCGCGGTCGTCCAGGCCGGCCTGCCGGAACGTCTGCACGAGAAGCCGCCAGAGTCGTGGATTGTTTTTATCCTTCTCGACGGCCCGTTCGAGCAGCGATTGCGCCAGCGGCAGTTCGTTGGTATCCAGGGCAGCCTCGCCCAAAACCGCCAGCGTATCGGCGTCCTGCCAGCCCGCGTCGTACGCCCGCTGACACCAGACGCGCGCCTCGGCAGGCTGATCGTGACGCATCAGCAGCAGCCCGTACCGCGCCCAGATGTCCGGCGTCGAATCAGGCTGTTCGGTGGCCTTCTTGAAGAGCGGCATGTACGCGGCCGGATCGTTGTCGCGGCGGCGGGCGAGTTCGCCCTTGAGCCACCACAGCCGGGCCTTCAGGGGCGCCACCTGCTCCAGCCTCGCCAGGGTCTCCGCGGCATGGTCGTATCGCTCGCAATCCCACAGCGTCTGGGCGAGCAGCATCAGCACGTCGGCGTCGGTGGGGTCGACCTTGTTGATGTAGCTTCGCATCAGGTCGATGGCCGGGGTGTGCTGCTTGTCCCGGATCAGCCCCTGGGCCATTTCCAGCACACGTTGCCCCTCGGGGGTCGCCTGTCGGGGGGGGTCGCTCGCCGGCGGGCGGAGGGCGATGATCACGCCCACAATCACCAGGCAAACCGCCAACGCCAGCACGACGATACGCAGCATCGCGCCCCCGCGGGCATCGGCGGCGCCGGGAGCGGCGGCTTTTTTGTTGGCTAGCGAACCGTTTGCTTCCATGAGAAATTCTCCGACTCGGTGAACAATCCCATCCGATTTGCCACGCATCGCACGGGATTTCGGTTTCGGCGCGACTGGCCGCAGGCCCTGCCATTTTGCGTTGTAGCTCGCTGTGACAACCGAAGCGTTCCGTCGCTCACAACGTCTTACAACGCAAAATGGCAGGGCCTGCGGCCAGTCGCGCCGAAACCGAAAATCACGCGACAAACTGGATAACGCACATGCGATTACCTTGACAATCTCTTCGCGAAAACCATGGGAAAATCCTGTATACTTCCCTGCACGTTTGTCGCGACATTTGCACAATACGTAGTTAAGCGGATGGCCTGGATGAAGTCAAACGCATTTACATGGTTGATGATCGTCGCCTGCCTGACGTTGCCGCCCGCGTGGGGGGCGGCGGGGCAGGACGTGTCGGCGGAAAGTCAGCCGACCGACGAGCCGACGTCCGCGCCGATCACCATGCCGACCACCGCGCCCGCGGCGTCGGAGGACGATGCTGTCAGCCTGCGTCTCCTCCTGCCGCTACTGGCCGTCGGGACGGTTCTGCTGATCGGCTGGTGCGTACGACGCGTGCAGTCGCCGGGGCCTCTGTACCTGGCCGACGCGCCGCCGAGGCCCAACCGGCTGTCGTCGTGGCATGTGCTGGGCGTCTTCATCGCGTTCGTGCTGCTTCAACCGATCCTCGGTTTGACGATGCAACTGACCGGCCTGCCCGTGCGCGACAACGTGACCATGCAGACGCTCGCGGCCATGCTGTCGCAGGTCGGCTGGCTGGCGGCGGCACTGTTCGTGGCCGGGCGGACGTTTCCATTCGGCCTGCGCGGGCTTGGGCTGGACGCGCGGCATTGGCCCGCCGACGCGGGTCGGGCCGTCTTCACCCTGCTGGCCGTCCTGCCCGTCGTGATCGTCACGCTCATCGCGAGCACCCTGCTGGTGCAATGGGCCGTCCAGCAAGGCCTGCTCAAGGAAGAGGACGTTCGCCTCAACGTCATGCTCGAACGCCTCCGCACCGTCAACGCGCTCGGCAAGACCATGATCGTCATTTCCGCCGTCGTGCTCGCGCCGCTGGCGGAGGAGATCTTTTTCCGAGGCCTGCTGCAATCCATGCTCCGCAACGTCATGAAACCCTGGCCCGCCATCCTGGTGGCCAGCGGCCTGTTCGCCCTGGTCCACTTCAGCGCCATCCGCGACGTCATCCCCCTGCTGCCCCTGAGCGTCGTCCTGGGGTACACCTACGAACGCACCGGCAGACTCATCACGCCCATCCTCATCCACGCCCTCTTCAACGCCGTCATGCTCGCGACGTTCCTGGCGGGGTGAGACAGGCTGTAGGCACACGGGACGTTGTAGACGGCGTACCCTGGCCACAGGCCCTGCCATTTTGCGTCGTAAAACGTGGTGTGCGGCAGAACATTTCGCTGTACACACCGATCTACGACGCAACATGGCAGGGCCTGCGGCCAAATTTGGCTATGCGATGATTACCACCCAAAACCCCACGTCGCGCCTACAGCCTTCGGTCTACAGCCTGTCTGCAACTTTTTTGAAACATTTTTCTTTCCCCACGCGTCTAAGGTACGATGCATTACCTTGACCCCGCACGAAAGGAAGCCCACATGCACCGTCGAATGACCGTCCTCGCGGCCTCGTTGATTCTGGCGATTCTGGCGTCGGCCCATAGGTCCGCCCTGGCGGGCGACATCGGGTTCGTCGAAGACTTCAGCCTCGCGCCAAACCGCGACGCCGCCCTCAAAACCCTCATCCCCGGCTCGGAAGACTTCTACTACTTCCACTGCCTCCACTACCAAAACAGCGGGCAGTTGGACAAGGTCGACCCCACGTTCAAAACCTGGGCAGCCCGCTACGCGCCGCGCGGCGAAGGCCAATACAACGACCGCATGTGGCAGATCAAACATCGCCAGGCCCTGCTCCAGTACGAACAACAGCCGCAGGTGTCGCTGGAATATCTCCGCGCCCGCCTGAACGTGCACTTCAACCACCAACGCCAGGCCGAGGTCGATGCCGCCAACGCCAATCTGCCCAGCACGCTCGACGACAACACCTTCGACCTCAAACGGCTGATGGAACAAAACCTGGGAAACAGAACCGACACAGGCCGGTTCGAGTCGCTCGGTCTGGAGCTGCTGGCCGCCGATCCGAAACTCCTCGCCGACAACACCACCCTCCGCCACAGCCTGCTGACGCGGCTGACCCGCCCGGACTATCCAGGCCTGGTGAAACTCGTCAGCCTCGGTATGAACGACGACCTGGACAACACCTCCAACTTCGGCAACGTCGCCATCCACTATCAGCTCACGCGGGCCCAGTTCGACGAACTGCTCAAACTCCACCCGCGACTGATCCACGACAATAATTTCGTCAACGCCTACCTATCCAAACTTCGCCCCGGCGACGACGTGGACATGAACCAGGACCTCGCCGCCCGAAAGGCCTACCTCGAAGGCCTGTGGGAATTCACCAAGCCGCTCGCGCCCGCATTCAACAGCCTCAAGGCCAACGTGCTTCACAGCCTGCTGGATTTCAACCGCCGGCAAAACGCGTGGAACCAGGCCCTGTTCATCGAATACCTCAAACTTCCCCGCCAGTGCCGATACATCGAACCTCGCTACTTCAAAGACGCCATCGACAACAGCGCACGCCGCAGCATCATCGCCGATCTCAACGCCAACTTCGGCCAATTCATCGTCGCCCCGCCTGTCGGCAACGACGAACCGCTCGTCCGCGACTACCTGCTGCACTTCCTCGCCGGCGCGGAAAACTACAACGCCTTCGACCCCTACGTCGAATCCAACTACCTCCGCGCCGCCTTCGCCGAAGCCAATCTCCTGGCCGGAAAAGGCGACCCAGAAAAATGGTTCGGCATGATGGCCCCCGAACAAGTGCAGGCCCTCAAGGAACGCGTCGACGTCGATCTGGCCCTGGCCAACAAACTCTTCTTCCGCCCCGATGAACCCGTCACCCTCACCGTCGCCACCAAAAACGTCAAGGAACTCATCGTCAAAGTCTATACCATCAACACGATGAACTACTACCGCGCGACGATGATGCCCATCAGCACCGACATCGACCTCGACGGCCTCGTCGCCAACGTCGAACGAACCGAAACCTTCAACGACGCCCCCATCCGACGCGTTGAACGAACGCTCGAACTGCCCGAAATCGCGGGCCGAGGCGTCTTCATCGTCGAACTCATCGGCAACGGCAAGAGCAGCCGGGCGCTCATCCAGAAAGGCAACCTCTTCCTCACCGACCGCGTCAGCGCCGCCGGGCAAGTCCTCACGATCTGGAACGAATCCAACGAAAAAGTCGCCGACGCCTCCGTCTTCGTCTCCGGACAACTCTACTCCGCCGACACGGACGGCCACGTCACCGTCCCCTTCACCGCCCAGGGCGGAAACCAACCGATCATCCTCCATGCCGCCGGACTGGCCCGGCTGGCCTACTACCGCGCGATCCCCGAACAATACGCCTTCCGCGCGGGAATCTACATCGACCGCGAATCCCTGCTCCGCCGCCGCGACGCGCAGGTCATCGTCCGACCGTCGCTCCAGATCGCCGGCACGCCCGTCAGCGTCCACCTGCTCGAAAACGTCCACCTCGAAATCGCCACCACCGACCGCGAGGGCGTCCGCTCCGTCAAACGCGTCAACGACCTCACACTCTTCGACGACAAGGAAACCGCCGTCTCCTTCCGCGTGCCCGACAACATCCTCGACGTCACCTGCACGTTGCGGGCCCAGATCAAAAGCATGGCCACCCGGCAACCCATCGACCTGACGGCCACGCAGAGTTTCCCGATCAATCAGATCGACACGACCGCCCACACGCAGGACCTGCACCTGATGCACGTCGACGGCGACTACATGATCGAACTGCTCGGAAAAACCGGCGAAATTCAGCCAAACCAGGCCGTCCGGGTGACGTTCAAACACCGCTTCTTCACGCAGACGATCCACGCGACGCTCAAGACCGACGCCAACGGACGCATCCATCTCGGGAAACTGCCGCGGGTGGACCTCCTCCGCGCCGACGCGCCGCAGGGATTCCACCGCACCTGGACGCTGCCTCGCGACCAGCGCGCGGGGCACGACGTCGTGCACGGTCAGTCGATGCACCGGGCGGAGCACGGTCAGGCGCTCGGCGTCGTCTTCGTCCCCTATCTCGGCCAGGCCGACAAAGTAACGCCGGAGAATTTCTCGCTGCTGGAAACTCGCGGCGGAACGTTCGTCGTCGACCGGACCGCCGAACTCGCGCTGACCGGCGACGGCTACCTCACCACCGAAGGCCTGGCCGCGGGCGACTACAGCCTGCGACTCAAAGAAACAGGCCAGGAAATCACCATCCGCCTGGCCGCGGGCCCGGTCGTCGAAGGCTACGTCATGGGCGCCACCCGCAAACTGGAGTTCAACCGCCACGTCCCGCTGAACATCGTCGACGTCTCCGCCGACAACGACACCGTCACCATCCAACTCGGCGGCGTGACCGAATTCACGCGAGTCCACCTCGTCGCCACACGGTATCAGCCGAACTTCTCCATCCTCGGCCACCTGTTCCTGCCCGTCGCGGGCCTCGACAGCGTGACCAGCGCCTACCCGCCGTCGCTCTACGTCAGCGGCCGCGATATCGGCGACGAATACCGCTACATCCTCGAACGAAAATCCGCCGCCAAATTCCCCGGCAACATGCTCGCCCGCCCAGGCCTGCTGCTCAATCCCTGGGCCATCCGAAAAACCGAAACCGGCACACAACAAGCCCACGCCGGCAGCGAGTACGAAATGCAGGGCGAGAACCTCGCGCGCGGAGCGGGCGGAAGGATGTTTAGCAGCAGCGCCGGCGGCCGCCCCGGAACCATCCCGCCGCACGGCGGCAATCTCGACTTCCTCTCGCAGACCTCCGCCGTACTGGCCAGCCTGACGCCCGACGAAAACGGCCTCGTCACCGTCAAGCGGGCCAACCTCGGTGCCCATCAGCAGATCCACGTCCTCGCCGTCGACACCGAATCGTCCGTCTATCGCGAGTTGGCCCTGCCCGAGCAGAAAATGCCCTTCCTCGACCTCCGCCTCATGAAGGAAGCGCTCCCCGCCGACAAACATTTCACCGAACGAAAACAGATCACCCCGCTACAGGCCGGCGGACAACTCGTCATCAACGACATCGGCGCCAGCCGAGTCGAAACCTTCGACTCCCTCGAATCCGTCTACCGGCTCTACTCCGCGCTCACCAACAACCCGACGCTCGCGGAGTTCAACTTCATCCTCGCCTGGCCGGGCCTGAACGACGAACAAAAACGCGAAAAATGGTCCCGATACGCCTGCCACGAACTGGCCTTCTTCCTCTACCACAAAGACCGCCCGTTCTTCGACACGGTGATCCTGCCCTATCTCAAAAACAAAAAAGACAAAACCTTCATGGATCACTACCTGCTAGGCAACGACCAGCAGTTGAAAACATTCACCGACCCGTGGGCATACCGCCGACTCAACGCCGCCGAACGCGTCCTGCTCGCCCAACGACTCGCCGACGAATCCGCCCGGACCGCCCGGCACGTCGAGGACGTCTTCAATCTCACCCCGCCCAACGTCGAACGGTTCAACTTCCTCTACAACACCGCCCTGCTCTCAGGCGGACTCGACCGCGGCCCAAGGTTCGGCCTGCGTATACAAGATGGCCAAAGCGCACGGGAACTCCGAACGAACCTCGAATACGCCGCCGCGGACGCGGACGGTGAGAGATCGTACGGGTACGATGCCGATGAGGATTCGCCCATGCTCGACGCCTCCCAGGCCCCCGCGCCGATGATAGCGGAAAACGCCAAGAGCGCAGCCGCAACCCCACGCGCCGCCACAGCACAGGCGGACAAGGCCGACCGGGCCGCCACAACGCTGCCAGGAACGACACTCCGTAGAACAGAACGACAACCAAACGATCTGATCGCCCGCGTCCCCAATTTCGCCGGCGCCGAACTCGAACTCGGGGAACGCGTGGAGGCCATGCGCCAACGTCGCGAAGCCACCCGGCAGTTCTATCGCAAACTCGAAGCCACCGAGGAACTCGTCGAAAACAACTACTACCGCCTGCCCATCGGGCATCAAAACGAGTCCCTGATCCCGGTCAACGGATTCTGGCTGGATTACGCCAAGTATACCGATAGCAACGCCCGGCGGCTGGGCAGAGCGACCAACTTCCTCTCGCCAAACTTCATCCACGCCGCGAACACCTTCTCCGAAATGATGCTCGCCCTGGCCGTGCTCGACCTGCCCTTTGCCGCCGAAAAACACGACATGGCCATCGACGACGCAAAGCTCACCCTCAAGGCCGCCTCGCCGATGATCGTCTTCCACAAGGAAACCAAACCCGCCGCCGACGGCCAGCGGGGAGCCATCCTCGTCGGGCAAAACTACTTCCGCCAGGACGACCGCCATCGCGACGAGGGCAACGAACGATTCGACAAATACGTCACCGACGAATTCCTCATCGGCGTCGTGTACGGCTGTCAGGTCGTCGTCACCAACCCCACCAGCACGCCGCGAAAACTCGACGTCCTCGTCCAGATCCCCCAGGGCGCCCTGCCGGTGGACAACACCCTCGCCACCAAGAGCATCCACGTCCAACTCGCGCCCTACGCGACGCAGACGCTCGAATACTTCTTCTATTGGCCAAAAACCGGCCAATTCACAGGCCTGCCCGTCCAGGTCAGCAAAGATGAACAACTCGTCGGCTTCGCCGAGCCGATGACGTTCAAGGTCGTCCGCGAACTGACGCAGATCGACCGCACGAGTTGGGAATACGTCAGCCAGCACGGCTCCGGCGACGACGTGCTCGCGTTCCTCAAGGACAACAACGTCGAACGGCTGAACCTGTACCTCATCGCCTGGCGGATGGCCGACGCGAAATTCTTCGGCCAAACCCTCGCCCTGCTTCGCGACCGGCACATGTACGAAAACACGCTGTGGTCCTACGGCATCAAGCACAACGACGTGCCCGCCGTCCGCGAATTCCTGCTGCATCAAGACCACTTCGTCTATCAGTGTGGCCTGTGGCTGAGCAGCCCGTTGCTGAGCATCGACCCCGTGACCCGGACGTGGTACCAGCACATGGAATACGCCCCGGTGGTCAACGCGCGGGCGCACCAGCTCGGCAAAACGCGAACCATCGTCAACGAACGGATTTTCCAGCAATATTCCGCCCTGCTGGAGGTGCTGAAATTCAAGCCCGCCCTCAACGACGAGGATCGATTGGCCGTCACGTACTACCTGCTGCTCCAGGACCGCGTGGAAGAAGGCTTGGCGTGTCTGAAATCGGTGGACGCAGCCAAGCTCGCCGAGCGGTTGCAGTACGATTACCTCCAGGCCTACGCGGGGTTCTATACGGAAGATCTCGCCGCCAGCCGCGAGTTGACGACCGCGTACAAGGACTACCCGGTCGACCGCTGGCGGAAACTGTTCGAGGCCGTGGGTGTGCAACTGGACGAACTCGACGGCGCCGCCGCCGGTGTGGTGGATGAGCAGAGCCGCGACCAGGCAATGGGCAAACTCGCCGCCACCGAGCCGGGACTGGAATTCACCGTCGAGGGCGGCAAGGTGAAGATGACGTATCAGAACCTCGGCAACGCTTCCGTTCGCGTAAACTATTACCTGATGGACGTGGAACTGCTCTTCAGCAAGAATCCGTTCGTCGAGCAAAGCGGCGCAACGAGCTTCGCGTATGTCCAGCCGAACGCGACGGCGGATCTGAAGTTGCCGGACTTCAAGGCCCATGTCGCCGAACCCGCCGTCAAAACGTTCACGTTCGACCTGCCTAAAGAGATGGCCGGGCGTAACGTGATGATCGAAATCACCGCCGGGGCGGTCAAGCGACAGCAGGCGTACTACGCCAACACGATGGTCGTGACGATGCTCGAAAACTACGGCCAGGTGAAAGTCGCCGACGACAAAGGCAAGGCCCTGGCCAAAGCGTACGTGAAGGTCTACGCCCGCATGAAAACCGGCCAGGTGCGGTTCTACAAGGACGGCTACACCGACCTGCGAGGCCGCTTCGACTACGCCTCGCTCAACACCGACGACCTCGACAACGTCGAACGATTCTCCATCCTGGTCGTCAGCCCCGATAACGGCGCGCTCGTCCGCTCCGCCGCGCCGCCGAAACAATAGTTTCACAATAACGTTTTCATCGGCTTGCCGTTTTGTGCTGTAGAATGTCATGTACTGCAAAATGTTCTGTAGTTCATAACATCCGACAGCGCAAAACGGCAAACCATTAATCCCCGCGGCAAAGATTCGCGGCGATTTCTTTCAACCGTTTTATCGAATGCGACAAGAACTGTTTGTACGCGGAACAAAAATAGTTATTCGATTTCCCAGCCCCGTCCACGATCCGATTGCGCCGACATCCGCCGCGGCATAATCGGAAAAACTCACACGCCTTGCACCGATCAGGCCACCCGCGCGACGCATCCACGAACCGCGCGGAATTCCCATGCAAACCAAGGATCCCATCCGTCAGAATCGAACCCAGGCGGCACTCATCCAAAACATAAAAATCACAGGGATACACCGAGCCATCCGCTTCGATCACATACTGATTCTGGCACGTCCCCCGCATATCGCACGATTCCGTCGCGACTCCCACCATGTGCGCCAGATAATTCTCGAACATTCGTATGTACGGCTGCTGCTGTTTACACCAATCGTCATACCACAGATCGAACAGCTCGCGCAAAAACAGGCCATAATCTTCAGGCGTGAGCGAAAACGCTTGGCCGCCCGGTTCTTCTCCCAATGGATCAAGACACGGAATAAACTGTAGATAACGAAACCCGCGTTCTTTGTAAAAATGATATATACGGTTAATATCCCGCGCGGTTTGGCGATTGACCACTGTGAGAATGTTATAGTCAACGTTCAACCGGTCGAACAGCCCGGCCGTGGCCATCACCCGGCCAAACGTGCCCTCCCCTGCCACGTTTACACGGTTGATATTATGATGTTCCTCCAACCCATCCAACGACAGGCCGACCAAAAACTTATGATTGGCGAAAAACGTCGCCCATGGTTCCGTAACCGCATACCCATTTGTCTGAATGGTGTTCTGAATCTGAACATCATGGACATTATATTGTTTCTGCAAGTGAATAACCGACTCGAAAAATTCCAGCCCCGCAAGCGTCGGTTCACCGCCCTGAAAACCGAACGTGCATTGGCCGTGGGCGAACGCGAGAACTTTTTCCGTCAGAACGTCCAGCGTTTCGTGGCTCATCACGCCGAAACTCGCCTGGTCCCGCTTGGCCATCTCGTCGCAATAAAAACAATACCGGCACCGCAGATTGCACAGGCCGGAGGCGGGTTTGATTAATACGCTGATTGGAGGCATGATCGTCGCCCAATATATATACCTGTCCGACTTCGCGAAGACCGAGCGGGATTACGCGGATTAACGGATTAAGGATTTTTCGCTCTGTACGACAATCCTTTTAATCCTTACATCCGTGTAATCCCGCTCGGTCTTCGCGAAGTCGGATCATATAACGTTTTGCCTTACATAACATTCCACATCGCAAAACGGAAAGCCCTATCGACGATCTGTCGCTTACAGTCCCGCCGCCTTGATGATGTCGGGGACGCAATGGTCCCAGCCGAGGGTCATCAGGTGGGCGCCCTGACACATGTCTTTCATTTCGCGGACCAGTTGGCCACAAATGTCGATGGAGATTTTCTGGCGGTCTTCCTTGGAGGCGTCGGTGAGTTTTTTGAGGATCCAGTCGGGCACTTTCACACCGGGGACGGAGGTGTTCATGTATTTGCCCATGCCGGCGGTTTTGAGCTGCACGATACCCACGAGCACCGGCACGTTGATGCCGCGTTTGCGGATTTCGGTCATGAATTTCTCGAACGCGGCGGGTTCGTAGACGGCCTGCGTCTGCACGTACTGGGCGCCGGCGGCGACTTTCATTTGCAGCTTGAGGATTTGCGGTTCGACTTCGTCGGCACAGGGCGTGACGCAGCAGCCTTTGAAGAATTTCGGCGAGCCTTCGAGGACGTTGGCGTTGCCCTTGGCGTCGAGGCCCATGTCGCTGCCGTTTTCGAGCGTGGTCATGGCGCGAAGCAGGCCGACGCTGTCGAGGTCGAAGACGGGCTTGGCATCGGCGTGGTCGCCCATCGCGACGTGGTCGCCCGTCAGGGCCAGCACGTTGCGGATGCCCAGGCACCAGGCGGACAGCAAGTCGCTCTGGAGGGCAAGGCGGTTGCGGTCGCGCGTGACCATCTGGAAAATCGGTTCAATGCCGCGGTCGACGAGCATGTGGCTGATCGCCATCGAGCCGGTCCGCATGACGGCGGTTTGAATGTCCGTCACGTTCACCGCGACGACGGTGTGTTTGAGGTATTCCTCGGCTTCGTGAAGGCATTTTTCGATACTCGTGCCCTTGGGCGGGCCGATCTCGCCGGAGACGACGAAATGGCCGGCCTGGAATTCGCGTTGCAGGCGGCTGACGGGTTCATTCGGATTCACAGGGGTATTTTCATTCAAGGCGGTTGTGGTCATTTGGAGAATTCCTCGGTTTCCATCAGTTCTTTGTGGGTCAATCGGCGGGCGCCTTTGCCGTTGCGGTCCTTGGACCACTTTTTGGCGGGGCGAACTTTGGTGTACAGTTCCAGTTTGCCGGCGGCTTGGAGCTTCTTGAAGATGAGATACCAGCCGCAATCCATGTCCTTGGACACTTCACATTTTCCGGTTTTGGTTCCGCCGCACGTGCCGTTGGTCAGGCCTTTGGAGCAGCGGACGATGGGGCAGATGCCGCCGGTTTCGGCGAGCAGGCAGTCGCCGCATCCGCCGCAGTATTCCTGCCAGACGCCCTTGGCGGTGCTGGCGTCGTAGGAAGTCGTGTTGAGGCCCGGCAGGACGGTCGCCTGAGGGGCCAGTTCGCTCATGAATCCCACGCCCACGCCGCAGGCGATGGAGAGCACGGCGTCGTACTGGTCGAGCGGTTTCTTCAACATCGCGGCGAATTCGCGGTCGCACTGACGGGTGATGCAGTCGACGTCGAACTGCACGTCGGCTCGTCCCGCCGCGGCGGCGGCAAGCTTCAGTTGGCTGGCGAGCAGGTCGGCCTGTTTCTCGCCGCCCGAGACGCACACCGTCACGCACCCGCCACAGGCCAACACCAGCACCCGCTTGTACGGCGCCAGCATGGCGAGGATTTCTTCCATCGGTTTACGGTCTGCTACGATCATTCTTTTCTCCTTCAGAACACACTGCCCCGCCGGTTTCACGGCGTTAGACGACAATCAATATTTTGTTACAAGGAACCGTTTTCGTTGATTCGTTAACTCGTTGATTCGTTAATTGGTCAGTCGTTTTCCGAGTTAACGTATTAACGTATCAACGAATTCATACAGTCTCGTTCGGCCGCGACGACCACGGCGCGGTTGGCGGCGGTTCGGACGGCCAGTTGGGCCCTGTCGGGGTTGAGGCCGATTTCCTTGAGCATCGTGCGAACGCGCGTGACGTACGCGTGGGCCTTTCGCATCGTGGTCGGATAGCGGTCGGCGCCGGCCGGTTCGGTAACGACGAGCACGCCGGTGGCGCCGGCTTCGATGGCGGCGAGAATCTCCGCCGGGCCAAGGCGACTGATGCTCGAGAGGTAGATTTCGGCCACGCCGGCGGGGGCGGGATCGGCCTTGCCGGTCCAACTGGCCGCGTCGGCGTGGAAACCGTTGATGAACGCGACGACTTTTTTTCCCGCGGGCAGTTTGCCGACGGCCGACTTGACGCGGTCCCGCAGCGCGTGCGGTTCGTATCCCTTGGGCACGATGGCGTTGGCGGGGCAGGCGGCCATGCACAGGCCGCAGGCCTGGCACAAGGCCGAGTCGATGCGGGCAACGTCGGTGACCTTGGGGATGTCGAACGGGCAGACGCGGAAGCAGGTCTGGCAGGCGGCGCATTTATCGACGACGACTTCGGCGCCGCTGCCGCAGCTCATGCATCTCCGGGCCTCGGCCAGGGCGGTCGGCTCGGGGAACGTGTGTTCGAATTCGTTCCAATTTTTCGCCCGGACGTCGGCGGGTTCGGTGGGCGTGGGGTTGCGGTCGCAGCGGATGAGCTTGTCGGCGGTCTGGGCGTCGATCGTGCCGATGTAGGGCGGCGTCGCGTCGTTCAGGACGATCGGCTTGCCCGAAAGGAACATGTCGATGGCCTTGGCGGCGCGTTGGCCGCTGGCGCAGGCTTCGACGGCCGATCCGGGCGGCGTGACGATCTCGCCGGCGGCGAAAACGCCCGCAACGGCGGTCTCGTGCGTGGCCTTGTTGATGCCGAATAGCACGCGCCCGTTGGCGTCGGGTTTCACGTCGCAGCCGGCGAGGAAGCCCAAGTCCGGCATCTGCCCGATGGCGAGAATGACGGCGTCGCACGCGGCGACGGCCTGGTCGGCGTCGTCGTACGTCGGGCTGAATTTTTTCGCCTCGTCAAAGACGCGCGTGACCTTGCGGTGCTTGAGGCCTGTGATTTTGCCACCCTTCACCACGATCTCGACGGGGCCTCGACGATGAATGAACGTCACGCCTTCGTCCTTGGCTTCGTGCTGTTCCCACCACCAGGCGGGCATTTCCTGCTCGTCTTCGAGCATCATCATCTGCACGCGGGCGCCGAGCCGAACGGCCGACCGGGCGGCGTCGACGGCGACGTTGCCGCCGCCGATCACCAGCACATTTTTGCCGATATCCAGCGGCTGATCGAACGCGACGGCTTCGAGGAATGTCAGCACAGGCAGCACGCGCGGGTGATCCGCGCCGGGCAGCGGCAGCGTGCGGCTCTTGGCCAGGCCCGTCGTCACGAGCACGGCGGCGAACTGCTTTTGCAGGTCGGCGATCGTTTTATCCTTGCCGATCTCCACGCCGGTGACGATGGTCACGCCGTGCGCGGCGATCCAGTCGACGTCCTGCTTCACCACGTCGGCGGGCAGGCGATATTTCGGAATGGCCGTGCGGGGAATACCGCCGGCAACGGGGAATTTTTCAAACACGGTCGGGCGATAGCCCAGCTTGGCCAAATCCAATGCCGCCGCAAGCCCCGCGGGCCCCGCGCCGACGATCGCGACGGCGGCCTTGTTTTGCAGGATGGCCTTGTGAACCGGAGCGGAGGCCCCAAGCCCCTCGACCACGAACCGCTTGACTTCGCGAATGGCGACGGCCCCTTCGACGTCGGCCCGGCGGCAGTTCTGCTCGCACGGGTGATGGCAGATTCGCCCGCAGATGCTCGCGAAGGGAATATCGCGGCGGATGATCTCGGCGGCGGCGACGAAATCGCCCGCCGCCGCGGCTTCGAGATACGCCCGCACGTCGGCATGCACGGGGCAGGCGTTCCGGCACGGCGCCCATTCGCGATCCAGCAACTCGGTCGTCCCAGTCAACTTCGCCATCGCGGCGGAGGTCAAATCAACATCCCGCATGAAATTCTCCAAATCAAAACGATTACCAAGCGGGGATTGTACACCACCGGCGGAGGAATTCAATGGCGGAAAACGCTGGGATGGCGAGGGTTCGCGTCACGTTTGTGGATGGACAACATCGAAAGCCCAACCTGGCCACAGGCCCTGCCAGTTTGCGTTGCAAAACGGGCCTGGCGTCAAGAGCGTCCTACAACGCAAAATGGCAGGGCCTGTGGCCAGTCGCACCGTCTATGCACATGACATATACCTGATGGCTTGTGGCTAGTGGCTTGTGGCGTTCTGCTGAGCGTACTCCTCGCTGACCCGCCAGCGCCAGACGTACCACATTGCCGCCGCGATCATAATAACCCAGCCGGCGAAATAAATGCCGCTGGCGATGGTTTCGCAACTGTTGATGCAGCCGAGTTTGTTGAAGATGAACTGCCAGTCGTGCCGCCCGCCGCCGACCAGCGGCAGCGCACGGGCCTTCGCGTCGGCGGCGTAGCGGGCGACGTTCAAAAAATTCTCGCCAAGCCACAGCCCCGCCACCGCCACACCGGCCGTCTGGCGCCGCAGCCAGAAGTACACCCCGATTCCCAGCGGCACCATGCACTGGAGCAACGTCCCGCCCCACATTTGCAGGGTGTCGCCGAACGGCAGAAACACAATATGCCCGGCTTCGTGAATCGCCAGATTGACGTGATCGACAATAAACACAAACTGTTGTCGGGCCGTCAGAATCAATAGCCAGAAAATCAGTGTGCCGATGGCAAAACCAATCATATGTCCGCGACTCACCACAAGCCAGCCGCCAGGAATCGCCGGCGCGGCGTTATAGGATGAATACGGCGACGATGAGTACTGTTGCGATGAGTTGTATTGAGGATCCAATGTCGCCCTCCTCGTATAACATCGGTGACTTGGGAGGACGACTTGATTTTCGCGAATTGTTTAACGGGAGTTGAAGAAATAGCTATGGATATGGCTTGCCGGTTTGCGTTGTAAGACATTGTGAGCAATAAAACGTTCTGTCGTTCACAACGTCCTACAGCGCAAACCGGCAAACCATATTTACATCAACTTTTTTTTCGCGAAAAAAGATCTACGACAACAGTTCCTGGAACTCGCAGCCTTCGGATTCGGTTTCGTACAGGCCGACGATTTTTCGTTCGCGGATCGCGTTTTCCGGGCTGTCGCTGGCGTGGGCGCCGTTGCGCATCAGGTCCAGGCCGAAATCGCTGCGGACCGTGCCCGGCTCGGCCTTGGTCGGATCCGTGCTGCCCAGGACTTTACGCACCTTGTCGATGGCGTTGGGGCCTTCGTACAGCAGGGCGAGGCACTTGGTTCGGCTGGCGGAGGCCTTCTCGGTTGGGTCAATGATGTCGTCGGGATTCACGCCCGTCATGTATTCGACGATTTTGTTGAATTCCGTGACGGCATTGCGTTCGGCCAGCCGGTCGGCGACGGCTTCGGCGTCGGGCATCGTGAACGGGAACGTGAACGCGTCGTGCAGCCGCTGGTACACTTCCTGCGTGACGTTGCCCTTGAGCTTGCGGACAAAAACGTCCTTCAGCGGTCCGTAGAACTGCTCGCCCATGGCCACGGTCATGTGGAAGAGTTTCGCGCCGACGATTCGCAGGCCTGTCCAACTGAACGCGTCGATGATGTTGCCGGGCCTTCGCGAGCGGCGTTCGAAGTTGTCCGGCTTGAGCATCACCAGCGACGTCTGCACGTCGGGCTGCTTGTACGCGATTCGGCCTTCGAGCACGCCGCCGTCGGTGCAGGCGTACTTGGCGAACAGTTTCAGGTGTTCGGCATTCATCGCCGCATCGGGGCAGGTCAGGACGGCCGGCTCGAAGTAGCGGATGTTGCCCTTCTCGTCGCGGATGAAATCGCCGTAGGTGCCGCGGATCGTGTCGCCCACCGGCTGTTCGGTGAACGCGCCGATGACCTCGTCCTTGAGGTGCCGCACGGCATTGGGGCCTCGGAACAGCATGAACATGCACCGCGGCAGATAGCCCATCGGGTTGCTCTGACGGAGATTCAGGTCGACGTACTGCCGCCAGGCCTCCCGCAGCGTGGGGTCCATGTCCTTGGGCGCGAGGATTTCCTTGTAGGCGTCGAGGAAGGCGTCGCTGAAGACGAACATGCGGACGGCAACCAGTTCCAGCCGGGCGTGCGCCAGCAGCCGCCCGATAATGCCGCCGGTGCGGCTCTTGTAGAGACTGTAGGGCGTAATCAACGCGTAAGCCAATTGCTCGACCATGTCGCAAACTCCTGTGGATTAAGAAGCAGGAAAGCATAGCACGCCGCCATCGCGGCAGCAATACGGTTTTTCGCGAAACGCGGGGGACGCATGGATGCACGGCGGTTTTTTGTCACACCCGCCTGGACCACCGCAGGCCTTTTCGGAGGCGATGATCAAAACCGCGATCGGTCTTGCCACAGATAATTCCGGGCCCGCCATGCTGCTTCCGGGAAAAGCGGATCGTTATAATCGAGTCACAGACTGGCTGCGAGCCAATGGCGGACGATAGCAGGGTCTACCCCGTCTCGTGACGTGAATGAACACCCGTCCGAGGGAACCATTCAGCCAGTAGCCAATAGCCAGTAGGTAAGGAAGAGCAAAGGCGAAACGACAAAGAGAGCGGGAATGGTTGTCCACGGGCGAAGAACGTTGATCGTGTGATGACCCATACGTTTTGCCATACCTATTGGCTACTGGCTATTGGCTACTGGCTGAACGGCTCCCTCGGACCAATCGTTCGATCGCCCGTTTTTTATTTTTTCGTTCGACGAATTTGCCCGCGGACGTTGTGTATCGTACTGTTCGTTTGCCACGCAGGAGTAGCACCGGCCTTCGCGGCGTGCGTCGTGTGTCGGCCAGGGAATCTGGCCGCGGGGTGGTTCACGGCGGCGTCGCTGGATGGGCGGGTGAGAGGCACCGCGTGGCCGCTGGTCGGCCTGCTCGTCGGGCCGCCCAGCGGAATGCAACGACAACGACGCGGCCACGCGTCTTGCAATAACTGGTTCTCCTTTCGGTCTGGCCGGGCGACTCGGGGTCGCCCGGCCTTTTTTGTTGGGGGGCGTTTTCACCACAGAGACACCCTGCTTCGCTCTACGAGCTACGCAGGGCAAGAAGAGGACTCGGTGAACAGGGCACTTGAAAAATCGTTTTTACCGGCTCGCCTTTTTGCGCCGTTGAATGTTGTGAACTACAAAACGCTTTTCCGCACACAACGCTCAACAACGCAAACAGGCTGAGCCATCGCGAAAGTTTTTTCGAATTCCCGGTGCCCCTCTGTGTTTCTCTGTGTCTCTGTGGTAAAAAAAGCGTATGGCTACCCCCACGCTGGAATGTTTCGATAATCCGCACCCCGCCCGGGACTACGAGATTCTGCACGTCGCCCCGGAATTCACCTCCGTCTGCCCCAAGACCGGCCAGCCGGACTTCGGCACGATCGAAATCCTGTACGTCGCCGACCGGCGGTGCGTGGAACTCAAAAGCCTCAAGTTCTACCTGCAAAGCTTCCGCAACACGGGCGTGTTTTACGAGGACGTGGTCAACCGCATCCTGGACGATCTGGTGGCCGCGTTGTCGCCGCGGCACATGACCGTCACCGGCTCGTTCAGCCCGCGTGGCGGCATGCGAACGGTCGTCACGGCCCGCCACGCCGCTCCCGCCAAACGTGTAACCCGCCGAGGCCGCCCATGAAACCCGACTCGCGACGGTGGATCCGCCGGGCCGGCATTGCCCTGATCATCGCGCTGGCGGGCGTTGGCGTGTTTCTGCTGGCCACGGCGGACTGGGGCGCGACCAGCCAATGGTGTACCGTTACCGTGAGCGCCAGTTTCGACGGAACCGACATCTACCGCGGATGCCTCGTCGATGTACGTTTTACGGACAACACGGACTCAGGGGGAGGCCGTTCCGACGGCCCCAACGTCGCTCAGAAAGGTCATGTGCCTCCACCCGGCAGGACACTGGTGCCTGTACGGCTGTCCGCCACCGTGCCCCGTTGGCAGGAATCACTCGCCCATGACGCGATTTCGCAGGCCCTGGCGGAAATCAGACGCCTGCTACAGGCCGCCAGTCCCGACGTGGCGGGGTCGGACATCCAGCGGCTCAATTCCGCCACGGCCGGCGAGCGTGTGCTGTTGTCCCCGGAAGCCGTCGAGATGCTGCGACTGGGCCTGAAAAATGATATCGAATCGGGCTTCGGCCTGCTCGAACTGGGCGATGATTACGCCGTAAAAAATTACAACAGCCTGACGCTGGATTTGTCGCCCATCGCGCGTCGCTACGCCATCGACAAGGCCCTGGCCCGCATGGAATCGCACGGTGTCGCCGGCGGAAGGATCCAGATCGGCGACGACAGCAACACCTTCGGCCATGTGCCGCCGTGACGTGCCTGACGCCACTGGTCGAGGTCGCGCACGCGGGCCTGCACGGCTTCGAACGACGCGCATAAGGGAACGTGCGAGCCGTTCGAAGCCGTCCTCGCGTAACGGTGTGCCTTCAGCCAGTGGCGTCAGGCACGAGAAAAGAATTCTGCACCGCAACGCGAGACCGCGGAGGCCAATCGGTTGCTTTCGCCACGAAACCAACGATTCTCCTCGTCCGGGAAACTCAACCACACGCCCTTGTCGTCCCATACCTGTTGGCTACTGGCTATTGGCTACTGGCTTGCTTCCCTCCGAACGAATGGCTCACCCACGCCACGAGAATTGAAACCCTTCGCGCGAAATTCTTTTCATTTGCCCCTCGACCGTGTACATTTACGGGATGGACCGATAGGTCGGCTCGATGCCCTGGGCCGTTGTGTACTCCTATCCTATTAGTAGCTCTGTGCCCGCCACACGTCTGCCGGCGGGCGGCAAGGAAACGCCATAACATGACGACAACACCCAATCCAGAATCCGCCAAAACCAAAGGCGACCCCGCCAAAGGCAAAGGCAAAGCGTTCTTCGACCGGGCCGACCAGGTCGCCGAAACCGGTAGCTGGGACTTCGCCATCGAACTCTACCTCGAAGGCATCCTGCGCGAACCCGACGCCCTCGACCGCGGCCACAAACCCCTCCGCGAAGCCGCCCTGCAACGCAAAATCAAAGGCGGCAAGCCGGCGGGATTCTTCGAAAAAAACAAATACAAAGCCGGCAAGGACGCCCTCAGCCAATTGGCCGCCGCCGAGTACCTTCTGAGCAAAGACCCCGGCAACGAACTCCACATGGAGCAGTTTTTCAAGGCCGCCAAGGCCTCCGAACTGCCCGACGTCACCAAGTGGATCCTCGACATGCTCGTGGAATCGCAGCGGCAAAAGCCCGCCAAGGGCCGAAACAAACGGCTGCTCCAGGAAGTCACCAAGGGCTTCGACGACCTCCAGGAATTCGACCAGGCCATCGTCGCCTGCGCGCTGCTGCTGGAAGTCGACCGCAACAACAACACCATCCAGGAAGCACTCAAGGATCTCCAGACGCGGCGGACAATCCACAAGGGCGGCTACGGCGATAAAGGCACCGACTTCACCAAGGGCGTCAAAAATATCCAGGATCAAAAAGACGCCTTCGAAAAAGACGAGCTGGTACAAAGCCAGGATTTCAAACTCCGCGAGATCGAGAAAAAACGCACGGAGTACCTCGAAACGCCCACCGTGCCCGGCAAAATCAACGCCTACGTCGACGCCCTGCTGGCCATGGCCGACGACGGCTACGAAAACGAAGCCGCCGACGTGCTGCTGAAGGCCCATCGCGAGACGAACAGCTATCAGTACCGCATGCGCGTGGGCGAGATCCGCATCCGTCAGGCGGTGCGGCGGGTTCGCAAAGCCAAGGAGGCCGGCGACAAAGCCGTCATCACCGAGGCCATTCGGGCGCAGGTGCAACTGGAGCTGGAAGAATTCACCGAGCGGGCGGCGAATTATCCGACCGACCTGTCGATCAAGTACGAACTGGGCCGGCGGCAGTACGCGCTGGGGCAGTACGACTCGGCGATCGGCTCGCTTCAGCAGGCCCGCCGCGACGCGAGGCACGCCGTCCGGGCGAACGTCATGCTGGCCAAGGCGTTCGAGAAAAAAGGCATGCACGACCGCGAAGCCGCCGACACGCTCGAAGAAACCCTCAAGGGACAACTCCTCGAAGACCAGGAAAAAGAAGTCCGCTACCTGCTCGGGCTGCTCTACATCAAAATGAACCAGCTCCAACAGGCCGAACAACACCTCAGCCGCGTCACGCAAATCGACTACAACTACGAAGACGCCCGCACCCGGCTGGAACAAATCCGGGCGAAGATGGGATAGAGGCACGAGACGATCATGCGACCCTCCGTTGCGTTGAACATGAAGCGAGATGCGGTGCGTGAGGCGGCCAGCCGCTTCCGCACGGCCAATCCGCGCGTGTTCGGCTCGGTGCTGCACGGCGCCGACCGGGAAGGCGGCGACCTCGATCTGTTAGTCGATGCGCTGCCGGGCGCGACACTGTTCGACCTGGGAGGCCTACAAGATGAACTGGAATCATTACTGGGCGTCCGCGTCGACCTGCTGACCCCCGCCGACCTACCGCAAAAATTCCGGGCCAAAGTGCTCGCGGAGGCCCAGCCCATATGACCGAAAACCGCCTGGAAGATTATCTTGACCACATGCGACAGGCCGCGACGGACGTGTGTCGCTTCGTAGAAGGTATGAACAAGGATACCTTCCTTGACGACACGCGAACCCAGCGGGCCGTCATCATGTGCCTCGTCATCCTCGGCGAAGCCGCCACGAAAATCATCAATCACCACGCCGAATTCGTTGAAGCGCACCCCGACGTGCCGTGGCATAGCATGCGAGGCATGCGCAACCGCGTCGCCCACGGTTATTTCGACATCAACCTCGACGTGGTGTGGGATACCGTTCAAACGGCACTGCCCGCTCTGCTGAAACAACTTTCCGCATGCAGCGATGACGGTCCGCTGTTTCCATAATGAATGCCAAAAACAACTTGACTTATTTGTCAAGTTTAACTAGAATGTCACATCGAGTGATGCGATAACGTATGCGTACGATGAAAATCCCCGCGTTTACGAACGACGGCCTGTTGCCGCCTGGCGAGTACGAGGTGTCGTTCGAGGAACTCCGGAAATCCGTGCTGGTCCTCGGGCCAGGCGACCTCGGGGAATTTTCGCTCTGGGGTTCCGAGTGGCGTCGGCTGCTGGTGAACAATCTGGAAATCCTGACCCGACAGCTTTGGCAGGTCGGCGTGCGCGAGGTTTTTGTGGACGGTTCGTTCGCGGAAGACAACAACCACCCCGGCGACATCGACGGGTATTTCGTGTGCGAACCTGGATCGTTACATGAGGACGGCCTTCAGAAACAATTGAACGCTCTTGATCCGTACAAAATCTGGGAATGGAACAGGGCTTCGAGGACATCGTATCCCGGCTACAAGAAACCCCAGTTGCCCATGTGGCACCGTTATCGTGTTGAACTGCACCCGTATGTGCCGGAATCAGGGCTTGACTGTGGAATCTATGACGGGAGCGGACGTCGATTGGAGTTTCCCTCTGCGTTTCGTCAATCGCGAGATGGAAAACCCAAGGGAATCATAAAACTTCGCTACGGAGGTGAGCCATGATTCACAATGAGACAGAATATCAGCAGGCTGTAGCCAATCTCGCCCAAAGCCGTGAATATTTCGCGCAGCAACGGGAACGATTGAAGAAGGAAGGTTTTCCCGACGAGGCCATCACAACACTCATTGACTCAGCGATGCACTTTCATCTGAATTTACAGTGGGAAGTGGAACATTACGAGCGGATCATGCGAGGGGAGTTCCCGGAGTTGGAGAATCTGCATGGCCTTGGCTTTTTGCTCATCTCGTTGCGGATTGCTCAGGGGATTTCGCAACGGGAATTGGCCAAACGGTTGGATGTTCACGAGTCGCAGGTGTCGCGCGATGAGCGGAACGAGTATTTCGGGATCACCGTGGAGCGGGCCGCAAAAATTCTCGACGCCATGAATGTTCGGCTGAAAGTTGTCATGGAGAAGACGACACCTGTGGTTCCCGCAAAAAGAATTTCTTCACGGGTGCCGTCCGCTTCCGCCCATCGCCGCACGCGGCGACAAAACGGCCGCGCCGCGGCAGGATGATTACACCCATGGCAAACGAGTGGTATAGAAAGACAACGTGGTCCGACGCCGACCGCGACGATTTCGAGGCGCATCTCAAACGCAGCCGCGGAGCCGCGAATAAATCGCTGTATCTGCTGATCCAGGCCGAGCATCTTCAAGACGCCTCTCCGCCGTTATATCGCGAGGCGCTTGCCCTTCTTGAACGCGCGTTGACCGAATGGCGATATGATTCCCAAAGGGCCGTGGCGTTCCTTCGGAAGGCACAGTGCCTGCTGGAAACCGAAGGATTTGATGCCGCAATTCCTTTTTACAGGCAGTCGCTGGAATTTGAAAAACAGTATACAACGACCAGGACGATTGCCTGGCGGGAGTTTCCGTGGCAGATCGTGAAACATCGACGAACGGATCTTTACGAAGAGGCATTGAAGTGGCTGGACATCGAACGGGTTGCGTATCCAATCGATCGGTATTGCATGTCTACGGTCTGCGCTATCGTGTGGATGCACCAGGGAGATCCCGTCAACGCAAAAGCAGTCGCGGCCACGGCATTGAAGGCCGCGGAGATTGCATTTTCCGGTTTACGGTATCATCCGAACCACGGATTGGTTGGCGACATCGAGCCGTGGGCAAAGGCCGAGCTTGAACGCATCCTCTCCGCATAGTACAGTCGTGGCATGCCCTTATTTCGCCCCCCAAAATATTGGCCGCACGTTGCCGCCACGGCGTTACTGGCGGTTTTCTGGGGGTTGTGTTATGGCAGTCTGTGGGACAAGAGTCCCATGTTTGACGAGCCGACGCATGTTGCCGGCGGGTATAGTTATTGGACCACCGGCGAGTTTCGGCTGCACACGGAGAACGGGTCGCTGCCGCAGCGGCTTGCGGGCGGGGCGTTGGTTGTGGGCGGCGTCGAGATGGACGTTCGGCGGTCGCCGGGCTGGCGGGAATCCAACGTGTACGAAGTCAGCCGGCAACTGCTCTACCGCAGCGGCCACGATCAGACGCACCTCATCCGCCTTGCCCGCGCGAGCATGACCACCGTCGCCGCCCTGCTTGGCCTGGCCGTGTACGTCCTGGCGCTGCGGCGATACGGGCATCGCGGCGCGTTGCTGAGTTTGGCCGCGTTTGCCTTCAGCCCGACGTTCCTCGCGTACGGCGGGCTTGCCGTGTCGGACCTCACCGCGTCGCTGATGTTCCTGCTGGCCTCGGTGCTGACGTGGCAGGCGCTACGACGGGCGACGTGGACGAGCGTGCTCTCGGCAGGCCTGGCGTGCGGCGGGCTGCTGCTGTCCAAATCCTCCGGGCCTGTGATCCTGGGCGTCATCGCCGTCATGCTCGTCGTACGGCTGATCAGCCGCGAGGGAATCACCTTCGCCGCGGGCCGGGCGTGGTCGGCGACGCTCCACTCGCGTCCGGGCCGACTGGCGGGCATGATCGCCGTCCTGTTCGTACAAGCCTTGCTGGCCGTCACGCTCGTGTGGGCGGCCTACGGATTCCGCTACGCCGCCATCCCCGCCCACAGCGGCCCCGGCGAACTCATCGAGTCCTGGCAAAGCCTCTCGAAAAACGCGGGCCCCGCAGGCCGCTCGCTCCAACGCGCCGCCGAATACCAACTCCTGCCCGAAGCCTATCTCCACGGCCTCGCCTACACCATCGCCCACGCCGACAGCCGAATGGGCTTCATGACAGGCCAATACAGCGGCACCGGATGGCGATCCTACTTCCCCTTCTGTTTCGCCGTGAAAAACCCGTTGAGCTGGTTGGCGCTGCTGGCGACCGCGGCGGTGGCGGCGGTCGTCGCGTGGCGACGAAGCGACAAGCGACAAGTGACAAGCGACAAGAGCAGGAACGTCCTGTCTTCTACAACAACCGCTTCCCACGAGAGCGACGAAGTAAAACAAACGTCGCCTTCTCTTGTCACTAGTCGCTGGTCGCTTGTCGCGTCTTCCGTCTACGAAACCACGCCGCTGTGGGCGCTCGTTCTGATCTACGGTCTGACGGCCTGCCTCAGCCACATCAACATCGGGCATCGACACATTCTGCCGGTGTACGCGCCGCTGGCGGTGTTGATCGGGGCGGCTGCGACGATTCCCTGGCGGCGGTGGCGACTCCTGCCGCTGGCATTGGCTGCCCTGCTGGCGGCGGAGACGCTCTACTATTTTCCCCATTACGTGCCGTACATGAACCAGTTCGTCGGCGGGCCCGACAACGGCTGGCGGGTGCTGGGCGACAGCTCGCAGGAATGGGGCGGCGAATTGCCCGCCCTGAAACGATGGGTCGACGCCCGACGCGACCAACGCGGCGACGAGCCCATTTACTACTCGTATTTCGGCAGCGCCCTGCCGGCCTACTACGACATCGACGCCACGCAACTGTCCTCCTTCTACGACCTGCGAAGCCCGGACGACAAAGCCCTGGCCTCGCTGGGGCCTGGCACGTACTGCATCAGCGCGTCGCAACTGATGCTCTGCCGCCCCTGGCCGATGGGGCCATGGAACGACGACTACGAGCGGGCGTACCAGCATCTGCGGTCGCTGGCCCTTCGCACCCGGAACGAACACCTGCGACACGACCGCCTGCGATTCGCACGCCTCTGCGCGTACCTGCGAACCCACAGCCAGCCCGTCGAAAAAATCAACTACTCGTTCCTGGTCTTCGAAATCACGCCATCCCAACTCGACGCCGCCCTCGCAGGCCCCCCGCCGGAATTACGCCCGCGTGTGGACGCGGGGGAATAACCACGGTAAAGTAATCTCATGAACTATATTTCCACCCGAGGACGGATCCGACCGTGTGCGTTTCTCGATGCCGTGATGATGGGCCTGGCCGATGACGGCGGGCTTGTGATTCCCGAAGCCATTCCCGACGTGCGCGATCGCCTGACGGCATGGCGGGAGTTGTCCTACGCCGACCTGGCGCTCGAGATCATTTCGCTCTTCGCCACCGACGTGCCTCGCGAGGAGTTGCGGCCACTCATCGACAACGCATACGCTGCCGACCGCTGGCCTGGCGGCGTGGCGCCGACGGTGGCCGTCGGCGACCTGCACGTGCTGGAACTCTGGCACGGCCCGACGCTGGCGTTCAAGGACGTCGCGCTGCAACTGCTGGGCAACCTCTTCGAATACGTGCTCGCCAGACGGCCTGGGGAGCGGCTCAACATCCTCGGCGCCACCAGCGGCGACACCGGCTCGGCCGCCATCGCCGGCGTGAGAGGCCGGGCGGGAATCGACATCTTCATGATGCACCCGCGTGGCCGAACCAGCCCCATCCAGGCCCGCCAGATGACCACCGTGCTCGACGACAACGTCCACAACATCGCCATTCAGGGCGACTTCGACGACTGTCAGCGGATCATGAAAACCCTGGCCGGCGATTTGGCATTCAAACGCCGCCACCGGGTCGGCGCGGTCAACAGCGTCAACTGGGCCCGCGTGCTGGCACAGATCGTCTACTACTTCAAATCGGCGTTCGACGTGCAGTCACAACGTAGCACGGGCGTCCCGCCCGTGAGTCGCATGGGCGTCTCGCCCATGCAAAGCCAGCCAACAGACAAAACGCCCGCATCCCGGCAAAACCATCACGGGCAAGATGCCCGTGAGACTCACGGGCGGGACGCCCGTGCTACGGAGAAGACCGTCACCTTCGCCGTGCCGACCGGCAATTTCGGCGACGTCCTCGCCGGCTGGTACGCGATGCAAATGGGCTGCCCCATCAGCAGGCTCATCCTCGCCACCAACGTCAACGACATCCTCGCGCGATTTTTCGCCACCGGAACATACAGCGCCGGCTCCGTCACGCCAACCTCTTCACCGTCGATGGATATCCAAGTCTCCAGCAACTTCGAACGATACCTCTACCACCGCGTCGGCGAAGACCCGGCCAGATTGACGACGTTAATGCAAAACTTCGCCGACAACGGCTCGCTGTGCGTGGCCTTGGATCGCGACGGCGTGGTGGACCCACAACTCGCCGCCGGCTCCGCCGGCGAACAGGACGTGCTCGCCACCATCACCGACACCTGGCGGGATCACAAGTACCTGCTGGATCCGCACACCGCCGTCGGCGTCCACGTCGCCCGCCGCCTGCGACGCGACGGTGAAACGGTCGTCTGCCTGGCCACCGCGCACCCGGCCAAGTTCCCCGCCGCCATCGAGCAGGCCGTCGGCGAAAACCTCGCCCACCACGACCGCCTCGACGCCCTCGCAAACCTGCCCACACGCTGCGCCGACCTGCCAAACGATCCACAGGCCGTGCGGATGTTCATCGAAACCACCTTGGAAAGGAAAACATAATGAGCGCGATTCCCCCGGCACGCATGAATGAGTCCTGGCATCACGACACCCAACCGATCCGGCCTCGCGCGATGTGGTATTGGATCGCCCTGGTAATGTTTCTCGGCGGCATCGCCATCCTCGTTTCGGGCGTGGCACAGTTTGTCCGTGTCCTGTCTCAGCCGCCGCTGGCGCGAATCGTCGTGCCCGGCTCGGCGACGGTGCAGCTCGACGCGCCCGGCGAGTATCTGCTCAGCTATTCATTGAGGGCCGCCACCGAAGGCGTGTCCTCCAATCAGCCGCCAAACACGCCGTCGATCCAAGCCTCCGTCACCGACCTGGCCACGAAGCAGCCCGTGACGCTGACCAACAACAACTCGTTTTCGCTCACCAACTCGGACATGGCCGCCATCAGCGTATTCAGCTTCAACGTCAACACCCCAGGCCAATACCAGATCGACATCGCGTACGCCGAAACCCCGCCAACCACGCCAACCGAAATCCTTGTCATGTCGCAGAATGTCTTCCAGACGATCATAACATTTTTCAAACACATGGGCCTCTCGCTCCTGCTGGGCCTGCTCGCCCTCATCATCTTCCTCGTCACCATCATCCGCCGCTCCAGCGCAAAACGCCGACGACTGGCGGGAGGCTGAAAAACGTTCTCTATATCCTCCGTAACAAACAAACGTGACGGAAGACGATTGAAACATCATCGGTGTGGCAACGAGTGGGTTGGCCTCCCCGGTCTCGTATGTGGAGTGCCGACACACAGCCCCAACGGGGCGTCTGATATAGCCCAGGGTGAGCGGTACGCCGCGAACCCTGGGTTCAGGCGTTTCTTCGTTTATAATCGTTCGCACGCGCCACGGGCTGGAGTCAAGCACGCATTGTGTACGACGTCCAACAACGCTCCGTTTCGAAAACGGGTGTCGTGGGCCGCCGTGTTCGTGCGATGGCGTGACTCCAGCCAAGGCGAGAACGAACGGTCATATGAGAACAAAAAGTAATAATGAAAAACAAAATGTGTAATGTTACTCAAACACATGTGGCCAATTTTCGACCTCGCGCGACGGGATACTGGATCGCCGGCGTGATGTTACTCGTCGCCGCCGGCAGTGCCGCCTTTGGCTGGTGGCAGTACCATCGGTACGTGAATCGCCCGCCACTGGCGCGAATCGTCGTGCCTGGCTCGGCGACGGTGCAACTCGACACGCCCGGCTACTATCGGATCGTTTGCGCGGATATTTTTGCATGCACCACCACGTATCCCGATGGAACCGTCAGCCACAGGGATGGCCCCGCGGTGCCGGCGTTGCAGACCACCATCACCAACCTCGCCACGCAACAAGCCGTGCCGATGCACAAGGCCTCTTCGACGCAGTTCTTCGAGGCCGAACAGATCACGCATACCATGGAGGGCTTCGACATCGACACCCCCGGCCAGTACCAGATCGAGATCGCATACAAGTCGCCCCCACTGGACCCGCCCCTCGAACTGGCCCTCGTGCGACAACATTTCGATCAAGTGCACACGACGCTCCTGATTTCCCTCGGAATTGCGATGGTTCTGGGCCTGGTCGCCTTGATCATCGGCCTTGTCACGATCACCCGCCGCGTGAGTGCAAAACGCAGGCGACGGCTGGTATCCTCTATGCCTCTGTGGTAAAAAGACGTTCGAAAGGAAGAAATTCATGCCCATCACCGACCCACACGCCCTCGCCGCCACCGTTCGCAAGGCCGTGGCTGACGTTACCATTACCGATATTCACACGCACCTGTTCCCGCCATCGCATGGCGGGTTGCTGTTATGGGGCATTGACGAACTGTTGACGTATCACTACCTGCTGGCGGAGTTGTTTATCGCCACCGGGCAGCCGCCCAAGGCGTTTTACGCGCTGCCGAAATCGCGGCAGGCGGAGATGGTGTGGGACGAAATGTTCCTGCGGCGAAGTCCCGTCACCGAGGCTGCCCGCGGCGTGTTGCAGGTGATTCAATCGCTTGGTCTGGACGCGGGCGAGCGCGATCTCGTGACGTTGCGAAAGGCCTTCGCGGGCCTGACCGCCAGGCCGGAGGAGTATCTCGAACGCGTCTTTACGCTGGCGGGGCTTGACTACGCCGTCATGACCAACGACCCGTTCGTGCCCGCCGAAGTCGACGCCTGGCTGGCCAATCGTCCCGTGCCCGAACGGCTCAAAACCGCCCTGCGAATCGACACGATGGTGACCAACTGGCCGGCCGCCGTGCTGAAAATGGCCGCCCAGGGACACTCCAGCAGCGGCGGCGGCACCACGCAAACCGCACGAAAATTCCTCGCCGAGTGGGTCGCCCGCATCAAGCCGCTCTACCTGGCCGCCTCACTGCCCGACAGCTTCCGTTACGACGGCGTCCGCGCCACCGATCCCAACGACGACAACCCCAGCAACCACGCCGCCGACCGCCGACACGTCTGCGAACCCTCCCGCGTCCTCGACGACGTCATCCTCCCCCTCGCCCGTGAAACGGGCCTGCCACTGGCGCTCATGATCGGCGTGCGCCGCCAGGTCAACTCCGAATTCGGCCTGGCCGGCGACGGCGTGGGCGCAACCCACGTCGCCTCCGTGGCCGCCCTGGCGGCGAAAAACCCCGACGTGAAATTCCTCATCACCACGCTCGCGCGCGGCGATCAGCACGAATTGGCCGTCACGGCGAGGAAATTCGCCAACCTGCACCTCTTCGGCTGCTGGTGGTTCTGCAACCAGAGCAGCATCATCCGCGAGATGACGACGCTCCGCGTGGAGCTGCTGGGCACCGCCTTCACCGCCAACCACAGCGACGCCCGCGTGCTGGACCAGCTCCTCTACAAGTGGCCAACCACGCGAAAAATCGTCGCCGACGTGCTGACGGAAAAATACGGCGAACTCTTCGCCACCGGCTGGCGACCGACCGAACAGGAAATCGCCACCGACATACGTCGCATCCTCGGCGGGTCGTTCGAGGCGTTCGTGGCGCGGTGAGCGGAAGAACGCAACGTATGAATGGGAAACATGGAAAATAACGAAGATATCGTACGTGTAGGCAAGATCCCGTTCGATGAACACCTTTCTATCGGACAACTCAGAAAACTTGCGAAACAGTGGTTCAAGGAAAAATACAAGCACAACAATAAATTCGTCAACGAGGATACAGGACAAACCATTGAGGTCAGCGGAAGCGGAATTGGACACACCATACGCGAGGCACAGGACGTACTCACTATCTACTCGCTTGATGTTCTTCCTGAGATGATTGCTCGGATGAAATGGAAAGGTTTTGAACAGCCCAAAGAGCGGAAGGACGGAAAGCCTAACCCTGAAAACTTTTTGGGGATCGAACGGTACGAAACCAGGGTACAGGTGCGAGGCAACACATATACGGCGTATTTTGTTGTAAAAGTCGAGGAAATAGGCGGAAAAAAGGTCGGAAAGATGGAAAGGCTCTACTACTACAACCATCATATTAAGTAAGGGCTGGCAGAAGCATAGCTACCTGACTGGACGTCACCGTCCTATCGCGGGCAGGTCATCTGTCAACCCTTCTATAAGCATTATCGGCTGCAACCCTGGAAAAATCAAGCATGGACGGCAATTTTTCCAAGGCAAACACATGCCCCGTGACGTGGGCGTATTTCCGCGTCATTTCCCCAGTTCTCTGCTTCTCGCGGCCGCGGCGCGGATGGCGGCAACCAGAATGGTTTTCGCGTTGGCGTGGTCGAGGGTTTCGATGGCGCGTTGGGTGGTGCCGTTTGGGCTGGTGACGTTGGCGCGGAGAGTTTGGGGCGGCGTGTCGTCAACGGCGAGCAGGGCGGCGGCGCCGGCGCAGGTTTGCACCGCCAGCGTGCGGGCGGTGGCGGGGTCGAGGCCCTCCGCCACGCCGGCGGCGATCATCGCTTCGGCGAGATAAAACACGTACGCCGGCCCGGAGCCGGAAACCGCCGTCACTCCGTCCATGGCGGATTCGTCGACGACGACGCATCGGCCCGCCGTCGCGAAGACCGCGCCCGTCCAGTCGAGGTCGGCCCGCGTCGCGCGCGGGCCCGCACACGCCGCCGACATGCCCTGCCCCACCATCATCGGCGTGTTGGGCATCACGCGGACGATCCGCCCTCGCCCGCCGAGCAGTCTGTCGATCGCCGCCGTCGTGATGCCCGCGGCGATGCTGACGACCGTCGCGTCAGGTTTCACGACCTCCGCGACGGCAGGCAGCGCCGCCGGAATCACCTGCGGCTTGAGCGCCACCACCACGCGGCCGCACGACGCAGGCACCGCGTTGTCGGCCGTCGCGCGTACGCCCAGTTCGGCCAGCCGATCCCGCCGCGCCGGCGACAGGTCGCTGGCGACAATGCAATCGGCCGACAAAAACCCGCCGCGAATCACGCCGCGCACAATGGCCTCGGCCATGTTGCCTGCCCCGATGACGCCAAGTTCGTATCTCGTTTCCATGCCCACCATGGTGCGGTATCGGCGACCGTTTGACAAGGGGAAACAGGAGTGCACCAGGGCGAACGTATATACACCCTTTTTTCGCACAGGACTTGTGTTTAGGCTTGACTGGCCGCAGGCCCTGCCATCTTGCGTTGTCGAACGTGGTGCGCGACAAAACGTTTTGATTGTCACAACGATCGACAACGCAAAAATGGCAGGGCCTGCGCCAGATCGGGCTATGCAACGATCTCCACCTGCAAACATGGGTACACCCGAATGGACGAATGGAAAGAAATGGAAAAATCGTTGGTCCGATTGGAAAAGCGACGATAAAATACGGCAGTGACATCTTTCGCCGGTCTCGTGTCAACTCGCTGAAGGCGAAACGCGGAACACAATGTGTGCCATGCCTCTGTCGCGAAAGGATGGATGTATGAGAAGTCAACGGACTCGCGTACACACGCTCGCAAGCAACTCAGAATCATCTCGCGGCGGCTTTACACTGATTGAACTGCTGGTGGTCATCGCGATCATCGCGCTGCTGGTGTCGATCCTCATGCCAAGCCTCCAAAAAGCCAAACGCCATGCCAGCATCGCCGCCTGCGCGACCAACATGCGCTCGACGCTGCTGGGCCACAATATCTACGCCTCCGATCACAGCGACTGGGTGTGGAACTATGCCAACGGCGCCCACAATCACACCAACCCCAACGACGGCGCGTACAACCCCGCGCTGCCTCCCAATTCCCAGGACCAAGATCATCATAACTGGTACGCCAACGACAACCAGTGGCATCGCGACTACGAAGGCCGATCCCGGCACAGCTACTGGCGAGGCATCCTGGTCATGGGGAAATACGGCTCGGCCCGCTCGCTGGGCTGCTCCGCCCCACCGCCCAAAAAGGACTGGGGCCTGCTGTCGCAGGGCAACGACGCCGAAGGCCATTACTCCGAGGACATCCTCAAGGCGCCGCCGTTCGTCTATCGCGGACGCGCCACCGGCACGGATTACGACATCAACCTCTACGTGGGCGGAAGCATCGCGTACGGACCACACGGATCTGCACCCAACCGCATGAATCACCGCCCCAGGCCCAACGACCCACGAAGCATGATCGTCCTCAACTGCCAGGCGTACTCCGCCAGCGCCAAGGTCGAATGGGCGTCGTACAGCGAAACGATCTACATCTCGCCGCACCAGCCCAACCTCTCCGTCTATCACACCCGGTGGGAATTGGGCGAAGGCACGCTCGGGACGATCGTTTCGCACAACATCGGCTTCACCGCCGGCCACGTCCTGTTCGCCGACTCAGGCGGGCTGCCGAAAAAGTACGTCGATCCCGACACCGGCAAAATCTCCGCCGTCGCCAACGAGCGAGGCGTATTGCCGTACGGCTGGTAACGCGACGGGAGAACGCATGTCGTTCGTAAAAACACCGCGGGGCCGGTCATGTGACATGACCAGCCCCGCGCTCCTTTTTCAAACCGTTTTCAGACCGTTTCATCCACTCGCGTGGAAAACGCAGCCTTCTTACGCGCGGCGGCGACGCAGCAGCGCCAGGCCGCCCAGGGCCAGCAGGCTCATCGTCGCCGGCTCGGGAATGGCGGCTCCGAACAACTGGAACTCATGAATCTCCCTGCCGCCGCCGCCATTAAAGCCCCAGACGCCCCACGATCCTTTTTCCTCATTCCACGTTGCTGCCGGGTCGGTCTCGCTTCGTTCCCACCACGTCAACTCGGAGTCGTCCCAAGCCATGCGGAACATGTCGCCCGTGGCGGTCAGATCGAAGACAAGATATCCGGAGCTCCACACGTCGGTCGGGCCGAACACGGTCGTCCAGGTCAGCCCGCCATCGTCGGAGACCTCAAACGTCAACCCCATGATCTTGGCGTTCTCGTTGTTCTCGTACTTCGACAGGGCCGCGCCGGTGAAGGTGTACGCCTGCGAGAACGTCCACTCCACCGTGCCAGCACCGCCCAGGCCAACACCTGCCGTCGTGCCATCATACAGGTTGGACGGATCGAAGGAGTCGCCGTTTACGATCCGCTGCCATTCGCGGATATCGTTATCGTTATCGTCCTGGCCAACCGTCACCCAATCGTACCTGTCCCGGATGGCGGTGACGCTCATCTTGCCCTTCTCTTCATAGAAAACACTGGTCGTCCCGTCGATGGCCAGGCTTTGCCCCTCGGCCAGGTACGCCCCGAAACCGGGCAGGTCGATCAGACCATTGACCGACTGGCCGGAGGGTTTGAAGGTCAGGCTCGTCACGGAGGCATTGATCGAGTAGGAGTACGTGCCTGGATCGAGCCTCCAGTCAAACCCCCAATCGTCACCTACACCCGCTTGATCCAGATGCGTCTGATAGTCCTCGCCGTAGCGGCCTTGGTAGAGGATATTGTTATGATTGTTCCTGTCGATAATCACCCAGTATGCATGGGCATCGCGAGTATCCGAGGCGAGGACGTTGCCGTCCTGATCGCAGATGTCCCACGAGGACGGCGTGTGGTTGTAGTCGCGCCACGTCACCGACAACGCGCCCAGCGTCATGGGCGTGCTGCCAAGAACAACCGTGGCTTCGATGCCGTGAGCGATCGTGCCGACCAGCTCTTCCCCGTCCCATATTTCCTCGTTCCAGCCAACCACGCCGCCATACAGCCCCGCGGCCGCGCCTTTGTACATCTGCGCAGTCGACAGGAGCCGCCCCTGGGGAGAATCCTGCACGTAATAATACGTCCCGTTGGCATTCCAACGCTCCAACAGGTTGACCTTCGTGGGGTCGGTAAATGTGGTGCCCGCCATCGCGGAACTCGTCATCAGCACAGCCACAGCCAACAGTAATGTCAGTGAAAAACGCATGCCTGATCTCCTTAAATCAGATGGGTTGAAACAAATGACTCAAACCAAAAAATTGCCATGTTCTTACGCGCGGCGACGACGCAGCAGCGTCAGGCCGCCCAACGCCAGCAGACTCATCGTCATCGGCTCGGGGATGGCCTTGCCGAAAAGCTGGAAGGACGTGATCTCGGACAGACCGATGATGCTGTCTTCCCATGTCAGACGCACCCACGACCCCGTGGCGGCCTCGGCGAACGACTTGTACTGGTTATTGAAACCCCAGTCAAAGGGAATTTCATCGCCTTCGTCGTCGACGCCAAGCGCGATCAGCGGCGTCCACGTCGCTCCCTCGTCGTCGGAGACCCACACCTGGGCGCCGAACAAGGCCCGCCCGGAATTGAACGCGTGGGTCAGCGAGCCGCCGTAGAACGTATAGGCCTGCGAGAAGTGCCACTCCGCGAAACCGCCGCCGCCTGGCGGATTGGCGTAATTCGCCCCGTTGCAGTCGGCCCATCTCCACGCGTTCGCGTAGCTGTCATCCGTCATGGTCAGCAGGCCGTTTTCTTCGTGGAAAATGTTGTACGTGCCGTCGATGGCCAATTGCTGGCCCTGGGCCAGGTAGACGCCGATGCCGTCCAGTTCAAAGAAGCCGTTCGATATCCCCGTCGGGAACTCGGTATAGTCGAACGTAACGGTCATGGTGGTAATGGTGCGTTCCGATATGGCGTATCGGACCGCGCCCTCTCGGATCTCGCCCGGTACGGCGTCAGGGCAGGCGATGGGAGCGACGGTCACGGGAGCGCCGCTGTCGAACGAGAACGTCACGCAATTCGCGTCCGCCGACGGCATGTGGGCGGGCCGGTAAAAACTGAGCGAAACCGCGTCAATCGTGACCGGCGCCGCGAACGTATAGGTGGCCGTGATCAAGGAACCCTCGCCAACCGTCACCCGCCAGCCGGTGCCGTCGCTGGGGTACATCATGGCCTTTTGCAGGTCCTCGGGGCCGATGCGGCCGCCATTGTGACTGCCAATCGCGTCGATCATCCACGAACCGTCCGTCGTGGACCATCGCTGAAGCAGATTCACCTGTGTAGGATCGCTAAACGTGGTCCCCGCCAACGCGGAGGCCGTTATACAAACCGCGACAAAACAAATCACCGCAACGCGCATCGGAACTCTCCTTCCAAGAGAAACATCTATGACAGGACGAAACCGTCTCCATCTCCAAGAGCGAGCCCTTGTATCGTACCGCGGATCCTGCCGCTGTCAAGGCCCGGCGTCGCGACAAAAAAAATTTGACGCGGGTTCCCGTTTTCCGCGCCTTACGCCTTGACATGCTCCTCTAACAAGGTATAGTGTTTGACCTGTCGCAGCGCTGGAGTGGTCGGCGCTCCGATGGCCAGTGAAAATCTGGGGACGTAGCTCAATTGGATAGAGTACCGGACTGTCGATCCGGTGGTTGCGGGTTCGAGCCCCGTCGTCCTCGGTCAAAAAACCCCTGCAAAACGCAGGGGTTTTTATTTTTTCATGGACATGCCTTCTTCCTTGGTTATAACAAATATATAACCAGGGAGAACACCGATGGCCGATCCATTGAAGAGACTTGCCGACCAGCGTGCGAAAGACTCGCGTGCGGTGGACGATCCGCTACAGGAACTTGCCGAAGACCGGGCGTCGTATCTGAAGGAAGTCAAAGCCGAGGCCCGGCGGGAGGCCGCCAGCCAGGAGGCGACCTGGCCCGCGCCGTCGCGACGATCTGCCAAGGCGAAACACCACGGCACGGGAAGCCTCCAGCCCTGTTTCGCCGAGTCGATGTGCACCGTGCTGATCGTCATCGTAATCGTCGCGGGCATCATCGGATGTGTCCTTGCCGCCTCCCTCTCATTGATCGCACGGGATAGCACAGGACTGATCCTTGTCATACTGGGAATCGCCGTAACAGTCCTTCTCGAAGTGTTTTTTCTTGTCGCCTTGCAGTCGATCCTGCGCTATCTGCGAATCATCGCATCCAAACCGTAGCACGGGTGTTCTTGCCGGGCCTTCCTGTTCAGGCGCCACTGGCCGTGAGGTTGTTTACACGCCAAACACGCGTCGGGCGGTTTCTGTGGTTTGTCGTGCAAACTCTTCGGCGGGCACGTTGCGGAGGGCGGCCAGGAATTGGCCCACGTGGGCGACGTGGGCGGGTTCGTTGGTTTTTTGTTTTCGGACGGGTTCGGGGCTGAGATACGGGGCGTCAGTCTCGATCAGCAGTCGGCCTGTCGGCACAAGGCGGGCGGTTTCGTGCAACGCGGTACTTTTGGCGAAGGTGACGATGCCGCTGAAGCTGATCGTCGCGCCAAAATCGAGGGCGTCGGCAGTGTGTTCGGGCGGTTCGGTGAAGGAGTGAAAAATCACTCGCGTGCCATCGACGCGGCTGTCGCGGAGAATCGCCATCGTGTCGGCCCAGGCTTCGCGAGTGTGAACGACAACAGGTTTTCCCAGCCGAACGGCCAGGTCGAGCTGCGCGGCGAACGCCTGCTGTTGTGCCGGTCGCGGGGAGAAATCGTAGTGATAATCCAGCCCGATCTCACCGACGGCAATGTTTTTCGCGTCGCCAGCCAGCTCGCGCAGGCGGCGGTCCAGATCGGGCGGAGCGGACGCGGCGTCGTGCGGATGCACGCCCGCCGTCGCGTACACGTCGCCATGCCGATGCGCCAACCCCAGCGCCGCCCGCGACTCATCCAGGTCGCCAGCCGCACAAACAAACGCCCCCACCCCCGCCGCCCGCGCCCGAACGAGCACGGCGGCCACCTCCAGCAACAATCGCCCATGCGCCAAATGACAATGCGTGTCGATCCACATGAGGGTATGATACAAATTTTATTGAGCATGAGGGCAACAAATCGCCGGCGGCTGCGTTTTGTATGGTAGGAATGTTTCTGGGAACTTTTTTTTAGTGGAGAGGAGTGCGACATGAAGAAGGTATTGGCCATTGTGTTGACGGCGGTTCTGGCGTTCGGGACCACCGCGGTCGTGTATGCCGGCGCCGGCTCCGCGGACGGCTCTGCCAAATCGGGCAAGAAGTTCGAGAAGAAGGGCGACGGTAAAAAGGACAAGGAAGGCAAGGGCAAGAAGGGCAAGGCGAAAGGTGACAAGAAAAAAGGCTGCTGCAAGGACGCCGCCCAAGCCGAGGCCACGGAGTAAACGCTCCGCGTTTCACCCATGCATCGTGAAGGCCCTGCCCTGCTGCGTTCTATCGCGCAACAGGGCAGGGTCGTGTTTGTAATTGGCTGTGGGTGCACGTCATGTTTGTAGGTAGCCCCGTCTGGCCGCAGGCCCTGCCATGCTGCGTTGTAGATCGTTGTGACAGCGAAGCGTTCAGTCGTCCACACCGTCTTACAACGCAACATGGCAGGGCCTGCGGCCAGTGGCGCCTGAACATGAATCCCGTGCGAAGAAGAGTGCGTCCATGCGTTCGCCCTGGGCTATTGGCTTGTCGCCCGGGTTGGCTGGTCATATAATCATGGCCATGAGCAGGATGGCTTTCATGATGATCGGCGTGGCGGTGCTGACCCTGGCGGGGATTCTCGGCGGGTGCGGGCCTACGCCCAATGTGATCGACCCGTATATCCAGGGGCCTAAGGCGGCGCAGGGCAAGGTTCCCCGGCCTGTGGATCTGCTGCTGCCCCAGAAGATTCGCATTCATCCCTTCACGGCCTTGCGGACGCTGGAAGACCGCAACGTGATGGGCATCGAGGCCCGCATCGAGGCCCTCGACGCGTTCGGCGACCCGACGAAGGCCTTCGGCGACGTCCGCTTCGAACTCTACGCCTATCGCGCCAACAGCCTCGAATCCAAGGGCGACCTGCTGAACGTCTGGTCGGTAAGCATCGCCGACGCCAACAACAACCTGCTGCACTGGGATCGCGTCACGCGAGCGTACCTGTTCAAACTGGAACTGACGCAGCAGGCCGAGCCCGCCGACCGCTACGTGCTGGTGGCGATTTTCGACAGCCCGTACACGCAACGGCTGTTCGCCGAACACGTGATGATGCGATAGCAACGGTGGCTCGTTAACGAATGACGAGAGGGAGTACCTATGAAGATCACAACGTTGTGCCTTGCCGCCGCCGTGTTGGCGGCGATGTTCCTGGGCGGCTGTGCGAAATTCACGCGGCAGAATTACGAGATGGTCCAGATCGGCGACGACCGCGGCCATGTCGAGCACGTCCTCGGTAAGCCGGAATACCGCCACAGCTCGGTGTGGACCTACGTGCATCGCAGCCCGTATTACCAAGCCAAAATCCACTTCGAAGACAACCAGGTCTCCCGCAAGGAGTGGTTCGACGCGAAAACCACATGGAATCCACCGGCGGAGTGAGAAGCAAAGAGGCTGTTAGACTATTAGGCTGTTAGGCGCGGGCTTATGAAACGTTTGGCCTAATGATGCATAAGCCTCTCCCTAACAGCCTAACAGCCTAACAGCCTGAAGATGAGGTTCCCGTGACGTACCAGCCCAACAGCATTGTCGTTGGCGATTGCATCCAGGTGCTCCGGCAGGCCGCCGCCGAGGGACTGCGGGCGGACCTGGTATTCGCCGATCCGCCGTTTAACATCGGATACGTCTACGACGTCTACGAGGACGCCAAAGCCTACGACGAGTACTACGCGTGGACGCGCGACTGGATGGCCGCCTGCGCGGGCGTGCTCAAGCCGAACGGATCGTTCTGGATCGCCATCGGCGACGAATACGCCGCCGAGATCCGCATCCTCGGCCGACAGCTAGGCCTGACGCTGCGGAACTGGGTGATCTGGCACTACACGTTCGGCCAGGCGACCAAACGAAAATTCGCCCGCTGCCACGCGCACCTGTTCTATTTCACCAAACACCCGAAGGAATTCACGTTCAATGACATGGCCGTCCGCGTGCCGTCGGCACGCCAGATGAACTACGCCGACGCCCGCGCCAACCCCAACGGCAAAGTGCCCGACGACGTGTGGTCCATCAGCCGCGTCTGCGGCACATTCACCGAACGCGTCGAGTGGCACCCCTGCCAGATGCCCGAAAAAATCCTCGATCGCATCCTCCGCGCCAGCAGCAATGAAGGCGACCTCGTGATGGATCCATTTAATGGCTCGGGCACGACGGCCGCCGCGGCCGCCCGGCTGGGACGGCAGTACTTCACCGTCGACATCTCCGATACATACGTCGCCGAAAGCCACAAACGAATCGCCGACACGCTCGCGGGAAAAAGACCGTTGGTGGAACTCAGCGAAAATCCCCACAAAAAACGAAAAGTGAATACGCTCGAAGACAAACTCCGCCGCCAGGCGGAAGACGCCCGCGAAAAAGCACTCGCCCGAGCGGCCAAACGCGCCAAACCGCTGCAAATCCGCCGCAGCGTCCTCGACATACCCCCCACCGCCGCGACGACAACGGACGTCGCCACCAAACGCGTCGGCCGACCGCGAAAAAAACGACCGACGAATGACCCAACCGAATCCACGACAACCGTCAAACCGCCGAAGACAGATGGACTAACACCGCATTCACTGTTCGATTGACGGGGTCTTTCAATTCTCGCTCGAAACGAAGATTTCCATACCCGGGCGACTACCAGGGCCATCGCATCTAAAAAGGCCCATTTTTAGGCTGTAGGCTGTGGGCTGTAGGTTGATTTTCCTTTGCGAAACATCGGTCGCAGAGGCATGTCTCCTACAGCCTACAGCCTTTTCGCGAAAAAACGCGGAAATTTCGATGCGATGGCCCTGGGGCACCTACGCCTTCTGCGCTTCCTGGTCGAAGATGCGGGGCTTGCGCATCGGGAGGATGGCGCGGCGGCGTTTGCGGCGGCGGCCGGGTTGCGGAATGTCAGGCCTCGGGATACGCGTCGGGTGGTCGGCGACGACCTGTAAGGCGTCGCTGACGGTCGGAGCGAACAGGTCGGCCTTGATTTCGTCCGCCAGGCCGTCGGCGCGGTTGAACACGCCGCCTGTCACCAGCACCTGCATGTCCGCGCAGACGCCGATCTCGCGAATCATCTCGATCAGCCGCTTGGTGTTCGGCACGCCGACCGGCTGTGTGCCGTAAACGCACAATACGTCAGGCCGAAGCTTGCCGACCAGCGTGAGCACTTCATCGTTCGGCACGCCGCTGCCGAGGAACCACACGCTCCAGCCCTGGGCTTCGAACAGGTCGGCGGTGATCTGGGCGCCAAGCTCTTCCGTCTCGCCGTCGCCGCAGGTGACGATCATCCGCTGCCCGGTCTTGGGCTCGCGGGCAAGATAACCCTGAAGCTGGTCGGCGACCATGCGGTTGATCCGGGTGGCCATGTGCTCGACCGCCCGACTGATGTGGTTCTCACGATACAGCTTCTCGATCTGCTCCATCGCCGGCCAAATCACGTTTTTGAGCAGCTTGCACGCGGGATTGCCCCGGTCCTGGGCCGCCAACAGCATCTGGCGGGCCTCGAAACGCTTCCCGGCAAACAAATGCTCCATGTACTGTGTGAAGAGGTCGGCAATCGTCATATCCTGTTCTCCCTTGGCCTTGGTTTTCATCACGTCGAGTACCTTTTCCTTTTCCTGCATGTCAGCTTTTTACCATTTTGCTAATTTAAACAGCTTTGGCAACACTGATAAATTCGGCAACGTCGGTGAAAAAACTTAAACAAAACAGGCAAGATAGATAATTTACACAGAGTAAAAGTATTACGGGGACGTGCATCCTACATGGGGCGTTCCGACGGGATGAAATGCATAATCATTTATAAAACACTGAGTTACACACAGAACGGCCCGATAGTTCCACGATTACGCGAATGATTTCGAAAAATTCGCGAAATTCGCGGCCAAGATGTTCGACAGGCCGACGTCCCGCTCGGCACGATAAGGAGCAATTTCACCGCCGAGCGACGAAAACCGCTGGACACATCGCCGAAATCGACGTACAATGCACGCGCATTTCGATGGAGAGGTTCTATGACGTGGTTGTGTTGAGGGTACGTGTTTCGTTATGGTATGTTGTGTAATCGCGCATCAGGAAGCAAAGGAGACGACATGCGAAGTTTTTTGGTTATCACAGGATTATCGCTGGCGATGATCGCCGGCCAGGCACAGGCGGGCGTGGTGTATGCGAATAGTTCGGCGATCGACCTGATCCGCCTTCACGGCAACGACATCACCTCCTCCCAGGACCTCGCCGGGACGAACGTGGTGACTCGGCGTGCGGCGCATCCGTCGTACAACGCGGACACCCGCATCGGCTTTGCCAGCGGAGTGACAACCGAGGGCGTCTTCACAGGCACATCGGCGTGGTGGGCGGTCGAATTCGCCGGCGGCGAATCGTACTGGGTGCAGGATTATTTCTTTTACACCCACACCATTCACACGAGCATTACCTATCGGGTGGAGACGTACGACACCGTTCTTGACGCCTGGGTGCCTCAAACCATCGGCCTTGCCGGTGCCGACGCCGACGGCTGGATCACGACGAATAACAATCCGCCGGTCCTTTCCGGCTCGTTCATCAACGCCGTGAACACCACCGCGGTGCGTCTCAATGTCGGTTCCGCCACCGGGTGGAACACCTTTATCATCGCCGCCGCGCGAGTCACGGGGCCAAACGACAACGTCGCGGTGAACCCCGCCATTTCGCTGGCCCAACCCGCCTGGAACGGTAACGCGCTGCCTACGTATACCGACAAAAACAATGTCAACCCCGTCACGGCGGCTTACCTTACGGACAATTACACGCCCGAGCGCATGGCCGCCGGCCAAAGCTGGGGCATTCAGGTGTATCCCGACAAAGACAACGGCATCGCCGCCCAACTCACCGTGCCCCTGGCCGATCTCTACGCCGTCAACGCCGTCGCGCTGACCACCAGCGTTACGGATGCACGCAGGCCTGAGCATGTCGAAATCTGGTACTCGCCCGATGCCGCCGGCAACGTCTGGCTCCTGGCCACGACCGCAACGTTCGCCAGCAACACCACCGACCCCTACTACTACATCGACCTGGGCAAGACCGTCGAGGCCCAGCGCATCCGATTCGACCTCCTCGACTCGCACAACAACAACAGTATCCTCATCGCCCAGCTCTACGTCTACGGCAACGCGGTGCCCGAACCGGCGACGATGAGTCTGCTGGCGCTTGGCGGCCTGGCGCTGCTGCGCCGGCGGAAAGCGTAGGAGTTACTGACCGGCAAAAATCTGGCTTGCCTCTTTGCGTTGTCGGACGTTGTGAATAGCGAAGCGTTCGGGTATCACAACGTCTTACAGCGCAAAGAGGCAAGCCGTATTTTTTTGTCAATCTGTTCATCCGAAGTCTGAGGTGTTATGTCCGAACTACGATCGTTGAATCTGGCGGGAATCTGGGATTGTCACGCCCACACGGAGTTTGCATTTTGTGGCGACGGCACGTCGGCGGCGGGCGCGGCGGCGCGGGCGGCGGATCTGGGATTGGCGGGCGTCTGCCTGGTTGAGCACGCGCCGCAGTTGTATGTGGCCAGGGAGGATTTCTGGGCCGGGCGACACGTGTACGAGGCCGGTTCGTGGCGGCGAAATCCTGACCACCATCGCATGGCCGCGTATCGGCAGGCCGTTTCACCGCTGCGGTCGCCCCGCGTGAAGATCGGACTCGAGGTCGAACTCGATGCCGCCGGCGAACTGACGCTGCTGGATGAGGATCGCGGCTGGCCCGACTTGCTCGTCGGCGCGGTGCATTTTCTCCACGCCGACACGGCCACGCTCAGCGACGCCGACATCACCAGGCTGTTCCTGGACACGACGGAAAAACTCCTCGCCGCCGGCGTCGACATCCTCGCCCACCCGCTCCGCGCGATCGCCTGGGCCAAACGTCCCGTGCCCACGGACATCTACCCGCGGCTTGTCCACGGACTGGCCGCAGCCGGCACAGCGGCGGAGATCAACTATCACCACAACGCCCCCGACGCCGCCTTCTTCCGCCAATGCATCCACGCGGGCATAAAAATCGCCTTCGGCAGCGACGCCCACACCCTACACGCCGTCGGCAACTTCAGCCAACACGTCGCGCTACTCCAAGAAGCCGCCGGCAGGGAAGATATCCTTGATCTACTCTGGCGGCCGTGAGGACGGCAGGTTTTAGAGCAATTCAGAAATGAGATATCACAACTCTTGCCGCGAATTTCGCGAATTACACGAATTTTCCAAGCGAATTCGCGTCATCGCGAAATTCGCGGCAAGAAAAAGTGACAGATCAATCATGGATTCTTCAAAGGCTGAAAATGAATCGTGCCACGACGGCCCACGCGCCGACCAGAATGGCCAGGATGCCGACTTTCGGCTGGGCGGCCACCAGTTTGACAAACGACGCTTCCGCCTTGGCCTTGACCTCCGGGGACGCCTTGGCCAGCAATCGCTTCGAGATGATGCCCCATCCCAGCAGCGCCCCAGCCGCCACCGTGAGCACCGCGCACGCCAGCAGCGTCACCCACAACACCACGCCGCCCATGCCCGTACTCAACCAACTCAGGGCACGAATGCTCATGATCACCACCCAGATGCCCCACAGGAACGCGCAGAAACCGATGGTTGCCTGGTACGGCTGAATTTTCTTCAGCTTTTCCATCGCCTGGGGGCTTTTCTTCGCGATCATCCCGGGAACGCACAGCGCGCCAAGAACAATCAATAAAATCCCATACAACATATCTCTTACTCCCGTAAAAAAACGGCTCTCTGCACCACCCGTGCACATACACGGTGTTTATCCATCAAGGCCGCGGGCGTCCCGCGCGGAAGCCATGTCGCCTCCGCGCGGGAACGGTCCGCCGCATCAATCCTTGATCTGCTGGGCGCCGTACCCTTCCACCGCGCCGAAGAGCTTCAACGCGTCCTCCAACGGATAGCGGTTTCCGTACATGTCGACCTTGTTCGTCATGGTCGCCACCTGGTTCATGCCGAAACTCCGGCGGAACTGATTGGCGGGCGAATCGGCGTCGTAATCCACCTTCTCGCTGTAGACCATCGACAGAAACCCGGCCAGGTAGGCTTCGTTGATCTTGCCCTTGAGCTTGTCGCCGGACAGTTCGATATTTCCTTCGTACTTGTACAGTTCTTCGCGGTCCTCGAACTGTTTGCACCAGACGGTCAGCATCGACCCTCCGCCGGCGGCGATATACAGGTCTCCGTTGCGGTTCAGGAAGAACGCGTTGTTCTCCGCTCCGGTTTTGCGCTTGGCCGCGTCGGCGGGCGTAGTGTCCACGCGCGTGCGATCCAGCCCCGCGAACGCGTTGAGCCCGATAATACAATTCGTCACGTCCGTGTTGACGCCCGTCATGAACCGATAGCCGTACCCCATGTCCTTGAGGTCATTCAGCCGGGTCCACGAGAACAGCACCGTGTTGTGGCTGAAATCAATCTGTGTTGTATAGGCGTCCTTGCTTTGGCCGGTATTCCCGTTGATTTCCACCGCCGCGAAGGCGTTGGCCACGAAGACGTTGTTGCGGATCGTGAGCGTTCCGTTTGTCCATCCGCCCATGATGGCGTAGAAACCGCTGTTGGCCAACACGCAATTCTGGATCGTCACGTTGCCGCTGCCGCCGGTGTGGAGCCGGATGAGCGGCTGTTTCATCGTGATGACGTTTTTCTCGCCGCTGTTCTCGCCCTGCCCCGGCGCGTGAATCAGCATCCCGGTATCTACACCTTCAGGCTTGCCCTTGGTGGCGTGATACCCGTTGGAAAGCCCGCGGTCGAAGATGATCCCGTCAATGACGATCCCACCATCGGAAACCTTGAGCGGTTTCGACGCGCCCATCGTCTGCCCCAGCGTCAGCGAGGCCATGCTCTGCGCCGTTTTGTTAGCACTGGCCGGTGGTTGAATCATCGTCCGATGTTTGAGCACGTCGCGGGTCGCGAAGTCCGTGGAATACCCGCCCTTGAGGCTGACTGGCTTAAGCATCTCCAGGAACCCGCGGTCGCTGGTTCCGAGATAATTCCCCTCGGCGATGTGAATCGTATCCCCTTCGGCCGCCTTGTCCATCGCGGCCTGCAAGTCCTTGTAGGGCTTTTCCTTGCTCCCATCGGCGGATCGGACCGCCAGCCCCGTTTCCGCGCTGACGTACAGGTCCGCCCCGTGGGCCGCCCCCGCCGCCAGCATCGCAACCAACACTACGGCAACGTTACGGTACCAGCATGTCTGTCTGTCTGTCTGTCTGTCTGTCTGTCTGTCTGTCTGTCTGTCTGTCTGTCTGTCTGTCTGTCTGTCACAACCATAGTCGTTTCCTTTCGTTACACACAACACTTCCGCAACCGATATGCGAAAAACCCATGCCTGAACAAAACGATTTACGCCTGCATTCCGCGACTTGCGTTTCTATCAAACCATGACACGCGTAATCTGACAAGGTTTGTTTGGAAAATAATTTACTTTCCCGCGTTGTACTCGTCAATTACTTGCGTCACCAGCCGGATGCGTTCGAGGTCGCCGGTGGCGGACATTTCGTCGCTGATGCCCAGGCAAAGGTTGGGCGCGAAGAGGTCGAGGATTTTTTTCACGCAGTCGATGAGCGTCTGCTCGGTGAAATGCGTGTCGAAAAACACGGCGGGGATGCCGTCGATCAGCACCATGTCGCCTAGGGCGGCCTTGGTTTCCTCGAGCGTCACGTCGCCCTGCGGGATGGGCGTGATGGCTTCGATGCCGTCCATGCCCGTGTCGCGCGCGTACTCCAGCAGGCCCTTGCAGTTGCCGTCCCAATGGGCGAAGACGAACTTGCCGGCCCGGTGCAGTTGTTCGCTGCGGCGTTGATAGACCGGCAAAATGTACCTGGCGAAGATCTCCGGCGAGGTCGTGCCCGAATGCAGGTTGTCGCCGAAATTCACGCGCAGGATCGGGCTGGCGTTGATCACGTCGATCAGCCGGCTTTGCGATTCCTCGAGGGCGTCGAAGTATTCCTCGCACACGGCCGGCCAATCCATCAGGGCGTAAATCGTGTTGGCGATGCCCATTTCTTCGAGATACAGTTTCGCCGTCGTCGTGCGCGGAATGCAGAAATTCACCGCCCCCAGGCCCTTCCATTCCTCGCATTCCTTCTCGTACATCGCCTGGTCCCAGACCCAGGTGCGGTGCCGTTCGCGCCACGCGGCCACGCGCATTTCTTCGGGCGACGCCACCGGCCATTTGATCGGTTCGTGCCACCAACTGTTCGGGCTGACGCGATACCGCGCGTACTGCCGCCCGACGGGCGTGTGAATCGTCACCTCGTACTCATTGGGCGCGAGGTCGTTTCGTTCGATCCGCACGCGCGGATCCTCGACGTTGCGAATCGCATAGCAGAAATCGTACACGCGGTTGGCACAGCCCAGGTCGCGATACAGGGCGGGGAGGCTCATGCCTTGATAGCGTTCGGGCATGGGGAACCATTGTTGTGGCGGCAGACGGTCGGTGTACCACGCCCCGATGCGAGGCTCCCAGATCACCTTCCCGCCACTGCGGCGAAACGGCACGTCCAGCGAGAGCTGCGTCAAGTCGATATGGGCATGATCGGTCGGTCGGCCTGGCATTGTAAGTTCCTCATGTGACAAACGTTTCCGACAACCATACCGACTGCCAGCCGAAAGCCCAACAAAAAAGCGGCGGCAACATCGTTGCGGGGCTTTTCGATCTTTCGACTTCGTCAAGACCGAGCGGGATTACACGGATTAACGGATTTAAGGATTTTGCATACCGTGCGGAACGATAAATCCTTTAATCCTTCAATCCGTTAATCCGTGTAATCCCGCTCGGTCTTGACGAAGTCGAAAGATCGAAGACCTCGGTAATGTTGCCACAATCCCCCAGCAAAAAAAGCGGCGGTCGTGTCGCGGGGGGGGACGACACGAACCGCCTTGGCATTCCAGTTGGCCGGGGGGGAACCAACCGGAAAGATTCCTTATCACTTTTCACGCATTCTCTGAGACCAGACCGATTCGCCTGATCCACGTAAATGGGATTATATGAGAAAAAATGGGATGATGCAATAGCATTTATACGTTTTTTTGCGAAAATTTTCACAGCTCGCGGATTTTCGTTAAAGAATCTTCTTGAAAAACGTGCGGAACGTCCGGTATGGACTTGGACAGGAGAGTTTATGGCCATTACACAGACAGAGATGCGGCTGCTTCAGCGGGTTTTGGAGTCGCCCACGGTGCCGTTTCGTGAGGAGGCGGTTGCCGCGGTCGTGGCGGAATGGGCGGCCAGCCACGGCGTGGCGATTCGTCGCGACCGATGGGGAAACGTGGTGCTCGATTGGCCTGGCGAGAAGGCGGTGCCCTGCCGCGGAGTCGGCCGGCGGCGGTCGGCGGGTCGGACGGCGTGGTGTTTGGCGGCGCACATGGACCATCCCGGATTTGTGTTGCGTCGCATGAAGGATCGGACGGCATGGGCGGATTTTCTCGGCAGCGTGCGTCAGGAGTACTTCGTCGGCGGCCGCGTGGCGTTTTTCGGTGACGGCAAGCGGATTGGCCGGGGCGTCGTCACGAAGTGTTGGCCGGCTGAGGAAGGAAAATCCGAGGCGAAACCGGCCGAGTTTCCGCGGGTGGAGATCGCGTTGGCCGATGCGGCGGCGTTGCCGGTTGGCGCGATCGGCATGTGGGATTTTCCGGCGATGCGCGTTCGCGGGGAGACGCTCAGCAGCCGGGCATGCGACGATCTGGTCGGGTGCGCGGCGGTGATGTGCGCGATGGGCCGGATCGTGGCGTCGAGGCCCGCGCATCGCGTGCTGGCGGTGTTCGCGCGGGCGGAGGAGGTTGGATTTGTCGGCGCGATGGCGGCGTGCGAGGCGGGCACGATTCCGGAGGGATCGTTGGTGATTTCGGTGGAGACGTCGAAGGCGCAGCCGGCGGCAGCGTTGGGCGACGGCGCGGTCGTTCGGGTTGGCGACGCGTCGCGGACGTTCGATCCGGCGGTGACGGCGATGATGTCCACGACGGCGGCGGCGCTGGCGAAGGAGGACGCCGAATTTCGCTACTCGCGACAGCTTATGCCCGGCGGCACGTGCGAGGCCACCGCGTATCAGGCCTGGGGATTGCGAACCGGCGGGCTGTGCCTTCCGCTGGCGAATTACCACAACATGGGGCCGGCCCGACGCGTCGCGTCGGAGCGGATCAACCTGCGGGACTTCGATGCCGCCGTCAAACTCCTGACCGCCGTAGCCCAACAGCCGCCCGACACGTCGGCAAACGAAGCGCGACTCAAACAACGCCTCGACGCCCTCCTGGCCCGGCGACGACAATGGCTGTGACGCGAATGATAACGCGGAGAGCGGCAAACACATGGGCATTACCCGGTTTTCCGCGCGACTTTCGTGCTCGGCACAACAGGCCGCAGGCCCTGCCAGTTTGCGTTGTAAGACGACGTGAGCGACGGAACGCTTCGGTTGTCACAACGATCGACAACGCAAAATGGCAGGGCCTGCGGCCAGGTTTGGGCTACTCACAAGCATGACGTACGCCCGCCTGCTATACGCCGATCATCGCCCCCGTGCCGGTGGAGTGGGCCTGGCCGGCGGCTGTCTGGAATCCGGTTCCTGCTCCGGCTTCTGCTCGGGTTTCTGGTCCGGTTTCGCTGGCGGCGGCGCTGGTTGTTTTTGGTCTGGCTTTGCCGGCGGTGGCGCCGGTTGCTTCTGGTCCGGCTTTGCCAGCGGCGGCGCCGGTTGTTTTTGGTCTGGCTTCGCTGGCGGCGGCATTGGCTGTTTCTGGTCCGGCTTTGCCGGCGGTGTTGGGCGGCTGCCTTGGCCGATGTTATCGGGCTTGAAGGCGGCCTGGCGGGCGCGGCAGTCGTCGATCATTCGCTGGGCGGCCTGGTCGCGGGGAACGAACGACAGCGCGATGGACGCCTGCCGCTGGGCCTCCTGGTAGTCCATGCGTTTGTACGCCGTCTGGGCCTTGGCCATCGCGTCCTTGTATAGCTGCTGATTGCGTTGTTGCTGAGCGTCGGCGTTGCGATTTTTTCGTTCCTCCTCCAGCCTCGCGTTACACAACGAAATGCCCCGAAACGCCTCGGTGGTGGGCTGAAGTTTGTACGCGCTGCGATACGCGTCCAACGCCTGCTGCCAGCGTCGCCGCGCGAACTCATTCCGGGCCGTGTCCATCAGGCGATCGTATTGCTGGCGGTCGCGTTTGTACTGAGCGGCGGCAGCGGGATTCTGCAAATCCCGCCCGGTCCGTGCGAGCACGCGCTGCAACTCGGCGCGGTCGCCGATGCCGTCGTACCGCATCGTGCCAGTCTCCCGCCGGGCACGAAGATCGAGCATCCTCGCCTGCACCGTGAAAAATCCGCCCGACCGGCTGATGTTCACAAACACGACAAACTGCACGTCGTCCGCCAACGCGGCCAGCGACGACGCCGCCATGTCAGGCCGCAACGTGATCCGCCGACTCCGACAGTACGTCTCCAGTTGCCGCTGCGTCACGTATGCGTACCTGGCCGTGGAAAATCCGTTGAACACGGCGTCCATGCCCAGGCCGTCCGCCTGCCCGAACGCCACCACGGCCAGCCGCGGCTTCTGCAAACTCTGGCGACACTGATCCAGCCACGAGCGAACGTCGCGGTGGTCGCGAATCGCCAACGCCAGCCGGAAATTCTCCATCGCCGTGGCGTAATCGCGTGCATTCATCGCCCGCTGACCACGATCGACGTAAAAATCAAACCGTTCCGTCTCCCGCAGCCGTTCGTGACGCGCCAACTCGTCCATCGCCACACGGTCGTTACGCCCACGGGCAGCCTCCTTCGCCGCCAGACGCGACGCCTTCTCGTACAACTCGCCGAACTCCGCCGCGTACGACGTGTCCGCGTACGCGGACATGCAATGCCTCGCCAGCCGGCTGGCTTCGGCATACTCGCCGTCGGCCAACATCGTTTTCACTTTCATCCACCACTCGTAGGCTTCGTGCTGCCGATGCCGCCACTGCGTCTCCAGAAAATACCGCTCCTGCTCCTGGTGCTCCTGCCAGACGGGCCACTCCTCGTCGTCCTGCGTGAGGCGTTGCTGTATTTCCAGCAGAAAGGCGGCCTTTTCCTCGTCGGTCATCACGATCATGGCGGCCAGGTCGTCCAGCGCCCGCAACAGGTCACGGTCGGAGTCCATCGCGACCTGCGCGGTCTGCACGATCTCGCCCGTGACGGCGTCCACCAGCCGGGCCGACAGCACCGACGGCTCGCCGTAAATCGCCGACCCCATCACGAGATAGCGAATGCCCAGCAGCGACTGATCCAGGAGTTTCTCGGGATCGCCCACCAGCCCGGCGATGGTCAAGTCCTGCTCCTTGAGCAGTTCGGTCAGGCGGCTGCGCTCGACGAGCTGATAGCGTTCGCGGCTGAGCTTGGGCAGGAACATCTCGGCCAGGTCCTGCGAGGGGTTGTCGAGCTTCCACGGGCCGCTGACAGTGAAATCCGTGACGGCCAGCCGGGGCTTGACGGCCTTTTCGATGGCCTGCTGCAACCATTCGAAAATTTCGGGATCGTCGTTTTCCATGAGGGCGGCCTGGAAGGCGCGAACGGCGGTGTCGTAGTCGCCCTCCGTCATCGCCTGTTGGCCCCGCTGCACGTAGTCGGCGAACCGTTGGTCCGTGTCGGCGTCGTCATCGGCGTAAGCGAAATATGTTTCGTCGGGGGCGGCGTCGAGTATTTCGCCGTTTTCATCGTATAACGTGCCGTCTTTGTCGTACCAGATCCCCTGCGCATGCACGCTCGCGGTGCAAGCCGACATCGCCGCCACCAACGCCGCCACGGCCCACACGCCTATCGCCGAATGTTGTTTTGATGTCATCGTTTCACCTATATATGTGTAGACATATTAATCGGTCGAAGGATAGGCGAGAGTCGATTTAAAAACGGAGCGACATTCGGAACATTAAAAAACTGTAGCCTCGCTGCATGGATACGAGCAGGCTGGCCTCCACAGTCTCATGTAGAAACGTCGGCACGCAGCCCCAACGGGGCGTCTTAGGTAGCCCAGGGTGAGCGGTACGCCGCGAACCCTGGGGAACAAAGCGGGTTTTCTTACCCTCACCGTGCCTGACGCCACTGGCCGAGGTCGCTCACGCGGGCCTGTACGACTTCGAACGACGCGCACAAGGGAATGTGCGGGCCATTCGATGCCGTCTTCACGCGACGATGCGTCCTCGGCCAGTGGCGTCAGGCACGGTGAATAAGCTCAGAAAAACACACGGTCCCAGGGTTCGCGGAGTACCGCTCACCCTGGGCTACCCAAGACGCCCCGTTGGGGCTACGTGCTGGCGCTTCAATACAAGACTGGGAAGGCCGCATTCTTCTTTTCAACGCCCCGCAACGCAAACAGGCCGAGCCATATCCGCGTCCATCCTTTCATCCTTTTATCCCCGCGAAAGAATTCGCGGAATTCGCGGCGAAATGGGGCGTTTTTCACGGATCCAGTTCGGCGGCGAGTTGTTGGGCAGGGAAGCGTTTGCCTTGTGTGATGCCTTGTTCGATCTGTTTCCAGTTTCGGACAGCCTGTACGTTGGGGGTGTCCGGAAGGCGGCGGAGCATGGCGGCGGCGATGCGGCGGCGTTTTTCGGCGTCGTCGCCCTGGCGGAGGTCGGGAATCACGTACGCCTGCATGTCGTTGGCGAGGTAGGCCAGACAGTCGCCCTCGCGGTCGCCCACGCCGATGACAATGCCCTCCCACCGCGTCATGAGTTCCCGCAGCCGCCGCGTCTTCACCTCGGCGGTGTCGCCCATCGCCTCCTTCGTGCGGACCGTCACGAGCACGCCGGGCGGAAACCGATGGGCCGTCAGCCAGTGCTTGCTCTTGCGCGTCAGGGCGTCGGGGCGCTGCGTGAGGTAAATGAGGCTGTAGCCGTCACGCTCGCTCAGCCGCCACAGGACGTCGCTGGCGTCGGCCATCGCGGGCGGCTCGCCGGTGACCACCTGGTACGCCCGGCCGTCGACAATCGTGTGATCGAGGTCCACGACGATGAACCGCTCGCCAGGCGGACGGACGGCAACCAGCATGTCGTAGCGGATTTGCAACACGTCGCCGACGTCATCGGACATCCTGGCGGGCGTTTGAATGGGCGTGAGCGTGACGATCGTGTCGCCAGGCCGCGACGGCGCGGTATACGCCAACCGCGCGAAACCGTCCCTGTCCGTGACGGCCGTCCCAAGCCGCTGCGCCCCCGCGTCAAACGCCACAACGACATCGGCAATCCCCCGAAACGATTTGGGCTTCCGCAGCCGGGCGATCAACTCCACCGGCTCCCCCGGCATAGCGAGCACGTCCTGTCCATAAAACAACGCCCCCTGCTCCGCCGCCACCGCCCCGCCGCCACGATACGTGCCAATCATCGTCGTGGCTTTGCAGCCCGACAACAAAACGGCAGCGACTAGAACGGCAGCGACAAACGATAAATGATACGCGACCAGTGACAAGCCGTGGGACAACATTTTTGCACTCGAACGCAAGATCATAATGTGCTTATATAATCGAAAACCGCTTGGTTTTCGCGTCAAAAAAACTTGTGACGCGGAGAAAACGCATGTGCATTGTCAGGTTTTTCGCGTACCTTCGTGTTCAGGCGCAACTGGCCACAGGCCCTGCCAGTTACGCCTGAACACGAAACCCCTCGTCGCTCGTTACCCCTCCCTCGTCACTTTCGCCCCTTTTCCCTTGACCCGCCGCGACGTTCACGGTGAAGTGTGCGAACACAAAATTAAGGATATTACCCATGCTGACCAACGACTGGAAGACGCGGATCGAGCAGTGGCGGGCGGAGTTGAAGACGCAGTGTTTCACCGCCCTCGGACAGGTGGCGGTGCAGGGGTTCATGACGATGGATCATCTGCCCTACGAGCAGGCGGTAAAGGGGAAATTCAACCCCATGCCCGTCGGCACGCCGTGGGGCCGCAAGTGGGAGTACGGCTGGTTCAAGTTCGATATCACGACGCCCAAGGCCGCCGCGGGCGGGCGGTTCACGCTCGAGTGCGACCCCGGCTACGAGGGCATCATTTTCGTGAACGGCGTGGTGGCGGGCGCGACGGACTGGGGGCGGCGGCATCTCACGCTGTCGCACAACGCCAAGCCCGGCGAAACATTCCGCATCCTGATCGAAGGCTACGCCGGCCACGGCGACACGCCCTGCTGGAAAGGCCCGATCCCGCCAGGCCGAGTCGCCCTCCCCGAACCCCCCGCCGCCCAACGCACCATCGGAGCGATCTCCTTCGGCTGCTGGAACGAGGAAATCTACCAACTCTCCATGGACGTTGACATCCTGCTGAGCCTGCGCGATCTGCTGCACGCCGACTCGCTGCGACTCCAGGAAGTCGACCTGGCCTTGCGCGAATTCACCACCCTCGTCGACTTCAGCCTGACGGGCGACGCGCTGGCCAAGTCCATCGCCGCCGGACGACGACGACTCGCCCAGGTCCTCAAATGCCGCAACGGCGACACCGCGCCGGAAATCTTCGCCGTCGGCCACGGCCATCTCGACGTCGCCTGGCTGTGGCCTCTCGAAGAGACCCAGCGCAAGGCCGCCCGCACGCTGTCCAACCAGATGGCCCTGGCGGACGAATATCCCAGCCACCGATTCATCAACAGCCAAGCGCACCTGTTCTGGATGGTCAAAAAACACTACCCCGAATTCTACAAACGCGTCGTCCAGGCGGTGAAAAAAGGCCACGTCATCGCCGACGGCGGCATGTGGGTCGAAGCCGACACCAACGTCGCCGGCGGCGAGGCGCTCATCCGCCAATTCCTCCACGGCAAACGATTTTTCCGCCAGGAATTCGGCGTCGACAGCCGGCTGATGTGGCTGCCCGACGTCTTCGGCTACAGCGGCGCGATGCCGCAGATCATGCGTGGCTGCGGGGTCGACTACTTCTCGACGGCGAAACTGACCTGGACCTACAACGGCGGCGAACCGTTCCCGCACAACACGTTCACGTGGGAGGGCATCGACGGCAGCGAGATTCTCGTGCACCTGATCGCCAACGGGTACAACGCGCAGATGACGCCCTCGGACATCGGCGGGCGGTGGAACGCCCGCGTGCAGAAGGACGGCCTGCAGACGCAGTTGCACGCGTTCGGCTGGGGCGACGGCGGCGGCGGACCGACGCGGGATCACGTCGAGGGCGGACTTCGGATGGCGGATCTCGAGGGCTGCCCGCGTGTGCGTTTCGCCTCGCCGGCGGCGTTTTTCCGCGATCTGGAACGTCGCGGCGTGCCGGCCAATCGCTACGTCGGCGAGTTGTATTTCCAGTGCCATCGCGGCACGTACACGACGCAGGCGAAGACCAAAAAGGGCAACCGTTTCTGCGAGTTGGCGCTTCGCGAGGCGGAGATGTGGGCGTCGGCGGCGTTGGCGGTTGGCGCGAAAAAGTATGAGTTTCCCGAGGCCGTCATGGAGGAATTGTGGCGGGATCTGCTGCTGCATCAGTTCCATGACATTCTGCCGGGTTCGTCGATTCAGCGGGTGTACGAAGAGACGGAGCAGGCCCACGCGCGGATTCTCGGTGGCGCGGTCGCCGTTCGCGACATCGCCACGTCGGCGGTGGTCGCAGGCGGGCGGACCAAGGCAGACGACGGCCTGACGGTATTCAACTCGCTGGGCTGGGAGCGTTCGGCGCTGGTGTCGATCGGCCAATCGCGTGCCGCGACGTCGGCGGACGGCGAGTCGTTACCCACGCAGGCCGTCGACGGGCAGACGTTCGCGGAAGTCACCCTGCCCTCGTGCGGCTGGACGAGCGTGACGACCGCCACGAAGGCCTCCGCGACGGCAACGACAAAAGCAACCAACGTGAAGGCGACGACCCGCTCGCTGGAAAACGAACTCCTCCGCGTGACCTTCAACGACCGCGGCGAAATCGTGGGCCTCTTCGACAAGGAAACCGCCACCGAACTGGCCGCAGGCCCCTGCAACGCCATGCACCTCTACGGCGACGTGCCGGCCATGTTCGAAGCCTGGGACATCGACGCCACCTACACGCACTGCCCCGTCGAGCTGACCGAAAAGGCGACCATCGAGGTCCTCTCGCAAGGCGAACTGGCCGGCGTGCTGCGGATCCGCAGGCCCATCAACGACTCCGTCATGGAACAGGACGTCTGGCTGCGACGCGGCAGCCGGCGGATCGATTTCGTCACGCGGATCGACTGGGCCGAGCGGCAGAAACTGCTCAAGGTCAACTTCCCGGTGACCGTCCACGCCAACGAGGCAATTCACGAAATCCAGTTCGGCCATCTGCGCAGGCCCAACCACCTGTCGCGACAGTTCGACCAGGACCGCTACGAGGTCTCCGCGCACAAGTGGACGGCCCTGGCGGAGGAAAACCGCGGCTGTGCGGTCCTCAACGACTGCAAATACGGCGTGAACGTGCTGGGCAACAGTATCAACCTGACGCTGTTGCGTTCGACGCTCTTCCCCGACCCGCAGGCCGACCAGGGACGGCAGGAATTCACGTACGCGTTCTACGCATGGAACGGCCCGCTGACAACGAGCGGCCTGGTGCGGCAAGGCTACGAACTCAACGTCCATCCGACCACACAGCGTGGCAACGGAGGCACGGCCAGCCTGTTCCGCGTGGACGATCCAAGCATCGTGATCGACACGGTAAAACCGGCAGAAGACGGCAGCGGCGACCTCGTCGTGCGACTGTACGAATCCCTCCGCAGCCGGACGAAGACGGTGCTGCACGTGCCGCCGGTAATCAGTTCCGCCCAGCAGACCGACATGCTGGAAACCCCGCAACGAAAACTCGCGATCCGCGACGGAAAAATCAGCCTGGAATTCCGACCGTTCGAGATCAAGACGGTGCGGCTGACGAGGTAGCGGAAAAGCGTTCGCCGCGAATTCTTTTCGCGGGGATTATGGGCATAAAGGATGAAAACATGAAAAGAGGCGTTCGGTTGCAACGAACGCCTCTTCTCGTATTCTCAAGGAAAGAAATAGTATCCCATGAAATGCTACTGTTATGAAACCGAAACAGAATTTATCTATTGCGTGGAAGGCGCGGAGGGGAAAATATACGAAAATCTTCAAGCCGATAGATACTGGACGAAAACCGACGACGATAAATTCATCAAAATTTATTCTATGAATACCGGCTGGAACGACGCATGGTATACGGTTCCGGGATATAAAGAAGCCGTCATGGCCAATTTCGCTCGGCTAGGGCAGTCCTGGCTTGAAGGAGTATTCGACTGGGAAAAAGTCTTGCTGTTGCTTGCCCAAACGTTTACGAAGAATGGAATCGAATGGTACATATTCGGAAGTGTCAGTGAAGCCGTGCTTGGCGTTGACATTAATCCGCATGACATTGACATCGTTGTCCATACAAGAGATTTTTATATAGTAAAAGATTTATTCCGCGAATGTACTGTTGAGCCGCTGGGGGACAATAAAGGCAGTTGGCTCATACGATTCTTTGGAAAATTGTGCATTGAGGGGGCTTCGATTGATATAGCGGCGGATGATAAACTGAATTTGGAAAATCGTCAACGTCCTTATGAAAAAGCTTCATGGAATGGCTACGACGTATCTATCGAACCTTTACAAGCTCGGTATGAGGTTGAGATACAGCGTGGCAGAAAAGATAGAATAAAAGCGATCGAAGCATACATGAACAAATCATAATTGCTTTTGTCGACGTATAAGGCGAAACGGATACCGAAGTATCCGTTTCGCCTTATACAACATCCTGCAGCGCAAACAGGTAGAGCCACATTTACGCAATTCGTATGGTGTGAATCTCGTGTTTATGCAGCGTCGTTTTGTAACAACTGATTTCCACCGGTTCACCGAGCGGGCGTTCCAGTAAATCGCAGACCGTTACCTGACAATCGCGGCCGAGATCGACCGTCACGGGCGAATCCTGGCCCGCGATTTCCTGAACGCGCAACACCCACCCCCTGCCGTCCTGGGCGGGTTTCCATGCGGTGGCGATCGCGTTGCCTTCGACGGCCAACGGCACCGCCAGCGGGGCGGGAAGGTTGTACGCGTAGCCGGCGCGCGTGAGGTCCGGCTCGCTCACGCCGTCGGTGTACGGCCAAATGCTGTACTCGAACTCGTGCCTCCCCGTGTCGCGCCAGCCGTCGATCGCGTAGGGCTCGATGCCCAGCGGGTAGGAACAGAACGGCATCTCCGGGCTTCGCAGCAGCGAGAAATCCCACCGCCCCGGCGACCAGCGGAAGCACGGCAACCCCTTGTTCAGAATCGCCACGCCGCGCGACGCGTCGATCCGCTTGCGAACCCAGTGCAGGGCGGGGAATTCCATCGTGTTGCTCTTCCAGTCGCTGTAGTCCAGCCGCGATTCGTCGTACGTGCGGTCGATGAAGCCGAAAGGCACCTCCCACGTCGCGGTGGGGTCGGAGCTTCGCACAGGCACCAGCACGCGAAGCCGCTTGCTGTGCGTGTCCCAGTCGACGGTCGTGTGAAAATCCAGCCGCCGGCCGTCGGCGCTGAGGCAGGCCGTCACGGTCCATTTGAGCTTCTTGATCCGCGGATCGTTGCCCCGGTATTGGCCGATCCATCGGATGGCCGATTCGGCGACGTCGACGGCGGCGTTGGCATCCGCCAGCGCCACGCTGGAATAGTCGTACTGCACGGAAGCGTGCGGCGATTTCCGCGTGCCCCACGCGTCGCCCCAGTCGTCCTCGACGACCAGTTCACCCACACGAAACGGCCTGTCCGCGTACACCGCGCGCGGCGAGGCCCCGAAGAGATCCTGCCCGTTCACCAGCAGCCTGGCGATGCCGTGCAGGTCGTACTGCACTTCGAGAGGCCCCATCTGCATCATGCCCTCGGCGGAGCGGCATTTGGCGAATGCGTGTTTGGGCCTGACCGCCGGCGCGACGCCGTACGACCGCGTGACAGCCTGCGCGGCGTCGAGCATGTCCATCAATTCGTCGTTGGCGTCGTCGATGTGCGTGCCGGTGATCGCGTCGTGAAACTGATTGAACAACACGTTCCGCCAGGCGTCGTCGATTTTTTTCGGCGGGGCCTTGGGCTTACCCTTCCGCCACGATGTCGTCGCCAGCGACGCCTCCACCGCCAGCAGTTCATACGCGATCTGCTTGGTCCGCTGCTTGTTGCGGATGTACGTGACGTAACAGCCGGGCATGCCGGGATTGAGGTCGTCGGGCGTCGTCGGCAGCGGCTGGGCGTCGAGATCCATCAGGTCCAACAGCTCGGTGTAATTGCCCATGCGGATTTCGCACTGGCCCGCGTACCTGGCCGCCGCCTGGCGGATGATGTCGAGGTACTTCTGATTGGGCCTCTGCTCCTCGCACGAGAGCATGACGATGGCCCACGGCTCGGGCTTGGCGACGGACCGGTCGATCATCTCCGCCAGCGGGGCCGTCAGCGGAACGTCCGCCCAGATCATGCCGCTCTTGCCGCACTGCGTGCAGCCATGGCCTTTGCAGCGGGTGCAGGGCACGTGCTTCATGTATTCGCCGGCGTTTTCGCGCGGGCCGTGATCCAGCACGGGGATGCTCGTGCCGTCGATGCCCAGCCAGGCCTGTCCGGCGGGCACCTGCCGGTACGACAGATACGCCGCCGCCCGACAGCCGCACAGGCGAAGAATCTGCGGCGTGTTGGGCCCGTTGCCGAACGCGTCGGCCACCCAGCCGATTTGCAGACTCGAATTGTCCGCGCCGGCGATCTCCTCGTACATCGGCCAGGCGAGCAGATAATTCCGCACCAGCCCCTCCGCCGCGGGCATGTTCGTGTCGCTGATCGTCTCGCCGCAACACACCATGTTGAAGTTGCCGCTCCGCGCGTGCTCCATCACCGCCGCCCGCGACGCACGGTTCCGCCGCAAAAACGTCCGCCAGACGGCCACCTGGCCCTCAGCAAACGTATATCCCTCCCCCGCCAACTCCAGCCACTTGTGAATAATCGCCGCCTCCACCTCCGTGTAAGGCCTCATCACCACGCCGCCGATCTCCACCGCCCGATCAAACGCGCGACGCCACACCGGATCCATGTGATAATGCGGAACCACCAACACCAACTTGGCCATGGCATTTCCTTTCGTCATCCATTCGTCACCAAAGGATAGCCTCGCCGGGCACCAGCGACAAGTGGCAAGTCCCTGGCGTTTCTTCGCTTCCCTCTTGTATTACGGCGCGAGATGGCTATGCTGTGGGGCAGTTGTGGGTTTTCTAACTTTTTTCATCTCATGGGAGAACGTGGACATGACAAACGCAGGTGAGTCGAGCGGTACGCCGTTGCGGGCGACGCCCAGCAAGGACCCGGCGGTACGGATGCTGATCGTGGCCGCCATGGCGCTGGGCTTCGGGCTGTGGTGCATCTATCACGCGGCCTTCGATCCCAGTCCCGAGAGCCAAAAGTATCGCGAGCTCGCGCCCGACGCGGACATCAACGCCATGGCGACCTACTATTTCAATCTCGCCGGCGCGTTTATTCTGCCGCTGGTGGGCGTGGTGTTCCTGGCCTTGAGCATCCGTCAGGGGCGGCGCAAGTTGAGCATGGACGAGGCCGGCATCCACGCGGACTCGACGACGGTCGCCTGGTCGGACATCAAGGAAGTCGACGCGAAAGAGTTCAAGCAGAAGGACATTCTTCGCGTGATTCACGGCAACGGCGCCCTCAAGCTCGACGGCTATCTCTGGCAGAAATCGGACTTCCAGAAACTCGTCGCCTACCTCGAACAGCACGTGCCCGCGGAGAAGATTACACGGTAGGCGATCCAGCCGCCCAATATGAGCCTGTTCGCCTTCGCGAAGACCCAGCGGGTTACGCGGAGTAACGGATGATTGGATTGCCGTGCTGGAACGATAAATTTTCCTTAAAATCCTTTAATCCGTGTAATCCCGCTCGGTCTTCGCGAAGGCGGTTGATGTAACGCGTAGCGTCTGGAGGCGACATATGAACAGCACGGAACGACTGCTCGCCTGCCTGCACGGCGAGGTGCCCGATCGTGTGCCGATCAGCACGTACGAACTGGCCGGATACAATCCCGATAATTTCGAAAACAAGGATCCCAGCTACGCGGAGTTGATGGCGTTCATCCGCGAGCACGCCGACTGTATTTATATGACCGGTGTCGGCGTGCCCAATACGCGGAGCGACGCCTGCTCGTGGGAGACGCTCGAACAATACGACGACGGCGACCAGCACGTCACGCGACGCGTCCTGCACGCGCCCGGCGGCGACCTCACGCTCACCACCAGCCGCAGCGACGACGTCATGACCACCTGGACGCGAGAGCACCTCTGCAAAAATCTCGACGATTTGCAGGTTTACCTCGACATCCCGTGGGAGCCAGGCGAGGCCGATTTCTCACAGCTCAACGTGGCATGGCAGCGGCTCGAGGGCCGTCACGGGCTGCCGATGCTCGACATGGGCGACCCGCTGTGCGAAGTCGCAGCCATGTTTTCGATGGAGGATTTCGTCGTGCTGGCGATGACGGAAACCGACGCCTTCGTCGCAGCCATGGATCGGCTGCACGAAAAATACGTCGAAGTGCTCCGCCGCACGCTGGCCGGGCCTGTGAAGAATTGCCTCTTCCGCATTTACGGCCCGGAGTACGCGACGCCGCCGTTCCTGCCGCCGGAACTGTTCGCGAAATTCGTCACGCGCTACGACCGCGTGTACTGCCGCATGATGCGCGAAGCGGGCGTCTTCCCGCGAATCCACAGCCACGGAAAAATCGGCCGCGTGGTGGAGGAAATCCGAAAAATCGACCCCGTCGCCATCGACCCCGTCGAGCCGCCCCCCGACGGCGACATCACCATCGCGCAGCTCAAACGGCAACTGCCCGAACTGGTCCTCTGCGGCGGGCTGGAACTCAAGCACATCGAGGCCGCCGACGCGACATTCATCGACGCCCTCGTGCGCGACCTCATCGCCCAGGGCAAACCCGGCGGACGCTACATCATCCTCCCGACGGCCGCCCCCATCAACATCCCCCTCCGCCAGAAAACCGCGGCCAACTACCGCCAATTCATCGAAACGGCCCTGGAGGCGGGACGATATTGAGGATCCGTTCTACGCACGGCACGAACGGGAAAACTCGAAACTCGAAGCACGACAGCCGTTACCCCACGGCGCCCTCATGATCGGCCACCCCGCCGAACACTACCACCGCATCCCACCCCGCAAACCAGCAGACGTGCGGTGCCTTGTTTTTTTTCGCTGTCGGCTCTATGGTATCCCTGCGCACGATAAGAACCGCCGTGGGCGCGGAAGGAGCCAGTCATGACGATGTCGGAGAAAGAGAAGTCGCACGCCGAAATGTTGTATCAGCCCAACGATCCCGAACTGTGCGCGGACCGCGACGTCACGCAGCGGAAGCTGTATGACTACAATCGCATGCACCCGCTGGACCGCGAGGCCCGGCGGGCGGCGATTCGCGAAATTTTCGGGGCCGTCGGCGAGAACAGTCTTGTCGAACAGCCGTTGTTTTGTACCTACGGTTACAACACGCGGGTCGGGAAAAACTTTTTCCTCAACGTCAATTGCAAGATCATGGACAGCGGCAAGGTGACGATCGGCGACAACGTGTTCATCGCGCCCAACGTCTGCATCGTGACGGAAGAACACGCGATGGACGTTGAGCAGCGGCTGGCGGGGCTGGAGTACACGCACCCAGTGACGATCGGCGACAACGTGTGGATTTGCACCGGCGCGATCATCCTGCCGGGTGTAACCATCGGCGAGGGCAGCGTCATCGGTGCCGGCGCCGTCGTTTCGAAGGACATCCCCGCCCACAGCCTCGCCGTCGGCGTGCCCGCCAAAGTCATCCGCACGTTGAGGCACGCGGCCAAGGAAACGTGGAGCCCTGAAAACGTTCCCGGAGGCAAATAGTCGCCCCCAGTCCAGTGAAAACAGAGAAATCGAAGCCCAATTCGTGCTGAAACAATCGTGGTACACCTGTGTTTTCAGGAATCGACCGATGGGACAGACGCTGGATTATGAATGTGAATGGACAGAGATTCCTTTTTCTCTTTACTGTTCAGTCTGGCCTGTTGTTGTAGATATAGCATGGCTACTTTTCGACGCCCCTCGTCGTTGAGCTTATTCAACTCGGCCCGTTCGACAGGTTTGTCTTCCGCTTCCTCAATCAAGAACGCCACGATCCGATCCGCTTCCTCTTGCGTAACACTGTCGGACGGATCGTCTTCGCGATTATCCTCAATGCTTCTGCCAACCCACGTTTCCTCGGAATCGAGATTGTGATCATGGCCTTGATCGTGATCGTGACCGCTCTGGTCTTTTTGACCCATCCAATCTTTCAGCAATGGCGAATCATTGATGGCTCTGCTGATGGTCGAAGGTGCGCAGCCTACATGTGCAGCCAGTTTGCGCAGCGACGAGAACGACTTGCCGTTTGCGCGGATACGGAGAAGGCGATCCTGCACATCGCGCCAGTTCGCTTCGACCGCGCCGTCCTTGGGTGACCGGCTTTGTTTCGACTGGCCGATCGGCGATAAATCGTTTTTGCCGGGACGATCACTTTTGTAAGCGCCACCTTCTATCAGCCAGGCAGGCAGAACCGGTGCCTCGCCAGGCGGAGCGGCCAACGACAAAACCCACAGCTACGCGGTGGGCACCAGCGGCGACTGCAACGCGCTGGGTCGGCTGATGCGTCGCGAAGCGTGCAAACTCAAATTCGACCAGGCCAACCATCTCTACGCCGTCACCGACGGTGCCGAATGGATCGCAAGACAGTACGCCAAACAACTGCCGCTGGAACTACACGTTCTGGACTACTACCACCTGCAGAACCATGTGATCGCCGCCGCCCAGGCCCTCTACGGCGAAGGCACAAAACAGTCCATCGCGTGGCGGGAAGACATGATGGGCTATGTGTGGAACCGGGGCTCGCTGGTGATGCTCGACCACCTGGGCCATTACCTGCAACGCCACCGCGAGGGTCCCAAACATGAAGCCCTCCTCTCGTTACGTGACTACGTGGCCAAACGGGTGAATATGACCGACTACCCCTCGTACCGCCAGATCGGCTACGACTGCGGCTCGGGCCCGACGGAATCGTTCTGCGGCACCCTGACCCGCCGCCTCAAAGGCCGCGGCATGCACTGGGACAAGGATAATGCCGAAGCCATCATGGCCTTGGGCAGCCTCTACTACTCCAACCTGTGGAACCACTACTGGAAAAAACAACGAGCCGCCTAACCCAATGCCAGAAAAGAAGGTCACTCACGTTTTCACCGACCCTCCGGTTTTTCTGTACTTTTCGGGGGGTTATGGTAAAACCCCTGTGTGTTAAACAGTGAATCTCCAACCGTGACGACGACTTCCGCACCGCGTGGCCGAGTGGCTGCGTGGGTGCGGTTTGTTTTGGACAACTCCCTGCTCCTGCTGGCTGGGGCGGTGGCGGCGATGGTGTGGGCGAATCTTTCGCCGGCCAGTTATGCCGCGATGTTGCATGCGCCGCTGTTGGCGAATCCGTATTTTGGCGTGGCGGTGGACGGCGCGGTGGTGTCAAGTGCGGCCGCCGATGGCGTGGTGTCGGGCGTGGTGACGGTGGGCGGTGGTGGGAAAATCATCGACCTGCACTATCTCGTCAACGACATTTTCATGGCCTTGTTTTTCGCCCTGGCAGGTCGGGAGGTTTGGCACGCGTTGTTGCCGGGCGGGCCGTTGAGTCGCGCGAAGCAGGCGGCGACGCCGATGTTGTGTGCTGTCGGGGGCATGATTGGCCCTATCGGGCTATATCTTACCGGGGTGACGGCATTCGGCCGGTGGGACGACCTCGCGCGAGGCTGGGCGGTGCCGACGGCGACGGACATCGCCTTCAGCTATTTCGTCGCACGGCTGATTTTCGGCAAAGGCCACGCGGCCGTCGCGTTTTTGCTGCTATTGGCCATCGTGGATGACGCGCTGGGGTTGATGATCCTGGCGATTTTCTACCCGCAGGGCGAGGTCGCACCGGCCTGGCTGCTGCTAAGTGTCGCCGCGGTCGGCGTGTGTGTGCTGTTGTACACGTTGCGGCGGCGACATTTCCTGTGGTTCCTGCTGCTAGCGGGGCCGCTGTCGTGGACGGGGTTCGCGTGGGCGGGGCTGCACCCCGCGCTGGGCCTGCTGCCGATCGTCCCCATGCTGCCGCACGCGCACCTGCACACATGGCGGGCGGGCTGGAATTTCGTCACGCCCCGCGATGCCGAAAAGTTTGAAGTTTGGATGAAGCCGCCCGTCGAAATCATCCTCTGCCTCTTCGGCCTGCTCAACGCCGGCGTGCTGCTGACGGGCCCGGCGGGGCACGACCTCACCGCCGCGGGGCTGGTATTCGGTGGCCTGGTGGTGGGCAAACCGCTGGGCATCTTCCTCACGGCCCTGCTGGCAACAAAACTGGGCCTTGGCCTGGCCGCGGGCCTGCGACGGCGGGACCTGCTGGTCGTCGGCTGCGTAGCCGGCATCGGATTCACCGTCGCCATCTTCGTCGCAACCGTCGCCTTCCCCTACACGACAGACGCCAGCAAAGCCCTCCAATCCGCCGCCAAACTCGGCGCCCTGGCCTCCTTCGCGTCGGCGCTGGTCGCCTGGCTGGTCGCCCGCATCGTCGGCGTAAAACGACACGACGAGGCCACACGGTAGTGGAGAGGCGTTTCGCAAAGGCTTCTCTCGAACCCACGACCTACGCATTAAAAGTGCGTTGCCCATCACACGCAGATACAGAAAAATCAAAAACTTGCGCCCCAACAACTGAACCACTCACCGAAAAACTCACCGCCAGCGAAAAAACCGCCGAAAAACAGGGCGAAAAACTGGTCGAAAACCTCACGGAAAAGCTCCTCGAAAAGTTCACCGAATCGCTCATCGAAAAACTCACCATCACCGAGCCACTCACCGCACTACTGACCGCTTGGACAAACCCAACCACCCCAATCGACCCCAATCTCGCCACCATACTGACAACCTGGCCAACCCTACCCGACCCCATCAAAACCGCCATCGCCACCATCGCCCAAACAACCCCCACCACACCGACTACCTCACCCCCTGCCGCCGATTGACCAATGTGCGGAGGATGGTGTCCAGAACGGTATCGAGATTTTTGGCAACATCCTGAGCGAGGAAGCGGAGGACGAAGTAGTGGTTTTCTTGGAGTAATGCGTCTTTGCGGCGGTCACGGCGGTAGGCGGCGGGGTCGTTCAGGTGTTGGTCGCCATCGAGTTCGATAGCGAAGCGGGCCACGGGGCACAACAGATCGACTTCCATTTTGCCCCAGCCGTCGAAGGCGATGGGCAGTTCGGCGTTCAGGTGGAACAGGCCCGCTGTTTGCGGCAGGGTCGCCAACCGGCGGTATAAAAACGCCTCCGTTGCGCTGCGGGCGCGAGTCACCTCGACCGCTTCGCGGTCTCCCAAAACCGCATCAACGTTCGTCACAATTGTTTCTGGCCTGGCGGCGTGGACGAACAGGTTGGCCAGGGGCGAATCCACGCCGTCGCAGATGAGGCGGCGGACGCTGGCGGCGTAGTCTTGTTTCCATTGTGGATCGACCGGTAACGGGACATCGGCGGGCCAGCCGGGGACGGCGCTGGCGGGGAGGTGAATGCTGTAGCCGATGGCGTCATAGCCGCGACACCGCCGGTCGAACATTCGCGAGAGCATGGGCACGTTGAGGTCGGCGTAATCATAAATGCGAACCTCCCGCTTGCGGTCGTGCAGCCGGTGCAGTCGGCCCGCGTATTGGGCGACGGTGCCGCGCCAGGAGATCGGCAGCGTCAAAAACAGCGTGTCCAATCGGGCATCATCAAACCCTTCGCCGATGTACCGCCCCGTCGCCAGCAACACGCGAGGTTCGTCGGCGGGAATCGACGCCAGCTGGGCGGACAGGGCGGCCAATTGTTTTTTGCCCATGCCGCCGCGCAGGACAATCACATGTTGAACCTCCGGTGTTAGCCGCTCGGCCAGCCGCTCCAGATGATCGGTGCGTTCCGTGAGCACGACCGGCGAGCGGCCTTCACGAACGGCCTGCACGACATCCTGACAAATCATGCCGTTGCGAACGTTGTCGGCAATCAGATCGCCGTACAAATCCTGGAACTGCACGCGGACATCCGGGGCCGCCTCCGTTCGCGGGAAGAAGCCCGTCGGACGGACGAAAACCGAATGGGCAAAGGGCCGGGCGAGGGCCTGGGCTTTGGCGTCAACGCGATGTCGCACCGGCCCGCACTGCATGAAGATAATCGGGTGATGGCCGTCCTTGCGGGCCACGGTGGCGGACAGGCCCGTGACGTATTTCGCCTTCGCGCGGCGTGCGACCTGTTCGAAACTCTGGGCCGACAGATGGTGGCACTCGTCAACGATGAGTTGGCCATACTCGCCGACTCGATCGTCCACGACGCCTTTGCGAACCAAACTTTGAATGACGGCGACGTCCAGCGAGCCAGTCGATTTCTTCCGGCCGCCGCCGATTCGGCCAACGGCGTTTGGATGCAAATTCAGAAATGTCGCCAAGCGCTCTGCCCATTGTTCCAACAGTTGTCGGCGGTGCACGAGAACCAATGTGTTGACGCGGCGCTGCGCGATCAGCCATGCCGCCAGGACCGTTTTGCCGAACGCCGTCGTCGCCGACAGGACGCCCGTGTCGTGCGCCAGCATCGCTTCGGCGACGGGTTGTTGTTCAGGCCGTAATTCGCCGTGGAAGGTCACATCCAACGGCTGGCCCTGGCAACGTTCATCGCGAAGGGTGTGTCCAATTCGCAGGCCGTCCAGCAATTCCCGCACGTCGTCCAGACACCCGCGAGGCAGGCCTATGTGTTTGGGAAAATCTTCCGCACAGGCGATGACACGAGGCTTGTCGTATGTGGGCAGCCGCATCGCCTGGGCCTTGTAAAACTCGGGATTCTGAAACGCCGCCAGCCGCGTCAACCGATTGCGAAGCGGCGCGGATAAGTCAGCCTTGGCGATGTAAATTTGATCGCCCAACACCAGTTCCAGACTTTCCGGCAGCGGCCCGGCGACGGGCGGCTCCGCGTGTCGCCGCGACGGTGGCGTCGTCCAAGGCATGCCTTCGTCCTCGTCATCTTCCGGTAGTGACAGCCGCACTCCCACAACCCGTCCCTTGCCTTCCGCCGCACGGACGACCTCCTCCGCCCGCGCCCTGCTGATCTTTTCAATCGCCGCCAGGAATGCCCATTGGTCGGAATAGGGTGTAAAATCGGCGGCCATATCTACAAAAACACTGTTCCCAAACTCGCGAGGCCCTTTCTGCAATGGCAACGCGATCAAATTCCCGAACCCGCCTCTGGGCAGCGTGTCTTGATTGGGAAAGAACCGATCATACGAATCCAACCCAACATCAGGCCGCCGCTCCATCGTCTCAGTCAACAAGTGCGCCCCAAGTTTCCGCGCCAACACGGCGGGGATTGCCTGCTCAAAAAACATCCACACATGCCCGCCGTTCCCGCTACGCGACCGTTCCACCACAGCCGGCATCTCCGCCTGCCGACACGTCTCCAGAAACGCGGCCACATCCTCCCGCCAATTCGTTTTGTCAAAATCCGCCGCCAGAAAACAGCATGTCTCGTCCAGCAGCATCGGATAAACACCCATGACGAAATCCCGTCCAAAACCATCGCAACCGGACAAGTGCCATCGAATCACATCATCCGTAACCGCCAAAAACCGCCGATTCACACATTCCGCACACTTAACCGCCCGCTTGTCACACACCCCGCGAACCCACTCATTCCCACACGCCGGCGCATAACCACACTTCCCAGTTTTCCGACTCTCAAACCGCCGCGGCCACACATCCTCCCGCCCACGAAACAACGACCGAAACAACGCAATCTTCATTTCCGGCGCAGAATGGTGATTCACCCCGGCGAAACGGTGATCCACGGCAGCAGTTGGCCCGCCCAGAGGCCATTGCTCACCATCCAAAGGCGCGTTCGAGAGGTTATTGTCAGATCGTTCCATACGGAGATTCTGTTCGGATTCCAGTTCGAAATAATACTGCGAAATCAGGTACACGTCACGTTGTTATCGAATCTGACCCCCGACATTTCCATGAAAGTTTCGATGCCGGCTTGGTGCCCGATGCCGATCTGAGCGACCTCGACGAAGCCGCCATTGCCGATTACCGCCAGACCCGGGCCGAAGCCAACCCGATCGCCGAAGAGTTGCGATGGCCCGACCTCGAACTGTTGCAGTCGTTGAAGGCGGTGCGTCGCGACCCGGCAGGGAATTGGAAACCCACGGTCGCTGGCATGTTATTGTTCGGAAAATCGGTGGCCTTGCGACGCACGTTTCCGATGACGCGCGTGGATTACATCCGCGTCCCAGGCAGGGAGTGGATACCGCATCCAGAACGCCGTTTCGATACGGTCGAACTGCGAGCCCC